>PJUL01000925.1_pt1 | contig 15719 bp, 16 predicted proteins | sample 1512221 | NCBI WGS metagenome assembly PJUL01 (sample SAMN08177667, study PRJNA422409) | Feces metagenome, whole genome shotgun sequencing project.
AATGGACCGGGCGCAGGCCCTGGCCGAGCGTCGCGTCAACCGCTGATCTTCTGACATATTGAACCAGCGGGGGCGGTTGCCACAGGCATTCGCCCCCACCCATCCTGCCGTCCTCCGGCAAGGAGAATCCCCATGACAAAAAGACGTTCGGCAAGCGCGCGCCTCGAAGGCCATCCGCTGACGCCCTATCTCTTTGCCGCACCGGTGGCGATCTATCTCATCCTGTTTCAGTTCTACCCGCTGGTGCAGGAGTTTTATCTCAGCTTCACCGCGACCGATCTGCTTCGGCCCAGTGACAGCACCTTTATCGGCCTCGAAAATTACAGTTTCCTGATCGAGATCGGTGACCTGCACAAGGTGCTCGGCGTCACCGCCATCTATACGATTTTCTGCGTGGTTTTTGCCGTGGGGCTCGGGCTTCTGGCCGCCCTGCTGCTGGACGCGCCCTTTGTCGGGCGCGGCGTTGCGCGGGCGCTGGTTACCGTGCCATGGGCAGCGCCGTCGGTTGCCGTGGCGCTGGTATTCACTTGGATGTTCAATGCCCAATACGGCATTTTCAATCATGGACTGCGGGCACTGTCGCTGCCATTTGGGACCGAGAACTGGCTCGATAGCCCCAACCTTGCTCTGCCCGCCATTCTGCTGACCACGGTCTGGCAGATCTTTCCATTCTCCTCGGTCGTCATCCTCGCGGCGCTTCAGGGCGTGCCGCAAGAATTGCGCGAAGCCGCCGCCATCGATGGCGCAGACCGCTTCAACATTTTCAAGACTGCCGTGTGGCCGACCATCCAGCCGACCGTATTCATGCTGGTGCTGTTCGTCACCATCTGGTCGCTGCGCCGGTTCGATCTGATCTGGCTGATGACGCAGGGCGGGCCAATCGGCGCCACTAACACACTGGTGATCGAGCTCTATCGGCAGGGCTTCGTCTATCGCTATCTCGGCTCGGCCGCCGCTATCGGCATGATCGGGCTCACCGTCGCGCTCGTCATCACCGTCATCTACTTCAAGGTCACCCAGGCGACCGAACGCGCACAGGGGAAGCACTGATGGGCACGCAAACCACTCATCTTCCGCGCATCATCGCCGTGCTGGCGCTGCTCGGGGTCGCGATCTTTCCGATTTACTGGATGTTCGTCACCTCGCTGACGCCCTCCTCCGAACTCTTCGCGACCAGCCCCAGCCTCTTTCCGCATTTTGCGGAACTGGGCATCTATCTCGAAGTCTTCCGCGCCATTCCAGTAGCGATCTGGCTGTGGAACAGCTTTGTGGTGGCGGCGGGCACGACGGTTCTCAGCATCATATTGGCCATTCTGCCGGCCTATGCGCTGTCACGGTTCCGCTTTGCGGGTATCGCCGTGCTCGGCTTCGCACTCTTTGCGACGCAGATGCTGCCCGAAGCTATGCTGGTCGTGCCGCTTTACGCGATCTTCGGACAGCTATCGCTGCTCAATTCGCTGTTCGGGCTGATCCTGGCCAATACAGCTTTTGTGGTGCCGGTCATCACCTGGATCATCAAGGGCGCCATCGATTCCATTCCACTCGAAGTGGAAGAGGCGGCGCGCGTCGACGGCTGTTCGCGCATCGATATCGTGCTGGCCATCGTGATCCCGCTGATCACGCCAACGCTTGCCGCTGCTGCGGTCATCGCCTTCTTCCATGGCTGGAACGAATATGTCTTTGCCCAGACGCTGATCTCCAGCGAGGCACTGCGCACGGCTTCCGTGGGGCTCGCCAGCTTTGTGGGCGAACTCTCCACCCCCATCCATTCCGTCATGACCGTCGGGGTCATCTACACTCTGCCGGCCGTTGTCTTTTACCTCTTTGCTCAACGTTACGTTGTCGCCGGCATGACGGCGGGCAGCGTCAAGGGCTGATTGGACCGCACCATGTCTTCGATCCGCTTTAAAAACGTCTCCAAGTCCTTCGGCCAGAAGGAAGTCATCCGCGATATCGACATTGCCGTCGATGATGGAGAATTCCTCGTGCTGCTGGGCCCATCGGGCTGTGGCAAGTCCACGCTGCTGCGTATGCTGGCGGGGCTCGAAACCATCTCGGGTGGTGAAATCAGCATAGGCGACAAACGCGTCGACCATCTGCCACCCGGCCAGCGCGACATGGCGTTCGTGTTCCAGTCCTATGCGCTTTACCCGCATCTGTCGGTGCGCCGGAACATGACCTTTCCGCTGCTGATGCAGCAATTCCGCTGGTGGTACCATATCCCCTTCATCGGGCGCTGGGCCAAGCGGCGCATCGAGACCGCGCCGGATGTGGTGGCCAAAATCAACAAGACAGCGCGCATTCTGGCGCTGACCGAGATGCTGGATAATTTCCCCCGCACACTTTCGGGTGGTCAGCGCCAGCGCGTGGCTCTCGGTCGCGCCATGGTGCGCGAACCGCAGGTGTTCCTGATGGACGAGCCGCTGTCCAATCTCGACGCCAAGCTGCGCACCTCCATGCGCGCCGAAATCACCCGGCTGCACAAGGAAATTGGCGGGACCTTTGTTTATGTGACTCATGACCAGGTCGAGGCCATGACCATGGGCACCCGTATCGCGCTGATGCGCGATGGCATTATCCAGCAGTTCGGCACGGCACGGGAAATCTATACCGATCCAGCCAATACCTATGTCGCGCGGTTCATCGGCACGCCGCCAATGAACCTCATCGAGGCAAAACTGGCTGGCGACAATGTGCACGTGGGCGGCACCAAGGTGACGCTGGCGGCATCATTCCCCAATACTGCCGACGAAAACGTGCTGTTTGGCATTCGCCCCAATGCGCTGACGTTGTCGCGGGACAGTGTTGCCGGAAGCCTTCCGGGCGTTGTGGCCATGGTTGAGCATATCGGCGCTGAATCGGTGATCGCAGTCCGTCTCGATGGCCCAAGCACGGCGCATGAGGCCGACGAGTCAATGGATGCAGTTATGGTCACCGTGCCCGGCTATGCCGAGTTCAGTGTAGGCGAAGCAGTGTATCTTGTGCCCGACGCTGCGCAGGCCGTGCTGTTCTCCGCCACGACCGGACTGCGGCTACGGCCATGACGGCCCTGCCCTCACCCCACCAGCGGCTCGATGCTGCAATCGAGGATCGAAGGGTCGATGCCCCGCTCGAGCTGGTCGAACATTTCCTCGACGAAAAGGACCAGTTGGTCCGAGGCGTCCACGGCCTCCTCGACATGCCGCGTCGCAATGGCGTTGAGGATCTGCAGGTGCACGTCGATGCTGCGCAAGACGCTTTCGCTGGCGCCGATATGGGCGTGGTGAATCCAGCCGATGCGACGGAAAATGGTGTGCAGCGGACGCAGGGTGTGTTCGAGGAAGGGCTCACCCGCCGCCTGCAGGATCAGCTTGTCGATCCGACTGTCGAAGGTGTTGAACTCGGCCATGGTCATCGCATCGCGATGGTCGCGCATGGTGCGGGCGACATGCATGACCTGATTGCGATGGGTGCTGGTGGCGCGGTCCACGGCCAGCCGCAGCACGAAGCGTTCGAGATCGCGCCGCAGGCCGAGCAGCATACGGTCGCGCGCCAGATCAATCGGGGCAACGCGCACGCCGTGGCGCGGATGAATGATCAGCAGCGTATCGGCAGCGAGCCGGTTCACCGCCTGATAGATCGGCGTGCGGCTCATCGCCGTCATGTCCTGCAGGTCCTGCATGGACAGGAAGGAGCCGGGTTTCAGCTCGCAATTGATTATCAGTTGCTCAAGCCGCTCATACGCCACTTCCATGAGATTGCCCTGGCCGCGACGCGCTGGAGCTTCGTCTCCATCAACATTGTTTTCCTGCCGCGCCATCTTGCCCCGCTCTCGATCGATCGTGTTGGCAGATGGTCGCAGGCAAACAGTGAAATTTCAAGAAACATCTCAAATCTCGCGGGGTGTGCTGATAGCCGTCCCTTAGCCTACCGGACATTATCATCATGAAAATTGTCGCTATCCGCACATTCCGCCTCGTAGAATTTTCCAACGTCCTGTGGGTTCATGTCGAGACCGATGCCGGGATCACCGGCCTGGGAGAAACCTTCTATGGCGCCGGCGCAGTCGAAGCCCATATCCACGATACGCTGGCGCATCGCCTGCTCGGTCGCAATCCGCTGCACATCGAGGCATTGTCGCGCGAGCTGGTGAACCTGCCGCTGGCGCAGTCATCCACTGGCGCCGAATATCGCGCCGCATCGGCCATTGACCTGGCGCTGTGGGATATTTTCGGCAAGGTCTGCAACATGCCCGTCCACCAGATGCTGGGCGGGGCCTGCCACAAATCCATCCCGATCTATAATACCTGCGCCGGTTACGGCTATGTGCGGTCCAATCGTATCAAGCCGGTCGACACCTGGAACATGCGCGCCAGCGATGGTCCCTATGAAGACCTCGAAGGCTTCATGACCGATGCCGGCGCCTTGGCGGAAAACCTGCTCGAAAACGGCATTACGGCCATGAAGATCTGGCCTTTCGATCCAGCCGCCATCGAGAATGACGGCCGTTTCATCACTGCCGAGCAGATGAAAACCGCCATCGCGCCCTTCGAGAAAATCCGCAAGCGGGTCGGGGACAGAATGCAGATCATGGTGGAATTCCATTGCCTGTGGAACCTGCCCACCATCAAGCGGATCGCCCGCGAACTCGAGGCTTTCGACCCCACATGGTACGAAGACCCGATCCGGATGAATTCTGTATCGGCGCTGACCGAACTGGCCGCATCCACGACCGTGCCGATCTGCGCTTCCGAAACTTTGGGCTCGCGCTTCCCCTATAAGGACATGCTTGAATCGGGTGCTATCGGCATTGTCATGACCGATCTGGTCTGGACCGGTGGCCTTACCGAAGGCCGCAAGATTGCCGCCCTCGCCGACACCTATCACCGCCCCTATGCCCCGCATGACTGCACAGGCCCCGTCGCTTATGTGGCCGCCGTCCACTCATCGTTCTCGCAGCCCAACACGATGATCCAGGAATCGGTTCGCGCCTTCTATACCGGCTGGTACAAGGAACTGGTCACCGAACTCCCCAGGGTCGTGGACGGCCATGTATTGCCGATGGAAGGCCCAGGGCTTGGCACGGAGTTACTGCCAGGCGTGTTTGAACGTGCCGATCTGACTGTGCGCCACTCGGAGCTTTGACCCATGTCCAAACCTAATCCATTCGATTTGACTGGACGGACCGCATTGATCACCGGTTCTTCGCGCGGGCTGGGTCTCGCCATTGCGCGTGGACTGGCAGAAGCAGGTGCGAAACTGGTTCTGAACGGCGTCGACACGGCTCGGCTGGACGGCACGGTCAACGCCTTACGGGCAGAGGGTTATGCGGCGCAGGGGCTGGCATTCGATGTCACCAGTGAAGAGGCGGTCGTCGCAGCGTTCGAGCAGTTGGATGCCGACGGGATCGAGATCAACATTCTGGTCAACAATGCCGGTATCCAGTTTCGCAAGCCGATGCTGGAGCTTCAGACTGCCGACTGGCAGCGGGTCATCGACACCAATCTCACCAGCTCGTTCATTGTCGGGCGTGAAGCGGCGCGGCGGATGGCGAAGCGCTGCTATGGCAAGGTGATCAATATCGGCTCGCTCACCAGCGAACTGGCTCGCGCCACTGTCGCGCCCTACACCGTTGCCAAGGGCGGCGTAAAGATGCTCACCAAGGCGATGGCTGCCGAGTGGGGCGAGCTGGGCATACAGGCCAATGCCATCGGTCCCGGCTATATGCTGACAGACATGAACGAGGCCCTGATCAACGATCCTAAATTCGATGGTTGGGTGAAGGGCCGCACCCCCGCGCGCCGCTGGGGCAAGCCTGAGGAGCTGGCGGGAACGGCCGTGTTCCTCGCCTCTCCTGCTGCAAACTACGTCAATGGCCAGATTATCTATGTCGACGGCGGCATGATCTCGGTTCTCTGATACGCGAAAGGCAACACCATGCTCGGCGTCATTCTCCACGCTCCCCAAGATTTGCGCATCGAAGAGCGCCCGCCTGTTGCTCCGGCCTCCGGCGAAGTCAGAGTCGAAGTCAAATCCGGCGGCATTTGCGGCTCGGACCTGCACTATTACAATCATGGGGGCACGGCCGCGATCCGGTTGCGCGAGCCCATGGCCCTGGGCCATGAAGTGTCCGGCGTGGTCGCCGAACTCGGCGAGGGTGTATCGGGTCTCACCGTAGGCACGCGAGTCGCCATCAACCCTAGCATGCCATGCGGGCACTGTGCCTATTGCGAAGCAGGCCTACAGAACCACTGTACCGACATGCGGTTCATAGGCAGCGCCATGCGCATGCCGCATCAGCAGGGCGCTTTCCGGCAGAGTGTCACCCTTCCCGCACGGCAGGCCGTGCCCATTGCCGACCGCACAAGCTTTGCAGAAGCTGCAATGGCCGAGCCACTAGCGGTCTGTCTTCACGCTGTCAGCATTGCTGGCTCATTGCTGGGCAAGACCGTGCTTGTCACTGGCGCAGGTCCCATAGGATGTCTCGTGACGCTTTTGGCCCGCCTGGGCGGTGCCCGCGAGATCGTCGTCACCGACCTCAACGACTTTCCGCTCTCGATTGCCAGGGCCTGTGGCGCAACGCGTGGCGTCAATGTGCAGACCGAATCCGACACTTTGGCGGCCTATGCCGAAGGCAAGGGGCATTTCGACGTTTGCTTTGAAGCCTCCGGCAGCCAGATCGCCTTGCAGCACGCGCTTCCCGCCATGGTCCCACAAGGCACCATTGTACAGCTCGGACTTGGCGGCGATTTCACCTTGCCAATCAACGCGCTCATCACGCGCGAAGTCCGGCATCTCGGCTCGTTCCGCTTCCACGCAGAGTTTGCCGAAGCTGTAGCCCTGCTTGGCCGAGGACATATCGACGTGCGTCCGCTGGTGACGGCAGAGCTGCCATTCCAACAAGCCAATGAAGCCTTCCGGCTCGCCAATCAGCGCGACCGCTCAATGAAGGTGCAACTGGTGTTTTAGCGCCTTACACTTGGCACGTCCGCCTTTATGAAATCGAAGCAATGCGGCAAATGGCCAGAATGGGGCACCCAAGTGCCAATCGATCACGGTCCACAATACGATTGTGCGCCTCAGAAGTCGTCTTTCAACTCAGCTGCCACCACGCGAACCCGGCGTGGCAGCAATGCCAACTTGTCATCGAGCCTCGCTATCTGCGGGACCAGGTTGTGATCGTCATCGCGGAAAAGATCCACTCCTGCAATGGCGGCGGCTTCAAACACAAGGCCGATCTGGGATTTTAGACTTCCTGACTCGATCGCGTGCAGCGTGCTGCGGGCGATGCCCATGCGCTGGGCAATGTCAGCCTCGGTCCATTTACGACGCTCGCGTCCAAGCCAAATTTGCTTGCCCAGAACCGAGGCACCATCAACCGCGATCGCGGAAGTCCCCCTGCCCCATAATATGGGGCGAAGGGGGGGCCGGAAGGAGGATCCGTCGCTTTGACTGGCCATGGGTCGCAAGACCCTGCCGCCCTGCTGGCGCGAGCCAGCGAAGAGTGGCCATGGCCAGTCGAAGCCCTCATGAGCATCTCGATTAACAAGGCCATCTAGCCACCTTCCTCGATAGCCATTTCCGATTTTCAAGCACTACGCTTAGCCTGGTCTAGACAACGTGGAGAGGCGGAATGGCACACAATTTCAAGCAGATTTTAGGTGAAGCGAAAGAATACCTGACCAAGCCCAAAAAGGCCAAAACCCTGGAGCGCTTCGGCAGGATTTGGAAATCGTTCAACCAGGCTCTGGCGAATAGCGACACGCAAAGGCGGCGTTCTGCAGGTCAAGCGTGAGCCTCGTACGTTGCACGCCAATATGGCTGCAGCATCGAATAAGGCTGGTTTGCCGCCGATCTGCGCGTATGTCGCCAGGCACTATCTAGCTTCTCAGCTGAAGCATCTCTGGAGTGATGCGAAAGATGCCATTGCGATGGTACTCGGTCATGCCAGCACCGCCACGCAAAAACGATATGGCTCTCGGCAGCAGGGGCGCAAGGGTGGTATGGCAATTGTCGAAGTCGAAGCAGCGCGAACGGTGCGCACACCCAACCGGCCACATCCTGGCGCGACGCGTACCGCTACCGATCATCCTCGAGAGGACGTGTTGGCGGAGTTTCTAGTCCCCTCTCCGTTTCATTGAATGTGCAACATCGAGACAACGAAAAGCCTGTAGCCAAAACCCTGCCCCATCGTGTTTCTTCAACAAAGGCGCCCACCGACATTTCTATGAGGATTTAGCAAGTTGCTTCGCCACCATCTTGCCTGTCGCAGTGCGATCTGGCATGGGGACGCATTCATCTCGGACCCCGGTACAATTCCGGGTGGCTCTTCCGGCCGCCGATCCGCCGGATAATCGGTCAAGCTTTCAGCTTTAGGTGCGGGTCGCATTCAGCGATTTCAGCCATCGGTTTATTCATGCAACTTGCTCATTCCCTCCGCCGCAACTGGCTTTCCAATATTCGCGGCGATGTCCTCTCAGGCATCGTCGTTGCTCTGGCCCTCATCCCCGAAGCCATAGGGTTTTCGATTATTGCCGGGGTGGACCCCAAGGTCGGGCTCTATGCCTCCGTGGTCATTGCCATCGTCATATCCTTTGCAGGCGGTCGTCCGGCGATGATTTCGGCCGCCACTGCTGCGACGGCAGTGTTGATGGGCAGTCTCGTGCGCGACCATGGCCTGCAATATCTGCTGGCAGCCACCATCCTTGCAGGCGTTATCCAGATTGGCGCCGGCTGGCTGCGGGTCGGCTATGTGATGCGCTTCGTCTCCAAATCGGTGATGACCGGTTTCGTCAATGCGCTGGCAATTCTGATCTTTATGGCCCAATTGCCCGAGATGATCGGCGTCAGTTGGCACACCTATGCGATGATCGCAGCGGGGCTCGCCATAATTTACCTCTTTCCGCACCTCACCCGCGCAATTCCCTCGCCTCTCGTCTGCATCCTTGTGCTCACCGCGCTGACGCTGATGGTGCAGGTTGACGTCCGTATGGTGGCCGATCTGGGTGAATTGCCCGATGCACTGCCCATGCTGCTTTGGCCCGACATTCCGCTCACACTCGAAACCTTGTGGATCATCCTGCCCTACTCCATCGGCGTTGCTGCTGTTGGGCTGCTGGAAAGCCTGCTCACCGCCTCAATCATCGATCAGATAACTGACACCAAGAGCGACAAGAACCGGGAATCCATCGGTCAGGGCATCGCCAATATCGTCAGCGGTCTGTTCGGCGGCATGGCCGGTTGCGCCATGATCGGCCAGTCAGTGATCAATGTCACATCGGGCGGCCGCACGCGGCTATCGACCTTTGTGGCCGGTGCGTTTCTGCTCTTCCTGTTGATGGTGCTGGGCGAGTGGGTGGGGCTCATCCCAATGCCGGCGCTGGTAGCCATCATGATCATGGTTTCGATCGGCACCTTTAACTGGCGCTCCCTCCTCAATCTCGCTCACCATCCACGCCGCTCAAGCCTGGTCATGCTGGCGACCGTCCTCACCGTCGTCGGCACGCATAACCTGGCGCTCGGCGTTGGTGTCGGCGTTTTGCTCTCAGGCATTTTCTTCGCCTCGAAAGTTGCGCAGCACTTCCGAGTCACCTCAACGCTAAGTGCCGACGGCATGGAGCGTCAATATCGGGTCGAAGGCCAGCTCTTCTTCGCCTCGGCAGAGGAATTTCATGCGGCCATGGACTTCAACGAGACGCTTACGCGGGTCTGCATCGACGTTTCCGCTGCCCATATCTGGGATTTGACAGGCGTTAATGCGGTCGATGTTGCCGTGCTCAAATTTCGCGGTGCCGGCGTCCATGTCGATGTCATCGGCATGAACGAGGCCAGTGCAACCATCATGGACAAGCTAGGCGTGCACGAACAACCGGGCGCTATTGAAAAAATGGCGGGCCACTAAACCGTGTGAACACCGAGCTGCGGCTGCTCGTATAGTTAGGTTCTCAAACTTGGTCCGTCTTCCAGCATGAGGCTGCGCTAGCGGATCAAGGATAGGCGGTCGAACCGTCAGGCTTTCTGAGGAAAAACTGCGGTGGAATCCCACTAAAACGTCGTTTGGGCCAGATCGTAGATCACGCAGTGCGGCTTGCCTGTGCGGTGATCTGGAGTCACCATTGCTTCAACGCCAAAAACCCTCGCAAGCAATTCTGGGGTTAGCAGGTCAACAGGTGTTCCTTGTCCGACGACCTTGCCCTTCTCCACCGCGACGACGTGATGGGCAAAGCGAGCGGCATGATTAATGTCGTGCAGCACCATAACGATGGTGCGCCCCTGCTCCACATTGAGCCGTTCCAGTAGTTTGAGCACTTCAAGCTGGTGTCCGACATCCAGGAATGTCGTGGGCTCATCCAGAAGCAGCAAGGCTGTGTCCTGAGCCAGCGCCATGGCAATCCAGGCGCGTTGGCGTTGCCCACCAGAAAGAGCATCCACCTTAAGGTCCGCCAGATCCAGGAGGCCCGTTTCTGTGAGAGCCGAAATAATAGCCGCATGATCATCGGCACCGAGTGAACCCATGACATTCTGATAGGCAAAGCGACCATAACCTACCAATTGTCGCACGGTCAGCCCTTCTGGGGCATCGGGTCCCTGCGGAAGAATAGCCAACTGGCGGGCAATAGCCTTGCTGGACTGCTCAGCTAGGGCACGCCCGTCGATATACACAGCGCCCGAGCGTGGCTTGAGGATGCGCGCCAGCCCTTTGAGAATGGTCGACTTCCCACAGCCATTTGGACCGATCAGCGCAGTGATCCGTCCGGGCGGAATGGCAATGTCAAGCCCCTCGATGATCGTGTTGTCCCTATAGGACAGCGTTAGTCGGCTTGCCTTGAGATCGCTCATTGCGACTTTACCCCAAAAGGAAGACCGGCCATCCGGGGGGATGGCCGGTAATCTTAATGACTATTCGGCCACCAGTGCGTCACGGATGCGGTGGGCAAGTATTTCGCGACCGCTAATACCCCACGCCATGGCCAGCCAGTTTTCTCCTGTTGGCACGACGTGAACGTTACCGTCCTTCAACGCGCGCAGGTTCTGCCAGACGGGGCTGGCTTCGAGTTCAGCCATGTATTCAGTGCCGCCCCCTTGCAGATCGACCTGAAGGAACAAATGGTCGGGATCGAGCGCAGACACACCCTCGATTGTAATGTGTTCACGCACTTCAGTAGTCGGCACATGCGCTTCTGGAGTCAGAGCAAGATCCTCGTAAACGAGCTGATTGAAGCCGTGTCCGCTGGTGCCTTGAATCCGGATACGCTTGTCCATGACAATGGCGTAGAGCACGGTCTGCGCGCCGATAGCCCCCTGAATTTCGTCCCTAAGGGGGGCAATGATCGCATCAAGATCGGCGATATTCTGCTCTGCCTCAGCTTCGCGCCCAAGAAATACGCCCAGCTTGCGATGCATAGAGCGCCAGTCGCCATCGAATGTGTGCAACACCGTCGGCGCGATCATACTCAGCTTTTCGTAATTGTCGCGCTGCGAACCCTCTGCAATGATCAGATCCGGCTCAAGGCTCAGCACATATTCCAGATTGGGAGCATTACCGTCGACCTTAAGAATGTCGGCGGCATTCAATATTTCGGCGAGATGGGGATAGAAGTCATTGCCTGCTGCGGGAAAGGTGGAGCCTGCCAGCGGCACCACACCCAGCGCCAATAGATTGTCCTCGATCCCGAGCGCGGAAATGGTGATGACGCGCTGCGGATCAAGGGGAACATCGGTCACGCCCTTTTCGTGCTCAACCTGGAAGGTCTGCTGGGCGAGCGCGGCAACGGGAAGAAGCGTAACGATACCGGCTAGCAGGCCGGCCCGGATCAGAGCATGCATAAATGTGTCCTTTCGGGGAGCATGTGCAGAAGAGTGATTGTCATTTCGTTCCCCGCGCGAGCAGGAAGATGAAATAAGGAGCGCCCAGCGCCGAAACGACGACGCCGACGGGAATTTCGATTTCAGGGATGATGGAGCGCGAGACCATGTCGGCAATGACCATCAGGCTCGCCCCGACCAGCGCCGCTGCAGGGAGCAACCTGCGATGGTCGGGCCCAACCAGTTGCCGCGCGATATGAGGCGCCATGAGCCCGACAAACCCAATGCCACCGCCCACGGCAACGCAGGCAGAAGCCAGCGCCACCGCTATCGCCAGCAGCGCCAGCCTCTCCCGCTGGACATTGAGGCCAATGCCGGTGGCCGCGCCATCTCCCAGCCCCAGCAAGTTGAGGACATGGCTGCGCCAGAGAGCCAGCGGCAGCAGGACGACCAACCAGGGCAGCAGCGACAGCACACTGTCCCAACCGGCTGCGTCTATGGTGCCCGCCAGCCAGGTCACCGCATAGTCATAAAGCCGCTGATGCATCGCCAGGGCCAATACCAGCATCAGCGCCGCGAGACCGCTGGCCACGGCAACTCCAGTCAGCACCAACCCGGTGCGCGACACGACGCCATCCTTGCGCGCCAGCAGATAGACCAGCGTTGCCGCAACCATACCACCGGCGAGGGCAGCGAAAGGCAGGCTCAGAACCGCGCCGCTGGCGCTGAAAACCTGGGTGTCGGACATGGGCTGAAACAACAGCAGCGCCATCACGCCCACCCCAGCCCCGGCATTGATGCCCAGAATACCGGGATCAGCGAGACCATTACGGGTTACGCCCTGCAATATGCCGCCTGCAACGGCCAAGCCCATGCCCACAAGCATGGCAATGACGATGCGCGGCCCTCGAAAAAAGAACAGCACGGTTTGTTGCTTGCGGCTGCCCTGCCCAATCATTGTCTGCCAGACTTCGAACGGACTGATACTGATGTAACCGCTATTGAGGCTAAGCAGCGCCATTCCAAGCAGCAGCAAGGCCAGAAAAATCCAGATCGAATTGTCCCCGCGCACTCCCATCTCAGGCGTTCCGCCGCGCGAGATAGAGAAAGAATGGCACACCAATCAGCGCCGTCATGAAGCCAACCGGCAGCTCATATGGTGGATTGATCATGCGCGCGGCCAGATCAGCCAGCACCAGCAACAGCCCGCCAAGAACCGCCGACAAAGGAATGACCCAACGATAGTCGGCACCGACGAGATAGCGCGCCAGATGCGGCACAATCAGACCTACAAAGCCGATTGGGCCTGCCAGAGCTACAGCCGCCCCAGCCAACATCACCACGAGCACGGTGCCGGCCAGCCGCACCAGCATGACCCTCTGCCCCAGGCCTGTGGCGACCTCATCGCCCAGCCCCAGAACCGTCATCTGCCGGGCCAGCGCCAATCCACCGACCAGGCCGACCAGTTGCCAGGGCACGATCAGCAAAACCTGGGACCACAGCACACCGCCGAGCCCACCAGCCTGCCAATAAAGCACCTGTTGGGCGGCCCCGTGGAAAATGATCAATCCTGAGGTCAGCGCCCCGAGCAAGGCGGACACGGCAGCACCGGCCAAAACCAGCCGCATCGGGGAAAGCCCCTCACGCGTCATGGTGCCAATGCCGAATACCAGCGCCGCGCCGAGACCCGCGCCGACAAACGAGACCAGCACCTTGCCGTTGAACGGCAGGCCGGGAAGAAAGATCAAGGTCAGCGCCAGGGCGAAGCTGGCGCCGCTATTCAGTCCCATCAGCGAGGGGCTTGCCAATGGATTGCGTGTCATCACCTGCAACATGGCGCCCGCCATGGCAAAACAACTTCCCACCAGCGCTCCGACAATGGCGCGCGGGAGGCGGACTTCGCGCATGATCTGCTGGTCAGGATGCTGGGGATTATAGGCAAGAAAAGCGTCGGCAAGCAGGTCCGGCGCCATGGCCCTCGCACCAAGGGCAACTGAGGCCAGCATGGCTAGTGCCAGCAGGATCAGCGCCAGCAGCAAAAACACTGGAGCGGACAAGGCAAGCCTGTCAAAACCTCTATCCGGATCCGTTATCATGCGCCCGAAGCCCCAGTTTCTTGGGCGCATGCGGTGTCGCGTCCACTGTCAGGAGGCCGCTACATAACATGAATGTAGTAGTCAAATTAATGTAACAGCAGCCCTCAGCTCACAGTTTGCGTGCCTGTCGGCCGCTGGCACGGCGTCTCACAATGCGCTCGCGCAGGGTTTGCAGACGATCCAGCGTATCGAGCGCGCGGTTTTCCTCGATCGAGGCCAGCGCCATCACGATCGCCTCGAGTGCCGTCAGCACCGCCCCATGCAGAGGAGCGCCATCTGGCCCGTCGCGCCGCACCTCAACGACCACATCGGCCTGTTTCGCTAGCGGTCCCTCCTTCACGCCTGTGATCATCACCACGGGCACCAACCGGTTGCGCGCCTCCTCAAGGGCCACCTCTGCTTCGGGATAGGATCGGCCGAAGAAGATCATGAGCAGCGCGTCATCGCTATTGAGGGACAGCATCTGTTCGGCCAGATCGATGCCACTGGCATCGAGCAATAATGTCCGTCGGCCGTGCCGTGCCATCATGCGTGCCGCATGCGCCGCAACCAGCCCCGACGTGCCGCTGCCAAAGACCACCACTCGCGGAGCCATGTGCAGGCACTGCACGGCCTTTGACAGGGCAGCCCGCATCGTTCCTGTGCTCAATTGTGCGATCAGGCGCGCCTGGTGCCCCAGTACCAGGTCGATGGCGCCCTCCCGGTCGGCCTCGACCGAAGCCAGCGCCCGGTGCAGATTACGGGCGTGGCTGGGCGCTTCCCCCATTGATGCGGCAATGACGCGCTTGAGCTCTACAAGCCCCGAAAATCCCAGCGCCTTGGCGGTGCGAACCACGGTTGCGTCAGACGTTCCAACCATGGCCGCCAGCTCAACCGCAGTCCTGTTCAGCACTTCGTGCCGGTTCTGTTCAAAGAACCTCGCCACCCGCAAAAGCTTGGGCGAGAGCGCATCTGCTCGCTGCAACAGCCTGTGCCCAAGGCGATCTGGCACCCGACCAAAACTACCCATCATACCCGCCACACAATGTAGTGATGCGCCTGCACTACATTACTTTTGCCTGCGAACGTCAAAATTTTTAGCAAAATTTGATCTACCGAGACATCGCGGCGACAGCGCTGATCCTGATCGCTCTTGCTGCTGCCCGCAAACAACGCCGAAGAGCGTTCAAGGGCAGGTTCAACGGGGCCTTGTCCAACCAGATGCCTCCGATCCAACAGAAGCACCTCATCGCAATAGCGTCCGGCGAGGTTGATGTCATGAAATGAAGTGAGCACGGTGCTACCGCGCAGGCTTACCCGGTCGAGCAACCGATACTGGAATTGCAGGTTGAGGTGGTTGTGTGGCTCATCGAGCAGATAGCGTTCAGGGTCAAGCGCCAGCAAATACAGAGACGACGGCACGACTATATCAAGTCGTCAACTTTGCTGATTTGGTTCGAGCATGAAGGGTAGAAACCCAATTAGCCAGACGGTAAAGGCGGTGCCCCAGATCATTGCGGCCATCGCATAATGCAGTCCGAAAAGAAACTCGACGATACCAAGTTCCGGCAAGACCCGAACCGCCACGGCGATGATGATTAGGGCAAAGGCGACATGGCTGGAACGCGGCAGGTAAAGCGCTCGTCCCGTATGCCGCAGGCCTGCAATGGAGAAGACGGCAAGGACCGCCAAGCCCAATGCCCCCATTGACAGAACATGCATCCCCATCGAAGACGCAACAGGCAGTCCAAGCCCTGACAAGCCTATTGCAGCAAGGCCTAGTCCAGAAAGCAGGTTGGCCCCCGCCAGCAACAGTACCTCCGCCCGGAACAGCGCGCGGCCAATGAACCACTCCGCCTG
>PJUL01000927.1_pt1 | contig 15694 bp, 11 predicted proteins | sample 1512221 | NCBI WGS metagenome assembly PJUL01 (sample SAMN08177667, study PRJNA422409) | Feces metagenome, whole genome shotgun sequencing project.
CGCCCACATATTCAACCGTAACATTGGCCGAACCATTGTTGACATAGCCCAGCATGGAGGCGGCACGATAGCTGAGATCGATCACGCGGCCAGCAACATAGGGTCCGCGATCATTGATGCGCACCACGACCGAGCGGCCATTGTCCTTGTTGGTCACGCGCGCATAGGACGGCAGCGGCAGCGTCGGATGGGCAGCAGTGATGTGATTGGCCGAGAAAATCTCGCCATTCGCCGTCTGGCGTCCGTGGAAATCGGAGCCGTACCAGGAGGCTGTGCCCGAGGCCACATAATTGGGATTGTGTTCGGGCACATAGGTTGTTCCGCGCACCGTATAGGGCTTGCCAACCTGATAGCGCCCGCCGCCGCGTGGCGGATTGGGGTTGGAAGTGACGCGTGGCGAGACGGCAACGCCATATTCGCTCGAGGTAAAGGCCGAACGTTTGACGGTTGCACCCAGCCCGCCACCGGTGGCGCAGGCGGCGATCATGGGAAGGATCAGGGCCGAAAGGGCTACGAAACGGACGGCGCTGCGCCAGGAGGTCGTCACGGGCATTAATACTCTACAAAATCACAGTTTTTCGCGCGCAAGGGTAACTCAGGGAGACGCGTGTTCACAGAAAGGAACAATTTTACGGTTTAGAGGAGGTTAAGGTGAGCGAGGCGTTAGCGCGGCATACGGCATTTTCACCAATAGGCCCGCAAAGTGCTATTCCATGCTCAGGCATCGCCTTGAAGCTTGACTGATATAAAGATATCTTTATGTGATGTCTGGCGCCCTCCCCCCGATTGCGCCCGACCATAAAAGAAAGAGGACGCGATGAGCCCCTCCCCGACCAGTGCCCCCATTCTCCCCGACTGGACCGAAGTCCGCGCCGCTTTGGCCAAGGCCATGGACGAGCGTATCCTGATCCTTGACGGCGCAATGGGCACGATGATCCAGCGGCTGGGGCTCACCGAGGAGAATTTCCGGGGCGAGCGCTTCAAGGACTGGAGCCATCCGCTCAAGGGCAATAACGATCTGCTGGTCATCACCGAACCGCAGATGATCGAGGATATCCACTACGCCTATTATATGGCCGGTGCCGATATCGTCGAAACCAACACCTTTTCCGGCACTTCGGTGGCGCAGGCGGACTATGCCTGTGAAAGCGCGGTTTATGACATCAACTATCAGGGTGTCGTCGTGGCGCGTCGCGCGGCATTGCGGGCCGAACAGGCTGATGGACGCCGCCGCTTCGTCGCGGGGGCTTTGGGGCCAACCACCAAGACCTCGTCCATGTCGACCGACGTCAACAATCCGGGCCATCGCTCGATCCGGTTCGATGATCTCGTGGAAGCCTATGGCGAGGCCGTGCGTGGACTGGTCGATGCCGGCGCGGATTTGCTGCTGTTTGAAACCATTACCGATACGCTGAACACCAAGGCCGGTATTTTCGCCGCGCAAAAGCTGTTCGAGGAACGCGGGATCGATGTGCCGATCATGATCTCGGGTACGATCACCGACCTCAGCGGTCGCACGCTTTCCGGCCAGACGCCAACAGCATTCTGGTATTCGATCCGCCACGCCAATCCGATCACCATCGGGCTGAACTGCGCGCTTGGTGCCGACCTCATGCGCGACCATATTGCCGAGCTTTCGGGCGTGGCTGACACCTTTGTCTGCGCCTATCCCAATGCCGGACTGCCCAATGAGATGGGCGCTTATGACGAAACGCCCGAGCAGATGGCCAGCCAGCTGCAGGCTTTCGCCAGCGATGGCCTGTTGAACATTGTGGGCGGTTGCTGCGGTTCCACGCCGGACCATATTCGCGCCATCGCGCAGATGGCGGCGCAGTATCAGCCGCGCAAGGTGCCCCATATCGAACGCAAATTGCGCCTTGCGGGACTGGAGCCGTTCACGCTCACCAAGGACATTCCCTTCGTCAATATCGGCGAGCGCACCAATGTCACCGGCTCGGCCCGGTTCAAGAAACTGATCACTTCGGGCGACTACACGACCGCGCTCGATGTGGCGCGTGACCAGGTGGCCAATGGTGCGCAGGTCATCGATATCAACATGGATGAGGGGCTGATCGACTCCAAACAGGTGATGGTCGATTACCTTAACCTGCTGGCGGCCGAGCCCGATATCGCCAAGGTGCCGCTGATGATCGACTCTTCCAAATGGGAGGTGATCGAGGCTGGCCTGAAATGCGTTCAGGGCAAGGCGCTGGTGAACTCGATTTCGCTCAAGGAAGGCGAAGAGCAGTTCATCCACCACGCCAAGCTGGTGAAGGCCTATGGCGCTGCCGTAGTCGTCATGGCGTTCGATGAAACCGGACAGGCCGACACCAAGCAGCGCAAGGTGGAAATCTGCGCGCGCGCCTATAAAATTTTGACCGAGGTGGTCGGCTTCCCGCCCGAGGATATCATCTTCGACCCCAACGTCTTCGCGGTGGCGACCGGCATCGAGGAGCACAATAATTACGGCGTCGATTTCCTCGACGCGACCAAGGAGATCACCCAGAACCTGCCGCATGTGCATATTTCGGGCGGCATATCGAACCTCTCCTTCTCGTTCCGGGGCAATGAGCCGGTCCGCGAAGCGATGCACGCCGTATTCCTCTATTATGCCATCCAGAATGGCATGGACATGGGCATCGTCAATGCCGGCCAGCTCGCGGTCTATGAGAGCATCGACAAGGAATTGCGCGACGCCTGCGAGGACGTAATCCTCAATCGCCGCCCCGACTCTACTGACCGCATGCTCGAACTGGCGGAGCGCTATAAGGGCCAGGGCGGCGGCGCGGGCAAGGAAAAGGACCTGAGCTGGCGCGAATTGCCCGTGGGCGAGCGCATTACACATGCATTGGTCAACGGCGTCACCGAATATATCGAGGCCGACACCGAGGAAGCCCGCCAGACTTTTGATCGTCCGCTGCACGTGATCGAAGGCCCGCTGATGGCTGGGATGAACGTGGTGGGTGATCTGTTCGGTTCGGGCAAGATGTTCCTGCCGCAGGTGGTGAAGTCCGCCCGGGTGATGAAACAGGCCGTGGCCTATCTCATGCCTTTCATGGAAGCAGAAAAGCTCGCCAATGGTGATGTCGGTGGCCGCCAGAGCGCCGGCAAGGTGCTGATGGCGACCGTCAAGGGCGACGTGCACGATATCGGCAAGAACATCGTGGGCGTCGTGCTCTCCTGCAACAATTATGAAATCGTCGACCTCGGCGTCATGGTGCCGACGCAGAAAATTCTGGAAACGGCGCGGGCAGAGAATGTCGACATTATCGGGCTCTCCGGCCTCATCACGCCTTCGCTGGACGAGATGGTGCATGTCGCTTCCGAAATGGAGCGGGAAGGTTTTGACATTCCGCTTTTGATCGGCGGCGCAACGACCAGTCGCGTGCACACCGCCGTCAAAATCCATCCACGCTATGCGCGTGGGCAGGCCGTTTACGTCAACGATGCGAGCCGCGCGGTGGGCGTGGTGTCCAATTTGTTGTCCGACGACAAGGTCACGTTCATCAAAGGGGTCCAGGCCGAGTATGCCAAGGCAGCGGCAGCCCATGAACGCGCTGAATCGGAAAAGAAGCGGTTACCGCTCGAAACCGCCCGCGCCAATGCCTTCAAGCCGGATTGGGATAGCTATACCCCCCCTGCTCCCAGCTTTCTGGGCACCCGAATTTTTGAAGAATTCGATCTGGCAGAACTGGCCCAATACATTGATTGGACACCATTTTTCCAGACCTGGGAGCTGAAGGGCCGCTTCCCGGCAATTCTCGAAGACGAGAAACAGGGCGAAGCCGCGCGGGCGCTCTGGGCCGACGCCCAGAAAATGCTCAAGCAGATCATCGACGAAAAATGGTTTGCTCCCAAGGCCGTCGTCGGCTTCTGGCCGGCAAATGCCGTAGGCGACGACGTCCGCCTGTTCACCGACGAGAGCCGCAAGGACGAGCTGGCCACCTTCTTCACGCTGCGCCAGCAATTGACCAAGCGCGACGGCAAGGCAAACATGGCGTTGAGCGATTTCGTTGCGCCGCTGGAAAGTGGCAAACCGGACTATCTTGGCGGGTTTGTGGTGACGGCCGGGCTTGGCGAAGTGGCGATTGCCGAGCGTTTCGAGCGAGCAAATGACGATTATTCGTCCATTCTGGTCAAGGCCTTAGCGGATCGCTATGCGGAAACGCTGGCGGAGTTCATGCACCTTAAGGTGCGGCGTGAACTCTGGGGTTATGCCGCAGACGAGACGCTGACGCCCGAGGAAATCATCCTCGAAACCTATCAGGGCATTCGCCCGGCACCAGGCTATCCTGCCCAGCCCGATCACACTGAAAAGACGACTTTGTTCGAGCTTCTGGATGCAAAGAACAGCGTCGGTGTGGAACTGACCGAAAGCTATGCCATGTGGCCGGGCTCCTCGGTTTCGGGCCTCTATTTCGCTCATCCCGACGCTTACTATTTTGGCGTCGCCAAAGTGGAACGTGATCAGGTGCTTGATTACGCGCAGCGCAAGAGCATGGATGTCGAAGAGGTCGAGCGCTGGTTGGGGCCGATCCTGAATTACATGCCGGGCAAAGTGGCGGCGGAGTAGCGCAGGAGCACCCCCACCCCGCCTCCCCCTGAAACAGGGGGAGGAGTCCGCCAGTGGACAAACGGAATGCGCGGCAAAACGCGATAGGTCCCTCCCCCTTGTTAGGGGGAGGTTAGGTGGGGGGGCAAGGCAGGCAATATGAAACCGCAAATCCCCGTCACCCTCCTCATTAACTCCAGCATCATTCCGCCTCTCAACGGCGAGACGGCCTTTATCCGCCTGCCCGCCAATTCGGGCCATGGGCACGCGGACGGGGCCACTTGCGTGGCCTGTGCCGCGCAGACCGATATTCGCGCCCTGCTCCACAATCTGCTGGAAGAACAGAAGCGCGGGCTGCGTCCGGCCTTTGGCGCGGTTGTTGTCGACGCCAGCGCGTTGACCGATCCGCAGCAGGCTGTGCTCGCTCTGACGGGCAAACTGCCGGCGCAGGCGCTGCGTGATCATGTGGTGGCGCGCAGCTTTTATCTTGTCGAAACGGTCTGAACGCTTATCGTCAGCCTGACTTCAGGAGAAGGCGATGCGTAAACTCAAAATCGGGCTGGCTCTGGGTAGCGGCGCAGCGCGCGGCTGGGCCCATGTCGGCGTTCTCGATGCCTTGCTGGCGGCGGGGATCAAGCCCGATATCATCGCTGGCACCTCGATGGGCGCGCTGGTGGGCGGCGTCTATGCCAGCGGCCGCCACGAGGCTTTGCGAGACTGGGCGCTGGCCGCAGACCGCCGCATCGTGGCGTCACTGGTCGATGTCGGCTTTCTCGCGGGCGGGCTCGTTGATGGCGTTCGCATCGTAGACTGGCTGGCCGAGCTAAAAATTTCCCGCAATATCGAAGACCTCAAACTACCTTTTGCCGCCGTGGCCACCGATCTGGCCAGCGGCCGAGAGGTCTGGTTGCGCGACGGACCGCTGGACAAGGCCATTCGCGCGTCCATCTCCATGCCGGGTATTTTCAGCCCGGTCGAAATCGACGGTGACTGGCTGGTGGATGGCGGATTGGTCAATCCAATTCCGGTTTCGCTCTGCCGGGCTATGGGGGCCGATTTCGTTATTGCGGTCAATCTCAACGAAGACCTGCTGGGGCGCCGCCTGTTGCCGGAGATCGCTGTCACGCCCGATCCGACCGAGCCGCAAAAAGCCGTCAACTGGATCGACATGGTCAAGACGATGCCGACGGCAATGGCGGCCCAGATGTCGAACTTCAAGCTGTTCGGCAATGGCGGTCTGGCGCCAGGCTATTTCGATGTGCTGGGCAACGCGCTCAACATCATGCAGGACCATATCACGCGCTCACGGCTTGCCGGAGAACCGCCGCATGCGCTGATCCTGCCACGCGTGGTCGATATCGGATTGATGGACTTTCACCGCGCGGCAGAAGCCATCGAGGAAGGGCGCGCCGCGACCGAACGCGTGCTGCCGGTGATCGAGGCCAAGTTGGGACGAACGAAAAGCGCATGATCGCGCTCTCGCACCGGGCAGCGAGGATCGCTAGGCTCACTGCCTGACCAGAGGCGATTCCATGACGATTCCTTTTTTTGACGGCCACAACGACACATTGCTTCGCCTGCTGGAAAAGCCGCGAGATCAACGGGTTCATGCTTTTGTCGGCGGTACGCCAGAAGGTCATATCGACCTGCCACGTGCGCAAAGGGCGGGGATGGTTGGCGGCTTCTACGCCATGTTCCCGCCGCCGGTAAAAACCGACCTGGCCAGCGTTGCAGCCAGTCCCAGTGTGGGAAAAGGCGAGCTGCCGCCACAGCTTGGACTTGCCGACGCGCAATATTCGACCAATGGCATGGCGGCATTGCTGCTTGATCTGGAGCGGGCGGGCGCACTCAATATCTGCCGCAGCGCCGCCGATATTCGCACCGCCATTGCCCAAGACAAGCATGCTGCAATTTTTCATATTGAAGGTGCAGAAGCGATCGATGCGGAGTTCCGATCGTTCGAGGTTCTTTATGCGGCGGGCCTGCGCTCCATCGGCATCACCTGGAGCCGCGCCAATGCGTTTGGCACCGGCGTGCCGTTTCGCCACCATGCCGATCCCGATATCGGTCCTGGTCTGACCGAGCTTGGCAAGGAACTGGTGAGGGTCTGTGACAAGCGGGGTCTGCTGATCGACCTCAGCCATCTGAACGCGGCGGGTTTCCGCGATGTCGCTGCGATTTCAAGCAAGCCGCTGGTAGCGACCCATTCCAATGTGCACGCCATCTGCCCGGGCACGCGCAATCTGACTGCGTGGCAGCTTGCTGCCATTGCGGAGAGCCGCGGACTGGTCGGGCTGAATTTTGCGACGGGCTTTTTGCGGCCCGATGGCAAGATGGACCCGGATACAGGTATCGACATCATGGTCCGCCATATCGACGCGCTGGTTGAAGCCTTGGGCGAGGACGGCGTAGCTCTCGGCAGCGATTTCGATGGCGCCAATATGCCCAATGCCATTGGCGACGTCACCGGCGTCCCCAAATTGCTACAGGCGCTGCTGGACAAGGGCTATGGCGAGACGCTGGTGCGCAAGATCGCCTTGGACAATTGGCTGGGCCTGATCGAGCGGGTGATCGGCTGATCCGCGATGCCGGGCTGACAGGCAGCCCGGCAGTCTCAGGCTACAGGGTATGCGGCACCACGAGCCCGCCCCTGATCGTCACGATGCGGTCGGCGCGGCGGGCCAGATCGTAATTGTGGGTGGCGATGAGGGCGGCTGCGCCTTCATTGCGGATGAGGCTTTTCAGCGCCTCAAACACCCGATCGCTGGTTTCAGGATCGAGATTGCCGGTTGGCTCATCGGCAAGAATAACGCGCGGATGATTGGCTGCGGCGCGGGCGATGGCGATGCGCTGCTGCTCGCCACCCGATAATTCGGCCGGTCGATGGCTGGCGCGCGGGGCAACGCCGAGCAGATCAAGCAATTCCATCGCCCGGCTCTCGGCCGATGACTGGTCCTTGCCAGCGATCAATTGCGGCATGACCACATTTTCAAGGGCAGTGAATTCAGGCAGCAGATGGTGGAATTGATAGACATAGCCAACGGTGGAGCGGCGTAATTGCGTGCGTCCGCGATCGTTGAGCTTGCTGGTGGGCTGGCCGACGATTTCGACTTCGCCCGATTGCGGGGATTCCAGCAGGCCGCATAGATGCAGCAAGGTGGATTTGCCGGCCCCCGAAGGCGCGACAAGTGCGACCATTTCGCCGCTTTCGACGCTGAGGTCAGCGGCTTCCAGCACGCGGACCATGCGCTCGCCCTCGCCATAGTGGCGGTGAACGCCCGAGAGACGCAGATGGGGCTTACTCATAGCGCAGGGCCTCCACCGGGTCATATTGGGCAGCGCGCCAGGCCGGATACAGCGTGGCGAGGAAAGACAGGCAGAGCGCCAGACTGACCACGACGGTCACCTCCACCGGATCGACGCGACTGGGCAGGGAAGACAGAAAGAATACCTCCGGCGGGAATAGCGCCACGCCGAGGAAATTGGAAATGGAGGCCCGAATGGTCTCCGCATTGGCTGCGACGACCAGCCCGATAACGAAGCCGACCAAAGTGCCGATAAAACCGATGGCCGTGCCCGTAATCGAGAAAATCCGCATGATGGAGCCGCGCGTCGCCCCCATGGTGCGAAGCACTGCGATATCGGCGCTTTTGTCTTTGACCAGCATGATCAGGCTGGAAATAATGTTGAACGCCGCCACGAGGATGATCATCGACAGGATGGTGAACATCACGACGCGCTCGACCTGAAGGGCCGAGAAGAATGTCTGATTGCGCTCCTGCCATGAGTTGAGGATCATCGGCCGTACGCCGGGCGCTGACTGGATGCGTGGCCGCATAATGGCAACGGCGTCGGGATCATCGATGAACACTTCTGCGGCGGAGACGCGCGGAATGCGCTCATAGGCCGCTTCGATTTCCGCGTCACTCGCCAGCGGATCAAGTGGCCCCATGCCCGGCTTGAGCACTTCGTCGACCAGCTTGAAATAGTCCTGCGCGGGTTCGAGCGGCATATACATAAAGAAGCTGTCGAACTCGACCATGCCGAGATTGAAAATGGCATTGACCGGATAAGAGCGGATCTGCGGGGTCGAGCCAAAAGGCGTCATGGTGCCTTCCGGGTTGATGATCTGCACCTGATCGCCAATGCCGACGCCGAGATTTTGGGCGAGGCGGTAGCCGATGGCAACGCCGCGGCTATCGTCCCATTGGTCAAAACCACCCTGCTCTGCCCCGTTATACAGCAGGGTCAGCTTCTTGAGATTTTCCTCATCCATGCCGCGCACGGTAACGCCGGTGGAAGACCCGCGGCCCGAGGCCAGTACCTGCCCTTCGACGAAATAGACCGCGTAGGACACGCCATCGACCTGTTCGAGCGCCGATATCGCCTCTTTATAGTCGGTGAACTCACTCTCGATGGGATAGGCCGTGAAATGGCCATTGAGGCCGAGAATTTTGTCCAGCAATTCGCCCCGGAACCCGTTCATCACCGACATAACGACGATAAGCGTCGCCACGCCGATGGCCACGCCGACCATGGTCAGGCTGGCAATGACCGAAATGAAGGCTTCCTTGCGGCGCGCGCGCAGATAGCGCCCGGCAATCATCCATTCGAACCGGGCAAAAGGACGTGTCCGGCTCGCTGGGGCGTCTTGCGTGGTGGAGGTCAAATGTCAGTCATCCGCTGGGGTTCGATCAGGCTCTTGAGACGTTCCACAGCCGCAGCAAGCGGCAGGGTTTCGCGTTCGCCCGATTTACGATGCTTGATCTCGACTTCGCCCGATTTGAGGCCGCGCGGCCCGAGAATGAGCTGATAGGGAATGCCGACAAGGTCCGCTGTTGCGAACTTGCTGCCTGCTGGCTGGTCGCGGTCATCATAGAGCATGTCGAGACCAGCGGCGGTCAGCTCGGCATAGAGCTTGTCGCAAGCTGCATCGGTCTCGGCATCGCCTGCCTTGAGATTGATCAGCACCGCTTCAAAGGGCGCAACCGAAACCGGCCAGACAATGCCGTTCTCGTCGTGCATGGCTTCCACGATGGCCGGGACCACGCGGGTCAGCCCAATGCCGTAGGAGCCCATGTGGACGGTGACGTCCTTGCCATCGGGACCGGTGACATTCGCCTTCATCGGCTCGGAATATTTGGTGCCGAAATAGAAAATGTGGCCCACTTCGATGCCGCGCGCCGATACGCGCTTGTCCTCGGGGACGGCGGCTTCGTATTCAGCCTGGTCGACCATTTCTTCGGTGGCCGCATAGAGCGATGTCCAGTCGTTGAAAATGGGCTTCAGATCGCCACGGAAATCCACATCCTTGGGCGGAATGGGCTTATCGAGAAGATCGCGGTGGCAGAAGACCTGGCTTTCGCCAGTTTCGGCAAGGATGATCCATTCATGGCTGAGATCGCCACCGATGGGGCCGGTATCGGCGCGCATCGGAATGGCGGTCAGGCCCATGCGGGCATAGGTGCGCAGATAGGCCACGAACATGCGCTCATAGGCGGCGACGGCGCGGTCCTTGTCGAGATCGAAGGAATAGGCATCCTTCATCAGAAATTCGCGGCTGCGCATGGTGCCGAAACGGGGGCGCACTTCGTCGCGGAACTTCCACTGGATATGGTAGAGATTGAGCGGCAGATCCTTGTAGGACTTCACATAGCTGCGGAAGATATCGGTGACCATTTCCTCATTGGTCGGACCATAGAGGAATTCGCGCTCGTGCCGGTCCTCTATGCGCAGCATTTCCTTGCCGTAAGCATCATAGCGACCCGACTCGCGCCAGAGGTCTGCCGACTGAATGGTGGGCATGAGCAATTCGATCGCGCCGGAGCGGTTCTGCTCCTCCTCGATGATCTTCTGCACCTTCATCAGCACCTTGTAGCCAAGGGGCAGCCATGAATAGAGGCCGGACGCCTGCTGGCGGATCATCCCCGCACGCAGCATCAGGCGGTGCGAGACAATTTCGGCCTCTTTGGGGACGTCGCGCAGCACCGGTAGAAAATATCGGGAAAGGCGCATGATAACTCCGGAAAACTGGTGCTTCGACTCGTGATGTTTGTTGATGCCCACTCAGAGCCCAACCGTCCATTCGTTTCAAGCATGCAAGCTATGCAGAATCTACTTGGCAGACCTAAAAAGTGTTGTTACGTTCCCGGCCAATAAAACAAAGGCGGCCCAAACCGCCGGACGTCGACAACGTCAAGGGAGGAGCATTGGCTGCCGCTTTGTAGCGCGCCTAAGACCAATGTATTGTCGAACAAACTCAATTCAGCGGGGCCTTGTGCCCCGCTTTTTTATTTCTAAATCAAAAGATTGTGGCGGTTTTCTGAACTCTTGGTTGCGGCAAGGGATGGTGGATCACCCCTGCCCGGCCCTAGCGGTTCCAGTAGTGTTGCAACGTCTCATTCGCCAGCCCCCAGAGCAGCAGCGCGGTGAAGACGACCGAGAGACCCGTGGCCAGCAAAAGTTTTCTGACCAGACGCGGATTAATGGGGGATGCGGGATCGCCGCCTGCGACCACTTCGGTACCAGCCTCATGATGGCTCTGACTGCCAATGGGCAAGACCATCACAAAGGTGAGCCACCAGACGATGAAATAGACAGCGATGATAGAACCGATTTGCATGGGGTCTATTTAGCCTGTGCCTGAGGACAAAGGAAAGAAGTCAACCTGTCGCGGCGGGGACGCTTCACTCTGGACCGTCACCCTCGGGTCAAGCCTGAGGGTGACAGGGAAGGACAATCCAGCCCGATCAGACCCGGTGCACGAAGACGCTGACATTGGGCTTGCGGCCCCAGAACGCGTTGACCTCGTTGCGGATGGCCTTGAACAGCGCCGAATTCAGCACTTCCGTATCGGAGCGGCGCTTGGGCGGCATGGACTTGATGACGCCGGCAATGGTGTCTTCTACCAGCTCCGCCACCGATTCCTCGTCTGTCTCGGGCAGGCCTTCAACGACCATTTCCGGGCCGGAAACCACCTGCCCGCTGGAATTGACGGCAAGGCTGACGACGATCATGCCGCCAAAAGACAGGCGACGCCGGCCTTTGACGCCACTTTCTTCGGGCGTGCAGAGTACAAGACCATCGAGATAAAGCTCGCCGGTGCGCACTTCGCCCGGAAAGGTCATGGATTCTGGGAAAAGCCGCACCAGATCGCCGTTGCGGATTTCGCGGACATGGGGAATACCCGATTCCCGGCCCAGCTTGGCATGGGCATCGAGATGGGCTGCTTCGCCATGCACCGGCACCAGCACTTCCGGCTTCACCATGGCATAGAGCTTTTGCAGCTCGCCCCTGCGGGGATGGCCGGTCACGTGCACCAGCGCGTCATTGGCCGTGATCACTTCCACACCCTTGTCGATGAGCTGGTTCTGGATGTCCTGCACTTCACGCTCATTGCCCGGAATGGCCCAGGACGAGAAGATCATGCGGTCCCCCGCTGCCAGATCGATCACGGGATGATCGCCGCGTGCAATACGGGCAATGGCGGCGCGGGCCTCGCCCTGGCTGCCGGTGCAGATCAGCACGCATTTATTGCGCGCGATGGACTTGTACATGTCCTGATCATGCAAGGGCGGCAGGCCTTCGAGCATGCCCAATTCCTTGGCAATGCCCATGATCCGATGCAATGAGCGACCCGACATGACCACTTCGCGGCCCGCCTTGTGAGCAGCCCGCACAATGGAGACCACGCGGCCGACATTGGAAGCAAAGGTGGTGACGGCCACACGGTTTGGCGCCTCAGCGATCAGCTTGGCGAGATTGTCGCCCACTTCCTGCTCGCTCGGACTCTCGCCATGTTTCATGGCATTGGTGGAATCGCAGATCAGCGCCAGCGGCAATTCGCTCTCGGTGCCGATCTTTTCCAGCCGCGCCACATCGGTAGGAGCGCTGGTGATCGGGGTCGGATCGAGCTTCCAGTCGCCGGTATGCAGGGCCCGGCCGACTGGCGTGGTGATCAGCAGCGCGTTGGATTCGGGGATCGAATGCGCGACATTGATCGGCTCGATGGTGAAGGGGCCGACAGTGAACGCCTTGCCCGGCCGCATGATGGTGATGTCGACATTTTCGACAATACCGTCCCCTGCGCGCTTGGCCGCCAGCATGGCAGCGGTAAAGGGCGTGGCGTAAACCGGCTTGTCGAACACGGGCCACAGATCGAGCACCGCGCCATAATGGTCTTCGTGGCTATGGGTGAGGATCAGCGCCAGAACGTCATCGGCGTTTTCTTCGAGAAATTCGGGATTAGCCATGATCAGCTCAATGCCCGGCAGGTCCGGCCCGCCAAAGCTGACGCCGCAATCGACGACGATCCACTTGCGCTTGCGCTCGGGACCGAAGCCGTAGGCGGCCATGTTCATGCCGATTTCGCCAACGCCACCAAGCGGCACGAAGACAAGTTCATCCCTTTGGTTCTTAGCCATGGGTCTTTATTCCTTTCGTGGGCACGACGCCAGGCGAGCTATGGTCGCCGGTCGCTATGCCTATGTTATGGTCAGCTTCGGGCGCTGGCCGTTGCCCCAAAATGCACATCGCCGGCGGTGATCGGGAACCGCGAACCGTCATCGTCGCGGATAATCAACCGACCGCTGGAGTCGATGGTTTCAAAAATGCCGCGCCGGATAACGCCATCCTGCGAGACCGCGACCGGAGCGCCGATACCGGCGGCAGAGCCGCGCCAGATGTCGAGTACGTCGGAAACGCCGCGCCCGTCATTCCAAAGGCCGAAAACCTCGACCCATGCATCCGAGAGCGCCTCGAACACCTCTTCGGCACTGCGCTCAACGCCGAGCGCGCGAAGCGAGGTTGCTGGATAAGGCGTACCTTCGGGCGCTGCAACAACATTCACGCCGCAGCCGATGACAATGGCGCTACGGCCATCGGGCGTCTTGCTGGCCTCCAGCAAGATACCGGAAAGCTTGGCCCCGTCGGCAAGCACGTCATTGGGCCATTTGAGCGCGATGCGCGAACGACCATCAGCCCCATCCGCACCATCGATGCCAATGCGGAAAATCCCGTCTGGCAACACAGCGGAAAGGCCACGATTGAGCGCAACGCCGGCCACGAAGCCAAGCGTAGCGATCAGTTCAGGCGACGTATCGGGCACGATAAGCAGGCTGGCGGCGAGATTGCCCGGCACACTATGCCATTGGCGGCCACGACGGCCCCGCCCCGCATTCTGATGGCGGGCTGCAAACCAGATGCCACCCGGATCGCCCGCAGCCGCAGCTGCGAGCGCTTCGCTATTGGTGGAGCCGATCTCGTCAAAGCCAGCCAGCCTGTATCCGGCTGACTTTGCCTTGGCCCCGAGCGTAAAGCTGGCCACCTAGAACAGGCTTCCGGCGGCATTATGCGCCAGTGTGGCGAGCGGGCTGCCGATGGTGAAGAAATAGGTCACGATCAGGAAACCGAACACCGCCATGATGATGTTGAGTTCACCAGGCACAGCGACGAATTCGTCCTTGGGCTCATCGAAATACATCACCTTGACCACGCGCAGGTAATAGAAGGCGCTGATGGCCGAGGCCAGCATGCCGATAACGGCGAGCACATAAAGATTGGCTTCGATGGCGGCGAGGAAAACCTGCCACTTGGCGAAGAACCCGGCCAGCGGCGGCATGCCGATCAGCGAGAACATGACAATAGCCATGATCGCCGCAACGAAGGGGCGAGCCTTCGAGGCGCCGGCCAGATCGTCGATGGTCTCGACATAGCCCTTTTCCGTGCGCAGCGAGAGCAGGCACGCAAACAGTGCCACCGTCATGCCGACATAGATCGCCATGTAAACCGCGACGCCTTCGACACCCACCTGAGTACCCGAGGACAGGCCCACAAGCGCAAAGCCCACGTGACCAATCGAGGAATAGGCAATCAGGCGCTTGATCGACTTCTGGCCGATGGCAGCGAAGGCGGCCAGAACCATGGAGGCAATAGAGAGGAAGACCACGATCTGCTGCCAATCGCTGGTGATGGGCGCGAACGTATCCATGACCAGTCGGATCATCAGCGACATCGCCGCAACCTTGGGGGCCATGGCGAAGAAAGCCGTTACCGGCGTGGGCGCGCCTTCGTAAACGTCCGGCGTCCACATATGGAACGGCACTGCCGAAATCTTGAAGGCAACGCCGGCGAGCAGGAACACCATGCCGAAAATCAGGCCGACCGAACGGCCTTCATTGGCGATGGCAATGACGATCTCGGAGAGATTGGTGTGGCCGGTAAAGCCATAAACCAGCGATGCGCCATAGAGCAGCATACCCGAGGACAGCGCGCCCAGAACGAAATATTTGAGGCCCGCTTCGGTCGCCCGGCTGTCGTCGCGCTTGATCGCCGCCATGACATAGAGGGCCAGCGATTGCAGTTCGAGACCCACATAAAGGCTCATCAGGTCATTGGCCGAAACCATGACCATCATGCCAAGCGAGGCGAGCACGGCAAGGATGGCGTATTCGTATTTGTGGACGCCGTTCTCTTCCGCATTGGACAGGCCGAGAACGAGCGCCAATGCCGCACCGCCGAGCACCAGCACCTTCATGTAGCGGGCAAAGCCGTCAGCGATGAACAGGCCGTTGAAGATGATGCCATCGGCTGGCTGAAGCACGACAAGCACGCCAGCTGCAGCTAGCAGGCCGATAGCCAGCCAGTTGACGAGGCTGGACTTTTCCTTGTTGACGATAATGCCAACAATGAGCAGCGCCAGTGCGCCAACGGCCATCAGCAGTTCGGGATAGGCCGGAGCCAGGCTCGCAAAATCGGTAATGTCAGAGTTCACGACTGTCTCCTAGTGCGAAGCAGGCGCTGCGGCCGGCTGTGCCTCGCCCGTGGGCGCGGCATATTCGAGATGGATGCGCTGATCGGCCAGGTCGACAGCCGGGTCGCGGCCAATCGTGGTCGAGTAATGGCTCACCAGATTGTCGACGGCAGCAGCGGTCGTGTCGAGGATTGGCGCAGGATAGAAGCCGAACACAATGGTCAGCACCAGCAGCGGATAGATGACGATCTTTTCGCGCAGGTTGAGATCGAGGATACCCTTGAGGCTGTCCTTGGTCAGCGCGCCGAAGATCACCCGGCGATAGAGCCAGAGCGCATAGCCAGCCGACAGGATCACGCCGAAGGCCGCGCCGAACGCCACCCAGGTATTGA
>PJUL01000929.1_pt1 | contig 15674 bp, 9 predicted proteins | sample 1512221 | NCBI WGS metagenome assembly PJUL01 (sample SAMN08177667, study PRJNA422409) | Feces metagenome, whole genome shotgun sequencing project.
AAAGCCAGTTCACAAGGCATCTCTCTCTCGCTGCCTTTCACCTCGGAGAATTGTGCAGGACGTCCGTCTGCAGAAGCGGTCCATTCCAGGTCAACCACTTTCAAGGCTTTGAGGTTACCGTTTTCATCACCAATAAATTCTTTCGTGGCCACGGCCCAATGACGTTGCGCGCCCTCTTCATGTGAAGTGGTTGTTTTCAGCAACATCGGATAACTTGGCCAGGGCATGTGTTGCGTTCTGTTCTCAGGCGGCTTAGGCATCAGCTCAAATTGTGTTACCGATGCAGCACCATGCCGGTTACTCGTGCCCACACAGTCACTTCCTGTATCTCCACCACCGATCACGATCACATTTTTTCCGGTAGCCAATACTTCTTCGGTGAGAATATTACTTTCGATCGCCGCATTGATCAATGGATTTTTTCCGGCTACTCTTTTATTGTTTTGTTTCAGAAAGTCCATTGCAAAATGAACACCCTTTAGTTCGCGGCCCGGTATAGCCAGATCGCGCGGCGCGGTGCTTCCACCCGCCAGTACGATGGCATTGTATTCGCGCAGCAGATCATTGATGTTGATGTTTACACCCACATGTGCGAGGCAACGAAACGTTACACCTTCTTCTTCCAGTAAAGCAATACGGCGATCGACCACCCATTTTTCCAATTTAAAATCAGGAATGCCATAGCGCAACAAACCACCCGGCGCATCGTCGCGTTCGAATACCGTTACCAGATGACCGGCATAGTTGAGTTGCGCAGCGGCGGCAAGACCTGCCGGACCACTACCCACTACGGCTACTTTTTTACCGGTGCGGACCAGCGGACGGCGCGGCTTTACAAATCCTTTTTCAAAGGCAATTTCAATGATGTGTTTTTCTATTTCCTCGATCGCCACGGGCGGCTGGTTGATGCCTAACACGCAGGCGCTTTCGCAAGGGGCAGGACAAATACGTCCGGTGAATTCGGGAAAGTTATTGGTAGAGGCAAGAATGCTGTAAGCCTCTTCATAATTCTTACGGAAAACCGCATCGTTGAATTCGGGAATCACATTGCCCAGCGGACAGCCGCTGTGACAAAACGGTACGCCGCAATCCATGCAACGTGCCGACTGCTCATTGAGTTTACTTTCACTGTATCGTTCTACAAACTCGTTATAATGTTTCAGGCGATCAGCCACGGGCTTCTTGCCGGGCATCTCCCGTGTGAATTCCAGAAATCCTGTTATTTTACCCATATTGCGTTGACATCAGTTGTTGAGAAATAAAGTACCCGTCACTACTTTGTCGGGATGTTGACAGTTTGTGCAACCTTACCGGCCAGCACCACTTTTTTATAATCCTTCGGAAATACTTTGATGAAATGCGATAGCTGATTTTCGAAATCATTCAGCAGGAAACGCGCAACCGTACTGCCTGTGTATTCATGATGACGATTGATCATGTATTTAAGCGTGCAGGCATCTTCTTCATCCAGCGGATCGAGGTCGATCATTTCGCGGTTACAGTTGCCGGAAAATTTCGCTTTCACATCGTATACATAAGCGATACCGCCGCTCATACCTGCCGCGAAGTTGCGCCCCGTATCACCGAGTATAACGGTAATGCCTCCCGTCATGTATTCACAACCATGATCACCGATGCCTTCTACTACCACACGTGCACCTGAGTTGCGCACGGCAAAACGTTCCCCCGCTTTACCGCGGATATAGGCTTCGCCTGATGTGGCTCCATAGAATGCTACGTTGCCAATGATGATGTTTTCTTCCGGTACAAAACTGGCTTGCTTATCGGGATAAATAATCAGCTTCGCACCGCTGAGTCCTTTACCAAAATAGTCATTTGCATCACCTTCGAGTTCCATCGTTACGCCATGCGTATTGAACGCCGCGAAACTCTGACCAGCCGTTCCTGTCAGTTTAAAATGAATCGTGTCTTCGGGTAATCCCGCCGCGCGGAATTTTTTCGTGATCTCGTTGGAAAGTAATGTTCCCGCCGCGCGATCCGTATTGATGATATCGAAAGACGCTTTTACTTTTTCATTTTGTTCGAGCGCCGGCTTCGCTGCTTCGAGCAGTTTCCAGTCAAGGATTTCAGTAAGTCCGTGATCTTGTTCTTCCTGTTTGTAAAGCCCTACATATTCATTGGCAGGTTCTTTATATAACAACGGAGAAAGATCGAGTTTGCCGTATTTCCAATGCGAGATATTATCGCGTACTTTCAACGCATCTACCTGGCCGATCATTTCGTTGATGGTGCGGAAGCCTAGTTCTGCCATCAATTCACGCAGGTCTTGCGTAAGGAAACGGAAGAAGTTCACCACATGCTCCGGATCGCCGCTGAAGCGTTTGCGCAATTCAGGGTCCTGTGTGGCCACACCTACAGGGCATGTATTGAGATGACATTTGCGCATCATGATACATCCTTCCACCACCAGCGCCGCCGTTGCCACGCCCCATTCTTCTGCACCCAGCAATGCGGCAATCACAATATCACGGCCGGTGCGGATTTGTCCGTCGGCCTGTACCGTTACGCGACTGCGCAGTTTATTTTTTACCAATGTCTGATGTGTTTCTGCCAGGCCAAGTTCCCATGGCAGTCCCGCGTGTTTGATGGAACTGACAGGCGAGGCGCCCGTGCCACCATCGAAACCTGCAATGAGTACCACATCCGCTTTGGCTTTTGCAACTCCTGCGGCGATGGTGCCTACGCCGGCTTTGCTTACGAGTTTCACATTGATGCGCGCTTTGCGGTTGGCATTTTTCAGATCAAAGATGAGCTGCGCAAGATCTTCAATGGAATAGATGTCGTGGTGAGGAGGAGGGGAGATCAATCCCACACCCGGCGTCGAGTGACGTGTCTTGCCAATCCATTCATCTACTTTGTGTCCGGGCAATTGTCCGCCTTCTCCGGGCTTGGCACCTTGTGCCATTTTGATCTGTAATTCATCGGCTTCGGTGAGATAAAGACTTGTTACACCAAAACGTGCGCTGGCTACCTGTTTGATGGCACTGCGCATGGAATCGCCATTCTCCATTTTCTCATACCGTTGCTCATCCTCACCACCTTCGCCGGTATTACTTTTGCCGCCTAAACGGTTCATGGCAATGGCGAGAGTGGTATGCGCTTCCCAGCTGATGGAACCGAAGCTCATGGCTCCTGTTGCAAAACGTTTGTAAATGTTCTCTGCAGATTCTACTTCTTCCAGCGGAACCGAAGGCCGGTCGCGTTTGAAGTCGAGCAGGCTGCGAAGCGTAATGGCTTTTTCATTTTGCTCATTGATCAGCTTCGCATATTTTTTGAAGGCAGTATAATCATTCAGTCTGGTGCTGTGCTGCAGCAGGTGAATGGTCTGCGGATTGAAGAGGTGCTCTTCTCCTTTTCTTTTCCACTGGTACACCCCTCCAACAGGCAGACGGTCGACCGGAATTTCCTTTTTGCTAAAGGCGAAATAATGTTTCGCTAATGCTTCACGCGCAATTTCATCGAGGCCCATGCCTTGTATGCGTGAAGTAGCCCCGGTAAAATATGTTTTAACTACTTCGCTGTTGATGCCGATGATCTCAAAGATCTGCGCACCCTGGTAGGATTGCAGTGTGCTGATACCCATTTTTGAGAATACTTTCAGCAAGCCATCGTTAACAGCTTTTACATAATTTTTTTTCAATTCGTCTTCTGTCAGCGACGTTTCGATCTTGCGGGTTTCTTTCATGTCCCGGATAGATGAAAGTGCGAGATAAGGGTTGATGGCGGTGGCGCCAAATCCAAGCAGGCACGCAAAGTGATGCACTTCCCATACATCGCCCGCCTCTACCACAATGCCTACCTGTCCGCGCATGCCTTTGCGGATAAGATGGTGATGCACGGCGGCCGTTGCCAGCAAAGAAGGAATAGGCGCGTGATCACTGTCGATCGCGCGATCCTGCAGTATCAGTACTTCAAACCCATCGTGTACGGAGTCTTCTGCATAACGGCAGAGACGATCCAATGCAGACTTTAATGAACCGGGTTTGCCATCGGCACGGAAATAACATTGCAATGTCTTCGACTGGAAAACACCGGTGTCGATGCTTCGCAATGTTTCGAGTTCGAGGTTGTTGAGTACGGGTTGTTTGAGGGCTACAACGTGGCAGTCCAGTTCATCTTCGACGAGCAGACTGCCGTTGTTGCCTACGAATGTTGCCAGCGACATTACCATGCGTTCACGGATAGGGTCGATCGGCGGGTTGGTAACCTGGGCAAACAGTTGTTTAAAATAAGAAGACAGGTGTTGGGGTTGATCGCTGAGGATCGCGAGCGGCGTATCGCTTCCCATGGAGCCGATGGGTTCTTTGCCTTCGAGGGCCATCGGGGCGATCAGCGTTTCAAGATCTTCGGTTGAATAACCAAATGCTTTCTGGTACTTGAAAACCTGGTCGTGCTCGAGATGGGTGAACATCACGCGCGGCGCAGGCAATTCATTGAGACGGATCTTGTATTTATTCAACCATTCGGCATAAGGCTTCTGGTTGCAGATTTGTTGTTTTACTTCTTCATCGCTGATGATGCGGCCTTGTTCCATGTCTACCACAAACATCTTTCCGGGTTGCAGGCGTCCTTTCTCTTTGATGAGGCGTTGATCCACCGGTAACGCTCCCGTTTCTGAGGCCATGATCACGCGGTCATCCGTGGTTACGCAATAACGTGAAGGGCGCAAACCATTGCGATCGAGTGTGGCGCCGATTACTTTTCCATCGGTAAAAGAAATGGAAGCAGGGCCATCCCAGGGTTCCATCAGGCAGGCGTGGAATTCATAGAAGGCAGTTTTCGCAGCATCCATTTCTGCATTACCATCCCATGCTTCGGGTATGAGCATCATCATCACGTGTGGCAGGGAGCGGCCCGTCAGCGTCAGCAATTCGATCATGTTGTCGAGGCAGGCAGAGTCACTCTGGTTATTGGTGACGATGGGCAACAACATGTCCATTTCTTCGTCGGTGAAATACGGTGTTTCAAAACCGGGCTCACTTGTTTTCAACCAATTCAGGTTGCCTTGCAAAGTATTGATCTCGCCGTTGTGTGCGATGTAACGGAATGGCTGTGCAAGTTTCCAGGAAGGAAATGTATTGGTGGCAAAACGTGAGTGAACCAGACCAAATGCGCTTACCACGCGTTTGTTGGTAAGGTCGCTGAAATAGCGGCGTACCTGGTTGCTGGTGAGCTGGCCTTTATAGACAATTGTTTTATAAGAAAGCGAAGCGATATAAAAACCGATCTCGTCTTCACGCACGGTGTTGAAAATGATATGCGAGGCGTAATTGCGCAGCACAAACAATTTGCGTTCGAATTCATCGGGATTGGTAATGTGATCGGGACAGGCGATGAATACCTGTTCGATCTCCGGTTCTACGCTGAGTGCGGTAGCGCCGATATCTGTGGTGTCAACAGGTACTTTTCTCCAGCATAAAACCTCGAGCCGCAGCTTCTCAGCAGCGCGGAGAAAAATCTCGCGGCATTCTTCGCGCAAGCGGATCTCGCGCGGAAAGAAGATCATGCCTACGCCATAGCGTTGGAAGCGGGGAAGCGGTACGCCCTGTTTGAGGCATTCATCGAAGAAAAATTCGTGTGGTATCTGGAGCATGATGCCGGCGCCGTCGCCCGTGTTGGCTTCGCAGCCACAGGCGCCGCGGTGTTCCATATTTTCCAGGATGGTAAGTGCGTCTGCAATCGTCTGGTGATTCTTGTTGCCCTTGATGTTGGCCACGAATCCTATACCGCACGCATCGTGCTCAAACGCAGGGTTGTATAAACCGGTAGTGCTAGCCATCGGCAAATAGTTGTTTTAGAAAATTTATAATAAAATATGGCAGTGACTATACGTCTGGCAAGCAAGTAGCGTAAATTAAGAAAATTAGTCAATAAAATGGCTGTTATTGTCCACAAATTTTAAAGACTAATTAGCGTTTGTTTAGATGTTGTTGGTGTGGACACCAACAACGGCGTTTTTTTTCGTTGGTGTGAACACCAACGAGGGTGGGCCATGTTCGTGTATACACGAACCATGGTTTGGGTTCGTAGCTAATCTTCAAATTATCAAATTGCAAATCAGACCAGGTAACCAAACAAGGTATCATCCTTGTTAAGCTCAGTATACTGGATCTGCGATTCGTGGAGGTTACGGATCAGGGTATCGTAATCAGCTTTTGCACGCAGTTCAATACCTACCAGTGCAGGACCATTTTCCTTGTTGGTCTTTTGCATGTATTCAAAACGCGTGATGTCATCGGTAGGACCAAGCACTTTGTTGACAAATTCTTTCAAAGCACCGGGGCGTTGTGCAAAGCTGATGAGGAAGTAGTGTTTCAGTCCTTCATATTGGAGACTGCGTTCTTTGATCTCCTGCATGCGGTCGATGTCGTTGTTGCTGCCACTGATGATACAGACAATGTTTTTGCCTTTGATGTCACCGGCAAATTCGTCGAGTGCCGCGATGGACATGGCACCGGCGGGTTCCACTACGATCGCATCTTCATTATAAAGACGGAGAATAGTCGTGCAGATTTTTCCTTCGGGTACCAGCCGCATATCGTCGAGCACGTCTTTGCAAATGGAAAAAGTAAGATCGCCGATACGTTTAACGGCCGCACCGTCAACGAAACGTTCGATCTTGTCGAGCACAACCGGATGGCCTGCATCGAGCGCCGCTGTCATGGAAGGTGCGCCTTCGGGCTCGAGGCCAATGATCTTTGTGCTGGGAGAAAAAGTTTTGAGGTACGTACCCACACCTGCGCAGAGGCCTCCGCCACCGACAGGCACAAATACATAATCGATGGAAGAAAGGTCTTCCAGCATTTCAGCAGCCACCGTTGCCTGGCCTTCGATGATGCGGATGTCATCGAAAGGAGGAATAAAGGTCATTTGCTGCTGTTCAGTAAAAGCTTTGGCCGCCGCGGCACAGTCATCAAATGTATCGCCGACCAGTTTTACTTCGATAAAATCTTCACCAAACATGCGCGTTTGATGAATCTTTTGATTGGGCGTGATCACCGGCATGAATACCACACCTTTCACACCCAGCTTGCGGCAACTGAAGGCAAAGCCCTGCGCATGATTGCCGGCACTTGCACACACCACACCTTTCTGCAGTTGTTCTTCCGGCAGACTGCTCATCATGTTGTAAGCTCCTCTTAATTTATAAGAGCGCACTACCTGCAGGTCTTCCCGTTTCAGGTAAACATTGCATTGATATTTGCGCGAAAGATTGAGATTGAGTTGCAGCGGTGTGCGGGTAGCAATACCCTTCAGGCGTGCTGCGGCTTCGGCGAACTGAAAAGTAGGAGCTTCCTGGAGGGTTGACATGGCGAACGTTTGAGTGGGTGATAAAAAAAAGGGCCGGCCATACACCGGCCCCGGTTTATTTCAGACAGCTTATCCTACGGATTCTGTTTTCTTCGTTTGTTGCAGGAACAATTCTTTGGTAGAAACATCGGTGGCAGGCGCTTCGGGTTGCTGGTTCTCCGGACGCAGGCTGCGAACGGTTCTGCCGGCTTGCCACATTTCGCTTTCGCGCAGCTCTTTCAGTTCTTCTTCCAGTTTCTCGCGGTAATCGGCTTTGCTGTTGCTATCGATAGAACGTTGTGATTCTTTACCGGTTGCCACGCTTTCATACAATTCGCGGAATACAGGAGCCGTAGCATCACGGAATTTTTTCCACCAGTCGAGCGCACCACGCTGAGCGGTAGTGGAGCAGTTGGCATACATCCAGTCCATACCATTTTCAGCAACAAGCGGCATGAGTGATTGTGTCAGTTCTTCCACCGTTTCGTTGAAAGCCTCGGAAGGAGTGTGCCCTTTGTCACGCAGCACCTGGTATTGTGCGGCAAAGATACCCTGGATAGCGCCCATGAGAGTACCACGTTCGCCGGTAAGGTCGCTGTATACTTCTTTTTTGAAATCAGTTTCAAACAGGTATCCGCTACCTACTGCGATACCCAGTGCCACTACGCGTTCTTTCGCTTTACCTGTTGCATCCTGGAAGATTGCATAGGAACTGTTGAGGCCACGGCCCTGCAGGAACATACGGCGAAGAGAAGTGCCGCTGCCTTTAGGTGCCACCAGGAATACGTCCACATCTTTCGGAGGAACGATGCCGGTTTGTTCGTTGAACGTAATGCCAAAGCCATGCGAGAAGTAAAGGGCTTTGCCGGGCGTGAGGTGCTTCTGTACAGTAGGCCACAGTGCTATCTGTGCTGCATCGCTGAGCAGGTAACAAATGATGGTGCCTCTCTGCAGTGCTTCTTCGATCTCAAACAGGGTTTCGCCGGGAACGAATCCGTCGGCTATCGCCTTATCCCAGGTCTTGGAATTCTTACGCTGGCCAACGATCACGTTGATGCCATTGTCTTTCTGGTTCAGCGCCTGTCCGGGGCCCTGTACACCATAACCGATAACGGCTACGGTTTCATTTTTTAAAACCTCCTGTGCTTTGCTCAGGGGGAATTCATCACGGGTTACCACGTTTTCTTCAACGCCGCCGAAATTTAACTTTGCCATGGGTATTGTTGTTTTTTTAGATGATTTATAAATGTTGATATATAAGCGGTGCTCACATGGTGAACACTTTTTCGTTTTGGTCAAGGAATTCATTTTCGATTGTGTCTTCGCCGGGTTCGCGGTATTCAAACTCTTTGAGTTTTTCGTGGAAGCCCTCACTGTCTTTGATGATGGCTACCCGTCCGCTGCGGACAAATTCTATCAGGCCGTAAGGCTCGAGCACCTTGATCAGGCGGTCCGTTTCTTCGCGGTGGCCGGCTACTTCAAATACGGTATAGTCTTTACGGATCACTACGGCATTGGCACCGTACTGGCGGAGCAGGCGTTCTACTTTTACTTCAGCCTGTATGACCTCGGTTGGCACTTTGTATAAGGCCAGTTCCTGCCATACGATCTCTTCGGCTGTGTTGTAATACGCTTTCAATACTTCCACCTGTTTTTCGATCTGGCGGCAGAGTTTGCGTACCACTTCTTCCGTTTCATTGATCACGATGGTAAACCGGTGAACGCTGTCTACTTCGGAAGGGGAAGTATTCAGGCTGTCGATGTTGATCTTTCTCCTGGAAAAAATGATCGCGATACGGTTCAGCAAACCGATCTGATTTTCCGTGTAAACCGTGATCGTATATTCTGCTTTAGACATGCTGTTTGTATTAAAATGTTCTCGCTTAAACTTCTTCTATGGTTAATACGATTTCCGCTACGCCGCGACCCTGCGGTACCATCGGAAATACGTTGTTTTCTTTTCCGGTCATTACTTCCAGCAGGAAGCTGCCTGGGTGTGCGAGCATTTCCTGCAAGGCGGCTTTTACTTCCTCTCTCTTCGAAATGCTTTTGCCGGAGATGCCGAATCCTTTCGCCACCTGCACAAAGTCGGGGCTGGTAATGTTTACGAAAGAATAACGGTTCTCATGAAACAACTGCTGCCATTGGCGTACCATGCCAAGGAAACTGTTATTGAGAATGAGAATTTTTACATTGGGTTTGAATTGCATGATGGTGCCGAGTTCCTGCAAAGTCATCTGGAAACCACCATCGCCGATGATGGCCACTGTTGTACGCGAAGGATCGCCGTACGCCGCGCCGATGGCTGCGGGTAATGCATAACCCATTGTACCCAGTCCACCACTGGTGATATTGCTTTTCGATTTATTGTATTGCGCATAACGGCAGGCCACCATCTGATGCTGACCCACATCGGTGACAATGATGGCATCGCCGCCGGTGAGTTCGTTCAGTACGCGGATCACTTCACCCATGGTGAGTACCTCACCGGTTGGATTGAGCTCTTCGCGGATAACTTTTTCTTCTTCTTTCTCGCGGCAATCGCGGAAGCGTTGCAGCCATTGCGGATATACTTTTTGTTCGATGAGTTCGGTGAGTGCGGGTAATGTTTCTTTGCAGTCGCCCCATACAGGCACCGTTGCCTTCACGTTCTTATCAATCTCTGCGGGATCAATATCGAGATGAATCACTTTTGCCTGCTTGGCATATTTGTCGAGGCGGCCGGTTACACGGTCGTCGAAACGCATACCGATGGCAATGAGTACATCGCATTCATTGGTGAGCAGGTTAGGGCCATAATTGCCATGCATGCCCAGCATGCCAACACCCAGCGGATGATCGGTAGGAATAGCACTCATGCCCATGATGGTCCAGGCCGAAGGAATGCCGGCTTTTTCAATGAATTGTCGGAATTCTTTTTCTGCTTTTCCCAATATCACACCCTGACCAAACACCACGAACGGACGTTCCGCGGCATTGATCAGCTTGGCTGCTTCTTCAATGTATTCTTTGCGCACGATCGGTTTGGGCCGGTAGCTGCGGATATGATTGCAGGGCGTGTAACCCGCATAGTCGAACAACTGCATTTGTGCATTCTTGGTAATATCGATCAGCACCGGGCCGGGACGGCCGCTGCGTGCGATATAAAAAGCTTTAGCCAGTACAGAAGGAATTTCAGTGGCATCCGTTACCTGGTAGTTCCACTTGGTTACCGGTGTGGTGATGTTGATCACGTCTGTTTCCTGGAATGCATCGGTGCCGAGCAGGTGCGCGAATACCTGACCCGTGATACAAACGAGCGGCGTGGAATCGATCTGTGCATCGGCAAGACCGGTCACGAGGTTTGTGGCACCTGGTCCGCTTGTGGCGAACACGACGCCAACATCGCCGGAGGCGCGTGCATAGCCCTGTGCGGCATGAATGGCACCCTGTTCGTGACGGACCAATATATGACGGAGCTTTTCATTGTAATCATACAGCGCATCATAGATGGGCATGATGGCTCCGCCGGGATAACCAAAAATGGTATCCACCTTTTCAGCCAGCAATGCTTCTAATACGGCAACCGATCCGGATACGGATTGAACGGCGCTGTTTGACGGGGCTTTCTTTGTACTTGCTAACGTTTCCATAATCTGTTTTTTTGCTGTCCTTTCGGACGGGATCATTATAACTCGTCTGTTACGCAACCAGCCGCTGCATTTTTAACGGAGAGGGCATATTTATACAAAACACCTTTGGTCACTTTGAGTGGAGGTTGTTTCCATGCGGCCCGGCGGCGTGCAATCTCTTCCTCTTCCACTTTCAGATTGATCGTATTGCTGGCTGCATCGATCTCTATAATATCATTATCCTGTACCATCGCGATCAATCCGCCTTCATGTGCCTCGGGGGTGATATGTCCTACCACGAAACCGTGTGTGCCGCCGCTAAAGCGGCCGTCGGTGATCAGGGCTACTGATTTACCCAAACCCGCCCCGATGATAGCAGAAGTAGGTTTCAGCATTTCAGGCATGCCTGGTGCTCCTTTCGGACCTTCGTATTGAATCACCACTACATCGCCGGGTTTGATTACGCCTGACTGAATACCTTCGATCAATTTCTTCTCGCCCTGGAATACGCGTGCCGGACCAACAAAACGTTCTCCTTCTTTACCGGAAATTTTTGCCACACTGCCGCCTTCGGCGAGATTGCCATAAAGGATTTGCAGGTGTCCTTTTTCTTTAACAGGATTGGAAAGCGGGCGAACGATATCCTGCGTTTCAAAATTGAGTGGTTCAATACCGGCGAGGTTCTCCGCTACGGTTTTACCGGTAACGGTGAGACAATCGCCGTGCAGCAAACCTTCGTTGAGCAGGTATTTCATGACGGCAGGGGTGCCGCCGTGTTGATGAAGATCCTGCATCAGGTATTTACCACTCGGCTTGAAATCGGCTAGTACAGGCGTTGTGTCGCTCATGCGCTGGAAATCGTCTTGTGTTATTTCAACGCCAACACTTTTACCAATAGCGATGAAATGTAAAACTGCATTGGTGCTTCCTCCAAGAACAACGATCACGCGGAGTGCATTTTCAAATGCTTTGCGTGTCATGATATCGGAAGGTTTGATATCTTTTTCCAGCAGAATCCGGATGTACTTGCCGGCTTCGATACATTCTTCTTCTTTCTCTTTGCTGACAGCAGGGTTGGAAGAAGAGTAGGGAAGGCTCATGCCCAATGCTTCGATGGCACTGGCCATGGTATTAGCGGTGTACATACCACCACAGGCGCCGGCGCCGGGGCAGGTATGTTTAACGATATTCTTAAAGTCTTCCGGACTTAATGTACCTGCGATCTTTTGTCCCAGTGCTTCAAAAGAAGAAACGATGTTCAGTTCCTGTCCTTTGTAATGACCCGGAGCGATGGTGCCACCATACACCATGATGGAAGGGCGGTCGAGTCTTCCCATGGCCATAATGGAGCCGGGCATATTTTTGTCGCAACCCGGAATAGCGATCAGCCCATCGTAATATTGACCTCCACAGATTGCTTCGATAGAATCGGCGATGATGTCGCGGCTTACGAGCGAATAGCGCATGCCGTCGGTACCGTTGCTCATGCCGTCGCTCACGCCGATGGTATTGAAAATAAGTCCTACCAGTTCGGAATCCCATACGCCTTTTTTCACGTGACGCGCGAGATCGTTGAGGTGCATGTTGCAGGTGTTACCATCATAGCCCATGCTGCAAATGCCGACCTGCGCTTTCTGCATGTCTTCATCGGTGAGACCGATGCCATAGAGCATGGCTTGCGCGGCAGGTTGTGTTTCGTCCTGGGTGAAGGTCTTGGAGTATTTATTTAATTCGGCCATTTTTTTTAATTCAAAAGTCAAAATTCAAAAAGAGTGAATGGTCAATAAGTGATCAAGTCAATATGCTGTTTCATTTACACATCTGCACATTTTCACATGGCCCCTTCCGAAGGAAGGGCGTATTGCTCAAAAGGCAGTTCCCTGACTTTTGAACGGTACGCTTTCTGCAGCATCGCGCTCAATGAATCTTCCCAGTCTAAACGAAAAGGAACATCATCGAGAGAAGCGAGGGCTACTATTTCGGCGGCCGTGCCACAGAAGAAACCGGCGTCGGTGCCACGCATTTCTTCGGGGGTAAATAATTTTTGTTCTACGGGGATATTGAATTCCTGGCAAAGCTCCAGCACAGTAGCGCGGGTGATGCCCGGAAGAATACTCCCCAGTGGCGGCGTATACAGTACGCCATCGTTTTCAAAAAAGATATTGGCGCCGGAGCTTTCGGCCACATATCCTTCGCTGTCGAGCACCAGCGCTTCATCATAACCTTTGTCACGCGCTTCCTGGCAGGCAAGAATCGAGTTTACGTAGTGCCCGCTCACTTTCGCTTCCACATGAAATGCTTTCGGGTTGGGACGGGCATAAGAAGATGTCATGATACGCATTTCGTTGCTCATGTAACCGTTGGTCCATTCCCATGCTTCGATGGCGAGGAATGATTCTTTGCCTTTCGATAAGGCCATGTTGGGTGAGCAAAGCACGATCGGGCGTACATACGCATCCGTGAAGCCGTTACGGGCAAGCGTTTCATACGTCAGGTCAATGAGTTGCTGGGTGGTGTAGGCAAACGGCATCTTCATGTATTCCGCTGACCGGCGAAGCCGGTCATAATGCTCTTCTCCCTTGAACAGGCGTGTGCCACCCGCAACAGGATAAGAACGGATGCCTTCAAAAACAGCATAGCCATAATGCAGAGACTGGCTGTAGAGGTCGGTCTTTGCTTCTGCTGCTTTTACAAAGCTTCCGTTGAAATAGATGATCGTTTGCTCGTTGTAATACATAGTTGTTGATTAAAAACGGGTATAAAAAAAGACCCGCCTTTTGGAGGCGGGTCTTCGTATTTTTTTGAATTCTTTATATACTGAGTCCACCTCCGTGCGTTGCAGGAATAATAATCACCACCACAATAATAATGGCATTGATGATCGTGTTAATATTGATTCCGCGTGATTGCATGAAGGATTGTTGTTACCGTAAATGTACAACCTTCATGCTATAAAAAAGAACTTCTAAATTATTTTTCTAAAAAAAACCAACGAACGAACAAGCGTTAATGCTTGCTGGGAGCGGGTTTTAGATGATAGTGGATTTTCTCAGTTCGATGTTTTCACTCTTCACCGAACCGGGAATCCTGCCACTTACATAGTCGCTGATCAGTTCGCCGAGGGTAGATGTGAAATAGAAATTAACCGGATCGATGTCTTTTGTTACGAAACCATGCGTCAGTGTCCAGTTCACCGCCTCGCGTACGATGGCTGCTTCATCGGACAAACCGAAATGATCGAGCAACATGGCGGCCGATAGGATAGAGCCAAGTGGATTGGCAATGTCTTTCCCGGCGGCCTGCGGATAAGAACCGTGGATCGGTTCAAACAAAGCGGAACCATTACCGATAGAAGCGGATGGCAACAGGCCGAGCGAGCCGGTGATCACGCTGGCTTCATCACTGATGATATCGCCAAACATGTTTTCCGTGAGGATCACATCGAATTGTTTCGGGTTGAGGATGATCTGCATCGCGGCATTATCTACAAACAGGAAATCCAGTTCCACATCTGCATATCCGGCAGCGATCTCTTTCACCACTTTACGCCAGAGACGTGAAGTTTCCAGTACGTTGGCTTTATCCACGAGTGTCAGTTTCTTTCTTCTTTTCTGCGCGGCCTGGAACGCGAGGTGCGCAATACGGCTGATCTCTTCCGCGGCGTAAACGCAATCATCGGAAGCCTGTGTGCCTTCCGCATTCAATTCTTTTTTACCAAAATAAATTCCACCGGTCAGCTCGCGGTAGATCACGAAGTCTACACCTTCTACATTTTTTTGTTTCAGGGGAGAGAGGTGATGCAATGCGGGATACGTGGTAACCGGACGCAGGTTGGCGAAGAGCTGCAATGATTTCCGCAGGCGCAGCAGTCCTTGTTCGGGACGCACTTTGGCCGTAGGATCATTGTCATATTTAGGATGGCCGATGGCGCCGAATAAAATAGCGTCGCTGGCAAGACAGATATCGATTGTTTCATCAGGTAACGGGTTGCCTGTTTTGTCGATGGCATCTGCGCCCATGAGGCAATAAGTGTAGTCGAATTGGTGATTGTAGGTTTCGGCTATGGCATCCAATACGCGTACAGCCTGTCTGGTTACTTCCGGTCCTATTCCGTCTCCTTCAATGATAGCTATGTTCTTTTCCATAAAGGTTGATTGCTGTTTTTTTATTGCTGAGTGATGGCTTGTTGTTGATGATGATGATGCGAAATGATCTTTTTTATTTTTCCGTTTTCGAGTTCGAGCAGGTTGTTCACTGATGCAGGTACTTCCGTTGCGTAATGGCTGATATAAAGCAGCGTGACGTTGGTAGCGGCATGCAGTTTTGTTACGAGGGAAAGGAAAGCCTCGGATTGCGCGGCATCCAAGCCCTGGCAGGGTTCGTCGAGTGCCAGTACTTTGGGTTGTTTTACCATGGCACGTGCAATCAACACCCAACGCTGTTGGCCGGCGGGTAATGCCGATAAAGGTTGATTGGCTTTTTCTTCCAATCCCAATACCAGCATCCAGCGGAGTACGGCGTCGTTCTGTTCTTTGCTGAGTTGGCGGTATAAACCCATTATATCGAAAAAGCCGGAGCCGATGGCCTGGTAAACGGTAATGCCGGTATCGAAAAACTTGTGTAGCTCGGGCGATACGAACCCTATTTGTTTTTTGATATCCCAGATGCTCTCACCCGAACCTCTGCGGCGTCCGAACAGCTTGATGTTTTGCGAGTAGGCCTGTGGATTGTCGGCCGTGATCAAACTCAGCA
>PJUL01000930.1_pt1 | contig 15656 bp, 6 predicted proteins | sample 1512221 | NCBI WGS metagenome assembly PJUL01 (sample SAMN08177667, study PRJNA422409) | Feces metagenome, whole genome shotgun sequencing project.
CCTTCGTCTCGCTCGACCCGCAGCTCTTCCACCACTGCCTGATCAACCTGATCGAGAATGCCGGCAAATATGGCGATCCCGGCTCGCCGATCCTGATCGCCGCGCGCCGCCAGCCGGGCAGCATGACCTTGAGCGTCACCGACGAAGGCCCCGGCCTGCCGCCCGGCGACGAGGCGCGGATCTTCGAGACCTTCACCCGGATCGAGGGGTCGGACCGCAAGGGCGGCACGGGGCTCGGCCTCGCCATCGTCAAGGGCTTTGCCGAAGCGATGGGCCTTTCCGTCTTCGCGGCTAACCGCACCGATCGCGATGGCGCGGTGTTCACCATCCGCTTCCCCGAAACCCTGTTGCGCAAAGGGAGCGCCGGCGAATGAGCCAGCAGCCCAAGATATTGGTCGTGGACGATGAAGCCGCCATCCGGCGCCTGCTCGGTGCCGGACTGACCCGGGTGGGCTATCGCGTAGTCGAGGCGGGCAACGCGCGCGACGCGCTCACTGCGGTGCAGATCGACAAGCCCGATGCCGTGCTGCTCGATCTCGGCCTGCCCGATCGCGACGGGCTCGAACTGGTGCCGCTGCTCAAGGCGTCAGGGGCATCGGTGCTGGTCGTCTCGGCGCGCGATGCGACCGATCAGAAGGTCACCGCGCTGGATCTCGGCGCCGACGATTATGTGACCAAGCCCTTCGATACCGAGGAGGTGCTGGCCCGCATCCGCACCGCACTGCGCCACCGGCTCTCGGCCGAGGCGGAGATGCCGGTCGTGCGGTTTGGGGCGATCGAGATCGATCTTGGCGCCCGGCTGGTGCGCAAGGCGGGCGAGGAAGTGCACCTGACGCCGAAGGAATTCGGCTTCCTGGCCGAACTCGCCAAGCATCCGGGGCGGGTGGTGACGCACAGCCAGTTGCTGCGCACCGTCTGGGGGCCCGGGCACGAGAAGGATGTCGAGTATCTGCGCGTCGCCGCGCGGGGAGTACGGCGCAAGCTGGAGGACGATCCGGCCATTCCCTCGGCCATCCGCAACGAACCCGGCGTGGGCTATCGCCTGATGGCCTGATTCCCGCGCGTCCCCTGTGCAATCCAACGCATATGGGGCGGATCGTAGAAATCCCAAGGAACTTTTCCCCACCGCAAGGGGTTCGACCTGCCGGGCCAAGGACTCTGGCCTTCGGACTGGTAGCGTTGCTTGGGGGATCGGTTTGCAACGATTTCGGCCTGCCTCAATCCTGATTGCGATCGCAACCGTCGCCTGTGCTCCCGCCGCGCTTTCTTCTCGTCCGGCTCAGGAGCAGACTGCCTTTTCTCCGCGTGGGGATAGCGGGTTCGGCGATGCGACGCCGGCGCTGCGCGCGCTGGTAGCGGGCACGGAGCCGCGTCCGCGCGGACCGCAGCATTTCTGCGCGATCGGCTATCGCGGATCCGAAGGCCCCAATGCCTGGGTCCATTGGCGCGAGGGCAATCGGCTGATCTTCTGGATCGGCGGCAGCTCCGACGAGGCGCTGCTCCGTTCCAACCGCAGCCTCGATCTGAAGACCGATGTCGTCGCTACCGAAGCCGATGTCGCGGGCAGCACCTATCTCGTCACGCGCGCTTGGGTTGCGGCGAAGCTCGCCGACTGCGCTGCGAAGGGCGACCACTACACGATCAACGCGTCCTGAGCGGCGGGAAGGGGAGCGCGTGGCCGATCTGCAATGGATGACGGGGAAATCGGTCGCGACTCCGATCGTCGCGATTGCCGGCAATTCGCTCCGGCTCAAGGTGCAGCCCGGGCCGGGCGAAGCACTGCCGCTGACCATCCTTTCCTCCACCCCGGCGGTCGCCGCGCCGGTCGAGGTCAACAACCGGATGGGGCCGAACTTCACCACCTTCATCCTGCACGCAGTGCTGGCCGGCGAGACCAGGCTGTCGATCCGTTCGGGCGACCGTGTCGTCTATGGGCCGGTGACGGTGCAGGTGCAGCCGGTGCTGACCTTGCCCGATCCGACCACCGATGCCGGACTGCTCGCACGCCTGCTGCTTGCCGAGGCGCCGAACCCCACGCTGGTCGCCGCCAATGCCCAGGCGCAGATCGCCGAATCGATGCGGCTGATGCGTGTGGTGGTCGAGAACCGCCGGGCGAAGCCGTCGAATCGCTGGGGTTCGCAGGGCGCGAACAGCCTGGGCGACGTGATCCGCGCGCCCGGTCAGTTCCACGGCCTCGGCGCCTATCCGACCATTGCCGGCGACGTGCTGGCCAACATCAACAACATCCTGCGTCTTGCCAACGAAGCGGGCGACCAGCGCCAGCCGGTGCTGCGCGCGCATGTCGAAACGGTGCTTCAGATCGCACGCGGTCCGCGTCCGCCCGATCCGACCGGCGGCAAGCTCTACTGGTGGCGCACCGCCGGCAGCGGCGCGCCGAGCAGCGATGTGACCTTATACAAAACACTCGCGGGAAACAGTTTCTATCAGGAACGTTAAATGTTCCGGTTTCGACACAAAGCTGAAAAATTATTTGGCTAACAAGTTTAGAATATCGACCTGCCAAGATAGTAAAATAACAATAAACTATGGGTTGCGCCGCAAAAATGCGGGCGGGAATTCGTGTGTTTATCATTGGCGTCACATTCGTGGCGTCGCATGCGTTTTAAGGGGAAGCGCGGCGTGTATCGTTCAGGGCGAATTTATCGTGAAACTTGCGGCATGGGTGCCATGCTCGTCGGCCTGCTATGGGCCGGCGCTGCCACGGCGCAGACCAATCCGCCACAGCAGAGCCTGCCCTCGCCGGAGCAGGTGACGCCACCGACCCCGGAGATCCAGAAGCGCTCGAGCGTGAATGTCGATTCGCGCGGTGCCTTCCAGGCGGAGACCTGCCCGTTCGAGGATTCGCCGCTGCGCTTCGATCTGAAGAAGGTCGAGTTCTCGCGCCCTGACGGCTCGGCGCTCCAGCCCGAGATCGCGGCGGCGATCGCCGATCTCAAGCTGCCGAGCGGCGACCAGTCGATCCGCGTGGTCTGCGAGCTGCGCGACAACGTCAACGCCGCGCTGCGCCGGCGCGGCTGGATCGCCTCGGTGCAGATCCCGGCGCAGGAGATCAACGACGGCACGCTGAAGCTGCAGATCGTCACCGCGCGGATGGTCGAGACGCGGGTGCGCGGCAATCCCGGTCCCTATGAGAAGCTGCTGCGCGAGCGGCTGGCCCAGCTCCAGACCTATGATCCGCTCAACGAGCGCGTGGTCGAGCGGCTGCTGCTGCTCGCGGGTGACGTGCCCGGGCTCGACGTCCAGCTCGCGCTGCGCCCCGCCGGCGGACGCCAGGGCGAGGTGATCGGCGAAGTGACGATCAACTATCGCCGCTTCACCGTGCTCGCCAACGCGCAGAACTATAATTCGAAAGTGCTCGGCCGCGAGACCGCCTATGTCCGCGGCGAATATTACGGCCTCACCGGCATGGCCGACCTGACCTATCTCGGCGTGTCGAGCACCGCCGATTTCCACGAGCAGAAGATCCTCCAGGCCGGCCATATCATCGGGCTGGACGGCAAGGGCACCACCTTTGGCGGCCGGATCAGCTACGCCTGGTCGCGGCCCGATCTCGGCGCGCTCGACTATCGCACCGACACGCTGATCGCCGGCTTCGACTTCACCCGGCCGCTGGTGCGCTCGCTCAATACCAACATCTCGGTCGGGGCCGGCGTCGACTATATCGACCAGTATACCAACATCTATTCGGGCGACGCCAAGCTGCCGCTGACCCGCGACAAGATGCGCATCGTCTATGCCAGCATGAGCGGCGACACACGCGACGTCCGGCAGGACGGCAGCGTAATCTGGTCGCTGCGCACCGCGATCGAGCTGCGCAAGGGCTTCGACATCCTCGGCGCCTCGAAACAGGGCTTCGTCGACGGCCATGTCCAGTCGCGTATCGACGGCCATTCGGACGCGTTCGTCGCGCGCGGCAGCGTCGAGGGCATTGTCGGGCCGAGCCCGTGGTTCCGGCTGATCGGCAAGGGGCAGGTGCAGTGGACCAATGTCTCGCTGCTCAACTATGAGGAATTCTCGCTCGGCAACCTGACGATCGGGCGCGGCTATGATCCGGGCGCGAACAGCGGCGACCGCGCCGTGGGCCTGAGCGCCGAGGCGGAATTCACCCTGCCGATCTCGTCCAGGGTCACCGTCCAGCCCTTTGGCTTCTACGACTTCGTCTATCTCGACAATCTCGATCGCGGCGCAACCGAGCGCAACCGCAAGCTCTCCAGCTTCGGCGGTGGCCTGCGGCTCGGCCTGTCCGGCATGGCGCTGCTCGAGCTCACCTATGCCCATCCCAAGGACAAGGCGCTGACCATCGACCAGCGGCGCCCGTCCGATCGCCTGCTCGTGTCGCTGTCGCTGCGGTTCAGCGACACCCCCCGCTAGTCCCGGCCCGTAGGAGCGTATCATGACGACCAACCTCGGAAAGGCCCGCACCACGCGATCCTCGACCCTGCGGACGCTCGCATTGTCCACCGCGCTTGCCGGCGGCATGACGCTGCTGCCGGGCACGGCGCGCGCGCAGAACAACACGCCGGGCGGGCAGACCGTAGTGACGCCAACCGGTGCCGGCGCGCCGACCTTCAACGGCAGCACCGGCTCGCTCAGCGGCAACGCGACCAATCTCGACGTCGATCTGCGCGCGCAGAGCACGATCATCAATTGGGACCGGTTCAACATCGCCCAGGGCAGCCGGGTGAATTTCGAGACCGGGCTGGCCGGCGATGTCGCGGTGCTCAACCGGGTGACCGGCACCGGCATGTCCAACATCCGGGGCGCCCTCAACTCGGATCCGAACGTCAGCGTGTTCCTGGTCAATCCCAACGGGATCATGGTCAGCAGCACGGGCAGCGTCTCGACCGGTTCGTTCGTCGCCTCGACCCGCGACATCTCGAACACCGACTTCACCAACGGCAACTACGCGTTCTCGGGCAACAGCAACGGCGCGATCACCGTCAACGGCAGCATCACCACGCGCGGCACCGGCATCGGCCTGATCCTGCTCGGCGCGCAGATAAACGCCAGCGGCGCACTCGATTCCGGCACGCAGGATACCGCGCTGGTCGCCGCCGACGACGTGACGCTGAACTTCACGCCCGGCAGCCCGCTCGGCATCCAGATCACCCGCGGCACCAATGTCAGCCAGGCGATGCAGATCGTCGGGGGCACGATCCAGGGCCGCAACGTCTATTTCGCGATGGCCACGCGCGGCTCGGCGACCAATTCGCTGCTGCGCATCGACGCCGATGTCCGCGCCGTCGCGGGCGACAAGGGCATCGTCATCGTCGGCGGTCAGTCATCGATCGACTCCGACATCCAGGCGACGGGTATCAACACCAACAACAGCGTCGGCGTCACGGTAGGCGGATCGCTGAGCTATAGCGGCGCGGCAGCCAGTGCCGGCGTCCATATCGGCGGCACCAGCACCGTCACCGTCGCCGGCACGGTCTCCAGCGATGGCGACTACAAGGTGCGCGGCCCCAGCGTAACGCTGGGCGCGACGGGCGCCACGGTGCTGCAGCGCGCGCAGGGCGGCGTGTCGGTGACGGCCTATGATGGCGACATCACCGGCTTGGGAACGCTTACGCTGATCGCCGACCGGAACGGGGCGGGCGGCCGTCCGCTCGTTCTCGACGCCGATGACGATATCGACTTCGGCAGCAATACCACACTCAATGCAGGCGGCTCCGCCCTTGCCTCGGCGATCAATATCTTCAGCGGCAGCCGCACCGGCAATGTCCGGCTGGGCGACGTCAGCGCGCTGAGGATCGACGGCGGCATTTCGGGCGGCGCGCTCGAGGGCAAGCTGGTCCGCCAGAATATCTTTGGCGGCGGCGACATAACGCTCGGCAATGTGACGGTGGCCGACGCCGCGACGATCGAGGCCGACGACCTCACGATCACCAGCCTGAACGCGTCGGGAGCAGTGTCCCTCAAGGCCGCCAACGCGATGCGTGCCGGTACGGTGCGTTCGACCGGCAGTACGGCGACGCTCACCGCCAACACCTTCAGCGGCCAGACTGCGGGCACCCGCGGGGACGTCTTCGCGGCAGGCGCGGTCGATATCGATATCAATGGCAACGCGCTGCTCGGCACGGTGAGCTCGATCAACGACCTTGTCTCGCTCGATGCGGGATCGTTCGACGTCTCCAGCGTGAGCGCGGCGACCAGCGCGTCGCTCATCACGAACACGGGCGATGCGCGGGTTGGCGGGATCAGCGTGTCCGGCGGATCGGCGACCGTGAATGCCGATGACGACGCGTTCGTCACCGGCCCCGTGTCGGTGTCGGGCAGCTATTCGGTAACCGGCAATGCGGTGACGCTGGCCGGCACGCAGGCGGCAGGCGGCGCGGCGACGATCACCGCGCGCACCAGCACGATCAGCAACAGCGGCACGCTGAGCCTCACCGCCAATTCGGATGGCGTCGGAACCGAGGCGCTCACGCTGCAGGGGCGGATGAATCTCAGCAGCGCCAGCACCCTGAATGGCGGCAATGCCCGCCAGTCGGCGGTGGTGATCAGCACCAATGCGAACAACAACATCTTGCTCGGTAACGTCAACGGCGCCTCGCTGGCGATCGCTGGCGGGGCGAATCTCACCGGCGATCTCGTCCTCGGCAACGTCGATACCACCGCCGATCTGAGCTTCGTCTCGAACCAGTCGATCAGCACCGGCAACCTCACCAGCGCCGGGCTGGTCAGCCTGCAGGCGCCGGTGCTCGCGACCGGCGACATCCAGGCGGGAACCAGCGTCGCGCTCAGCGGCCGTCAGGTCGATTTCGGCGCGATCAACGCGGCCAGCGCCACGCTGGCGACCACCGGCACCAGCGGCACGCGCCGCCTCAACGGCACCTCGATCACCACCAGCGGCGCGGTGACGCTCACCAGCGCCAGCGGTGCGATCTCGGTCGGCAGCATCACCGCCGGCAGCGGGCTGGGTGTGACCTCGGCCGGCTCGGTCACGTTCAATACAGTGGGCGTGACCGGCGATGCGACGATCACCACCACCGGCGCCAACGACATCAACCTCACCTCGCTCACCGCGACCGGTGCTGTGGCGCTCACCAGCGGCGACGATATCGCCGCGGGCTCGGTCACCAGCAGCGGCAGCACGGTGACGATCAATGCCGCGGACGACCTGACCGGCGTGGGCGGTGGACGCGGTGCGCTCAGTGCGGCGGGTGCGCTTGCCGTGACCGTAGGCGGCAATGCGCGGCTTGGATCGGTGAGCGGGAGCACCGTCAATGTCCAGGCGGCGACGATCGATGCCGGCGCCGTCAATGGCCCGGCCGGGATCACGCTGAAGGCGACCGGCGGTACGCTTGCCCTTGCCGGCCTGGCGACTACGGCCGGTGACGTCAGCCTTACCGCCAGCGGCGCGGTTACGGTGGACGGGCCGGTCTCGATCGCCGGCAACTATGCCGTCACCGGCGCGGGCGTCACGCTTGGCGGTATCCAGGATGCCACCGGTACGGTCGACATCACGGCGACTGGCGGCAACACCATTTCGAGCATCGCCGGGCTGCGGCTCACCGCCAATTCGGACGGGGTCGGCACGGAAGCGCTGACGCTGCACGGCGGCGCCAATCTCGGCACCGACAGCCTGTTGCGCGGCGGTCCGGGCCGCCAGTCGCAGGTGATCATCGATTCCGGCGCGGCGGGCAATTTCCGCCTGGGCGACGTCGATGCGGAGGGGCTGGTGATCGCGGGCGGCGCGCCGCTCAGCGGCAGCCTGACCTTCGGCAACGTGACCGTGAACGGTGCGGTCACGCTGGTCGTCGATGGCGGGATTACCGGCGGTGGCATCACCAGCACCGGCGGCGCGGTCTCGCTCACCGGCGCGGGCGGGGCGAGCGTCGGCACGCTCTCCGGTTCGACGGTCGACGTGTCGATGCAGGGCAATGTCAGCGTCGACAGCTTCACCGCCACTGCGGGCGCGGCGAACCTGACCTCGACCGGCGGCAGCGTCACGCTCAAATCGGGATCGGCAAGCGGCAACGTCAATGTCACCGGCCAGGGCGCGGTCTCGATCGCCGATACGATCACTGCGGGTGGCGACTATCGCATCCGCGGCGCGTCGGTGGCGCTGGGGATGGACGGCGATGCCGAGATCCAGTCGGCCGGCGGCACCGTCGAGGTCACCGCCACCAGCGGCGCGATCACCGGCGGTACCGGGCTCACGCTGCGCAGCGGCACCGGGGCGCTGATCCTCGACGGCGCGGGCGGCATCGATCTTGGTGCGGGCCTGCTCCAGGCGGGCAGCAGCGGCACCGGCCTGCTCGGTGTCCGCGCGGGTAGCGGACAGACGATCGATCTGGGCGACAGCGTCAAGGCCGGCACGCTCGGCTCGATCGATGCCGCGCACAGCGCGATCAGCGGGACCTTCACGCACAACGGCAATCTGCGCTTCGGCACGCTCGATGCGGCCAACGCCGTCGACATCCGTCTGACCAGCGGCAACCTGACCGGCACGGCACTGCACGGTGCCGGCGCGGTGGGGATCGATGCCGGCGGCGGCGCGATCACGCTCGATACGCTCAGCGGCACCACGCTGGCCGTCACTGGCGGTGCGCTGACGGGTGGCGCATGGAGCGCGAGCGGCAATGCCGCCCTGACCGGCAGCTCGATCAACCTCGTCTCGTTCGATAGTACCGGCGGGTCCGCGAGCGCGACGACGAGCGGCGGCATCCTGTTGATCGACACGGCCCATGCCGCCACCGATCTGACGCTCACGGCCAACGGCAATGGCGACGTGTCGGTCGGCAATGCCAGCGCCGGCAACAACGTCTCGCTGATCGCGCTCGGCGGCGACATCCTTACCGACAGCGCCACGGCGGGTGCGACGCTTACGCTCAAGTCGGGCGGCGACATTCGCGGCCGCAGCGGCACCAATCCCGGGCTATCCGGAACGGACGTCGTGCTCGAGGTGGTGGGCAACCTGACCACCGGCAGCATCACCTCGCCGGGCGGGCTCAGCATCACGTCCGGTTCGATGAACATCGGCAATGTGAGCGCGGGCACGGCGCTGAACCTCACCGCGTCGAACGGCTCGATGACTCTGGGCAGCGCCAGTGCGGGCGGGGCGATCAGCCTGAACGCGACGGGCGGGATCGATGTCGGCACCCTGACCAGCGGTGCGGGCGTGACGCTGGATGCCGGCGGCAATCTCGCGGTCCACCAGCTCACTGCGCCTGGAGCGGTGACGGCCGGGGCCGGCGGCACGCTCACGCTCGACACGGTGCAGGCGGCCGCGCTGACCGCCAATGCCACCTCGGCCACGCTGGGTACGCTGACGCTGGGCACGCTGACGCTGACCGGCGGATCGGCGACCATTTCCGATGCGACGGTAACCGGCGCGGTATCGAGCGACCTTACCGGCACGCTGGGTATCGGTACGCTTACCGGTACCGATGTCACGCTCAAGGCGGGTGCCATTACCGCCGATGCCATCACCGCGGGGGCGCTGACTGCCACTGCGGGCAGCATCGATCTGGCCAGTGCCGATGTGACCGGCGCCGCCAGCCTTACCGCAAGCGGTACGCTCGGTGTCGATAGCCTCAAGGCGGGCAGCGCCACGCTGGATGCCGGCACGGCGACGCTGGGCACGCTGACGCTCGGTACGCTCAGCCTCAAGGGTGGCTCGGCCACGATCGGCAACGCGGCGGTCTCCGGCGCGACCACGGCCGACCTCACCGGCACGCTCGGCATCGACACGCTGACCGGCGCCGACGTCACGCTCAAGGCCGGCACCCTGTCGGCGACCAACCTGACTGCCGGCGGGGTGACCAGGCTTACCGCCGGTGCGGGCGGAGTCGATCTCGGCCAGCTCAAGGGCACGGGCGCGATCACGATCGGCTCGGCGGGCGATGTCGCGATCGATGGCTGGCAGGCGCCGGCCGGGTTGGCGATCGTCGCGACGAACGGTGTCACGCTCGGCACCGGTACGGGCAGCACGCTGACCGTTACCGGCGGCGGCATCACCATCGGCGATGCGACCCTGTCGGGCACGGCGACCCTGACCGCCAGCGGCGCGCTGAACGTCCAGACGCTGCGCGGCGGCAATCTCGCCTTCAAGGCGGCCAGCATCACCGCCGACGGCCTCACCGCTACCGGCACCACCACGCTGACCAGCACCAGCGGCACGATCGATCTCGGCACGCTCACCGGTGCCGGGGCGATTACGCTCGGTTCGGCCGACGGGATCGCGATCGACGCTTGGCAGGCGCCGGCGGGCATGACGCTCACCGCCGCCAACGCCGTCAATCTCGGTACCGGCACCGCCAGTGCGCTCACCGTAACCGCGGGCAGCATCCAGCTGGCCGACGGTACCGTGACCGGCGACGCGACTCTCACCGCCACCGGTGCACTCGGCATCGGCAAGCTCCGCGCCGCCAATGCCGTACTCAAGGGCGGCAGTTCGACGCTGGGCACGCTGACGCTGGGCGGGCTGACCCTCTCCGGTGGCTCGGCAACGATCGCCGACGCGACGGTGAGCGGCACGGCCTCGGTCGACCTGACCGGCGCGCTCGGCGTCGACAAGCTCACCGCCGCCACCGCGACGCTGCTCGCTGGCGGCACCGCGACGCTCGGCAACATCACCGGCACCAGCGCGCTCACCGTGCGGGCGGGCGACATGGTGCTGAACGGCACGCTCAAGGCGCCGACGGTGACCGTCGGCAGCCGTGACGCCGCAGGCGGGCTCCGCCTCGGCAGCGCCGCGGATCAGGCGGGGTCCGGCCTCGGCCTCAGCGAGAGCGAGATCGCCCGGATCGAGGCGGACCGTGCGGTGTTCGACGGCGGCAGCGGCGAAGTAACGATCGGCGCGCTGAAGTTCGGCGCACAGACCGGCCGCACCCATGTCGACGTGCTTACCACCGGCGATCTCAAGGTCGTCGGCGTGGTCGAGGGCAATGGGGCAGGGCGGCTGTTCCGCTTCGGTGGCGGCACCACCGATTCCGTGCTCGCCCGCACGATCCAGATCCTCGCCACCGCCGATGCCGGCGGCCGGCTGTTCTTCGACAATGCCGATCTTGAGCTGCGCGGCGCGAAGATCGCGCTCGGGCAGAGCGGGTTGTTCGACGGCCTGTTCGCCAATGGCGGCGCCTCGACGGACCAGGCGGCCGCGCTGATCGGCAATTCCAACTCGCCGCTCTACAGCGCGCTCGCCGGCGGCTCGCCCTATGTCACCGGCGAGGAGACCACGCTCACCGCCGGGCGGCTCACCGTCCGCTTCGACGATTTCGCGCTGTTCCAGAACACCGGCACGCGCGGCTTCAACACCGGCGCGGTGCTGGGCGGCAGCGCCAGCGGCGGCCCCACGCTCAACCTAATCGGTCCGGGCGGCGGCAAGCGCACCGCCTTTGCGATCTTCGGCACGATCAACGGCATCGGCGGCACCTCGACGGCGGTGCTCGGCAACACCGTGATCAGCTCGACCGGCATCGATCTCGCCAATTCGCGCGTCAATGGCTGCGTGCTCGGCACCGCGGCGGGCTGCCTGACCACGACGATCTCGCAGCCGACGCTCAACGTGTTCGACCCCGGCCGCCTCGTCGTGTTCCGCGCCGAGGCCGATTTCACCCTGCCGTTCGATCCGGTGCTCGGCAGCAACAACGAAGCGCTGTTCGCCGGCGTCGGTTCGATCGCCGAACCGGGCGCCCCCGGAGAGGACGAGCGCGAGGAAGCGCCGGCCGCCGCGCCCCAACAGCCTACCCCCCAGGAGCAGAAGTGACGATGCGCATGTCTCGCCCCCGTGCCCGGCTGGCCGCTACCACCGCGATCCTCGCGATGCTTGCCGGATGCGCGTCCGAAGGGGGGCGTCCGCGCACCCAGCTCGACAGCCTCAGCCTTGGCCGCAACACCGCCGACGAGCCCTGCATCGCCAGCCGCACCTGGCGCGATGCCGGCGCGAAGGACATGTTCGACAGCGCCTGGCTGATCACCTGCCGCAACGTCACCGCCAGCCGTCCGCTTGGCGCGATGCGGGTGGTGCGCGACACGCCGGACGCGCTCAAGACGGTCGACGCGCTGTTCGATTGCGGTGCCGGGGCGGACGTCACGATCGCCGGCGCGCCCGGCCGTGCCCGCCGCTGCACCGACAAGACGCTCGGCATCGAGACCGTCCGCGTCGACGTGCCGATGGGCCGCGACCGGCTAATCGCCAATGCCACGCCCTCGCTGCTCGGCCAGCTCGAGGAAGGAGTCGGCATGCTCACCGGGCGCCGCAAGGTCGATGCCGATCCGCGCCGCGACGTGAAGGCGACCATCGACCTCGCGGCGCTCCCCGCCGGTCCCGGCACCGCGCCGGTGGTGGCGGATAGCGGCGTCGAGGCGTTCGACGCCGCCGCGTCGCTGCGCCAGGGCATCCAGCTCAATCATAACGGCCGCTATGCCGAGGCCTCGCGCCTGCTCAACGACGCGATCAGCCGCCTGCCGCAAGCCACCGATCCGGCCACGCGCACCGAGCTGCTGCTCGAAGCCGGGCTCGCCGATTCCAACGTCTCGTTCAACGACAGCGCCCAGCAGCGCTTCGCCCAGGCCGATGCGCTGATCGGCCAGAGCGAGGGCGAACGCGCCGCCTATCTGCAGCGCAAGCGCGACGCCTATGTCGCGCTCGATCAGCTCAACCGCCGCCAGTTCGCCGCGGCGCTGACCACGCTCGACCGGCTCGTCTCGGTCGAAGCCCGTGCAGATCAGCCGCTCATGGATGTCTCGACGATCCGCCAGCTCAACCAGGCCAAGCCCGACAAGGTGAGCAATGCGGTGGCGGTGCCGGACACGCGCCAGCTCTCGCAGCTGGTGATCGATGCCCAGGCCAATTGGGCGCGCAGCGTCGCCTTGCTCGCGCTCGGGCAGGACGACCGCGCCAATGCCGCGCTCGATGCCTCGACCCGCGCCTATCGCGCGCTGCTCGGCGAGCCGATCGACCCGACCCAGTCGCTCTGGCTCGGCGCCCGGATCGAGCGCCAGCGCGGCCGCCTCGCCGCGCGGCGCAAGGACTGGCCGGTCGCGCTCGCTTCGTTCGATCGCGCGCTCCAATATCTCCGCCGCAGCGCCGTGGGATCGCTCGGCACCGGCAGCGAGCCGGCGATCGCCGAGGCGCAGCTCGAACGTGCCGGCGTGCTCGCCCGCAGCGGCGCGACGCCCGCGCAGATCCGCCAGGAATATGCCGTCGTGGTCGATGCGCTGGTCGCCTCGAACAGCACGGGCAGCATCCTGCCGACGGGGCTGGAGAATTATCTCGACGTGCTGGTCGACGAAGCCAAGGCAAAGCCGCGCGCCGACACCTATGAGCTGTTCTTCCGCGCGGTCCAGTCGGGTGGCCAGCCGGGCGTCGCGCGCCAGCTCAACCAGCTCCAGAACGTCGTTTCCGCCGATCCCGAGCTTACCGATCTGGTCCGCAGCCGCGCCTCGCTCGAGCGCGAGATCACCCGCCTGCGCTATGCCATTGCCGACAAGGCAGCGGCGCCCGGCGAGACGGTTGGCGATCTCGAGAACCAGCGCCAGCGTGCCGAGGGACAGCTGCTCGTCGTCAACGATCAGCTGTCGCGCAACCAGCGCTTCCGCGCGGTCGATGACACCCCGGCCACGGTGGCGGCGATCCGCGACGCGCTGCGTCCGGGCGAGGGCTATCTGAAGCTCTACCAGCTCAGCAACCGCGTTTATGGCATCTACATCACCCACGACCAGACCTTCATCTATCCGGTGGTCGCCAGCGCGAAGGAGCGCTCGGAGCTCGATGGACTGGCCGATACGGTCCGCCGCTCGATCGACGGGCGCCTCGTCGACGGCCAGCTCGTGCCCTATGACGCGGGTGGCGCCCATGTGCTGTTCCGCCTGATCGCCGGGCCGGCGCGCGAGGCGATGCTGCGCACCGGCGCGCTGGTGGTCGATCCGGCCGGGCCGCTCACCATGCTGCCGATCGGTGCGCTGGTCACCGATTATGATCCCAAGGTGGTGCGCGAGGATCCGTTCGATTTCTCGCAGACCGCGTTCCTCGCGGCGAAGACGACGATCTCGACGGCGCTGTCGCCGCGTTCCTTCCTCGTCTCGCGCGGGTTGCCGCAATCGACTGCGCGCCACGCGCTGCTCGGCTTCGGTGCGCATACTCCGCCGGTGCAGGACGCCAGCGTCAACCGCATGGTCGATGTCGGCTTCGGCTGCACCGTCGGCTACAACCAGCTCGCCTCGATCTCGCGCGGCTTCGCGCCGATCGACCGGAGTGAGCTGGTCACCGCGGCCCAGGCGCTCGGCGATCCCGACGCGCCGCTGGTCACCGCCACCGCCTTCACCGACACCGCGATCGAGCAGCGCGGCGACCTTGCCGATTATCAGGTGATCCACTTCGCCACTCATGGCCTGCAGGAAGGGCAATGGGGCTGCGCCAAGTCGCCGCCGGCGCTGGTCACCTCGTTCGGCGATGCCGGTTCGGACGGGCTGCTGAGCTTCTCCGAGATCGCCCGGCTCCATTTCAATGCCAATCTCGTCGTGCTCTCGGCCTGCGATACGATCAGCGGCGTGCGCGACCAGAGTCTCGCCCGCGCCTCGGGCCAGGAGGAATCGGGGACGACTCTCGAAGGGCTCGTCCGCGCCTTCCTCGCCGCCAATGCCCGTTCGGTGATGGCGACCTATTGGCAGGTCTCGGCCGAGCAGGAATCGCAGGACCTGATGCGCGCCTTTTACGGCGCGGCGCGCACCCAGACGATCGGCCAGGCGCTGCGGAGCGCACAGCAGACGCTGATGCGCGATCCGAAATACTCGCACCCCTTCTACTGGGCACCCTATTTCGTGGTGGGGGACAGCACCAAGATGATGCTGTCCGGCGGTCCCAGGGCGCCCGTGGTGGCACGTCGCTGATGGCCGCACCCGGCACCGGCATGCGCGAACAGGTTGCGGCGGCGGGATCGCTGGTGACGGGTCTCGGCCTGATGGCCGCGCTGCTGCTCGCCGGCCCTGGCCTCGTCGCGCCGCTCGTGCCGGTGCACTGGTCGGCGCCGGGGCAGGAGACCATGTTCATCCTCGCGATCTACGGCGCGATGGTCGTGATCGCGCTGGGGGCGGGCATGCTGCTGCGCCTGCGCGTCACCGGGCTCGGGGTGCGCCCCGTCTCGCATCTGGCGAGCGGGTTCGGTCTCGGCCTGCTCGGCATCTGCCTTGCCGCCACCTTCGCCACGATCGCCGGCGGGCTGCGCTTCGGTAATGGGCAGGGTAGTGCTCTGGTGCTGCTGCTCGGGCTGGTGATGGTGCTGTTCCAGGCCGCGGCGGAGGAGATCTATTTCCGCGGCTGGATCCAGCCGGTGCTGGCGCGCGCCTGGGGCGTGCTGCCGGCGATCGGGATCACCGCGCTCGGGTTCGCCGCGCTTCACATGCTCGGCGCGGCTATGGCGCCCTTGTCCTTCCTCAACCTGCTGCTCGGCGGCCTGCTGTTCGGCTTGCTAGCGGCGCAGGGCGGCGGGCTCGCCGGCGCGATCGGTGCGCATTTCGCCTGGAACAGCACCGAACAGCTCGTGCTCGGCCTCGATCCCAATCCGGGCATCGGCAGCTTCGGCAGCCTGCTCGATCTCGATCTGCTCGGTCCCGCTGCCTGGGGCGGTTCGGCCGAGGGCCTCAACGCCAGTGTCGCCATGGCGATGGCGCTGATCGTGCTGCTC
>PJUL01000931.1_pt1 | contig 15649 bp, 16 predicted proteins | sample 1512221 | NCBI WGS metagenome assembly PJUL01 (sample SAMN08177667, study PRJNA422409) | Feces metagenome, whole genome shotgun sequencing project.
ACAGCGGCACCCGGTCGAGCAGAACCTGCACGGCATCCGTCATGGAAAAACCAAAGCTCTGCTGATCGAGAACGCGCCCGAACTCGGACTTCACCGGCTCCTTGGTGTCCTTGGCGACGACGCGCATGGAATCGTTGAGCGGCAGGCCGGTCTTGACGCCGCGCACGATGGCCTCAATGGCGTTGGGCAATTCGTCGAGGAACCTGTCCTGATATTTTGCGCGTTTGCGCATCACATAGATGCGCGGGAGCAGATAGGCCCCGGCGACGGCAAAAATCACCGTGAAATAAATCGGCACCTGCACAACAAACAGCACGATGAACAGGACGACACCGAAAATCACGCTGTTGCGGATAAAGGTGGCCGGGCTCACCGTCATGCCCGCCTGAAACAGCATGTCGGCGACGGTCAGCCGCTTCTTGGTGTTCTCTGCAGCCTGAGATTTCAGCGCTTCCTGCACGCTTTTGCGGCGGGATTCACGGGTGCGATTGGCTTCGACATCCCGGCGCGCCGCGCGCATATCACCCTGAAAGGCCTTGCGGCGTTGATCGGCGCGCTTGTTACCCAGCGCCGAAGGCACCAGTGCAAAGCCGGCTGCCCCAATGGTGATCATGGCCAGAAGTGCGAGCAGCAAGGTTTCCATATGCCCTACCTCGCCAGAATTTCATGCTGTTCGATATTGGCCTTTTCCAACGCTTCGACCAGATTGGCCTCTTCGTTGAAGTAGCGTGCCCGCTCGGTAAATTGCGGCTTGGTGATGCCGGTCGAGCGATGCTTTCCGAGCAGCATGCCGTTCGCATCTTCGCCCATGATGTCATAGACGAACACGTCCTGCGTCACGATCACATCGCCTTCCATGCCCAGCACTTCGGTAATGTGGGTGATGCGGCGCGAACCGTCGCGCAGGCGGGCGGCCTGCACGACCACGTCGATGGAGGACACGATCATTTCGCGGATCGTGCGGCTGGGCAGCGAATAGCCGCCCATGGTGATCATGGATTCAAGGCGGGAGAGCGCTTCGCGTGGCGAGTTGGCGTGCAGCGTGCCCATGGAGCCATCGTGGCCGGTATTCATCGCCTGCAGCAGATCGAAGCTTTCAGGTCCGCGCACTTCGCCGACGATGATGCGTTCGGGGCGCATACGCAGGCAGTTCTTGATGAGATCACGCATGGTGATCTCGCCTTCGCCTTCAAGATTGGGCGGGCGGGTTTCGAGACGCACCACATGCGGCTGCTGGAGCTGGAGTTCGGCCGAGTCCTCGCAGGTGATGACGCGCTCGTCCTTCTCGATGAAGGCGGTCAGGCAATTGAGCAGCGTGGTCTTGCCCGAACCCGTACCACCCGAGATCAGCACATTGGCGCGCACGCGACCCAGAATGCGCAGCACTTCCGCGCCTTCAGCCGAAATTGAGTTATATTTGACGAGCTGCTGGAGGGTCAGCTTGTCCTTCTTGAACTTACGAATGGTGAGTGCGGCGCCATCGATGGACAATGGCGGGGCGATGACGTTGACGCGCGAACCATCGGGCAGGCGCGCATCACAGATAGGAGAGCCTTCATCGACGCGGCGACCGACCTGGCTGACGATGCGCTGGCAGACATTCATCAGATGCGCGTCATCGCGGAAACGCACATTGGTGAGCCGCACCTTGCCGCCCACTTCGATATAGCATTTCTGCGACCCGTTCACCATGATGTCGGCGATGTCGTCACGCGCCAGCAGCGGTTCGAGCGGACCATAGCCCAAAACGTCATTGCAGATGTCTTCGAGCAGGTCTTCCTGCTCGGAAATCGACATGACGATGGATTTGAGCGCGATGATTTCCGAAACGATGTCGCGGATTTCCTCGCGCGCTGCCTGGCTCTCCATGGTGGCGAGCTGGCTGAGATCGATGGAATCGATCAGCGCGTTGAAAATGGCCGATTTGGTCTGGAAATATTCCTTGGCGCGCTGGGCGTCGGCGGGCGCACGAACGTCGAGCACTTCGTCGGTGGTGCGCATCCGCGCGCTCATGGCGTCGCCATCGCTGGCGCGACGCTGCAATTTCGGCGCGGCTGCCGCAATCTCGGCAGGCGGCGGGCTGGCAATCGGGCGCGGCGCTTCGCTGACGCCGGGCGTATTGCCTCCGAAGGTGGTGCGCTTGCCAAACATAGACGGCGTCCTTGTTATGCCCGTTTCTTGAACAGGGTTGGGAGCTTGAGCAGGCTGGAGGCCTTGCTCGCACTATGGCTGGCCTGTCGGCCGGTCACCTGCATGCCGATGGACGAGAAGACCTCGTTGACCTTGTTATTGGCCGAGACCTCCGCAATCATCTGCCCGTTATTGGCGGCAGTGCCAAAAAGCGCCGCGTCGAAACCGATCTGGCCCAGCAGGCGGCATTCCACCGACGATGCGAATTCGGCAGCGCCGATTTCGGGTCGACGCGGCAGGCCCTGCTTGTTGATGACGATGCTCGCCGCATTCTCGCTCGGGCGCAGCGTCTTGAGCGCGTCGGCCAGGTTCTTGGCATTGCGCAGATTGGCAAGGTCCGGTTCAGCCACGATGACGACTTCATCGAGCGAAGCCAGCGTCTGGCGCGTCCAGGCATTCCAGGCATGGGGAATGTCGAGAATGATCACCGGAACCGATTTCTGGCAGATTTCGATGATCGCTTCGAAGTCGCGCTCTTCAAAATCCCAGGTGCGGTCCAGCGTGGCTGGCGCGGTCAGCAGATTGACGTGGTTGGCCGCCTTGCTCATCAGGCGATCCAGCATAGTCTGGTCGACCTTCTGGCTGGCCAGCACCGCATCTGCGAGGCCATGCGGCGGATCCTGATTGAAGTTGAGGCCAGCCGTGCCGAAGGGCAGATCCATGTCGACGATCAGGCAATCCTGACGGAGCGAGGTGGCAATGGCCCAGGCAACATTATGGGCAACAGTCGAGCCGCCCGAGCCGCCCTTGGCCGAGACGAAACCAATGGTGCGCCCAATAGGCGCCGCGCCTTCGGCGACATAAAGGTCAGAAATCGCGGTGACAATATCCTGCGCGCTGGTCGGCAGGACGATATATTCGGAAATGCCAGAGCGGACCAGCTCACGATAGAGCAGCACATCATTGACGTGGCCAAGCACGATGACGCGCGTGGATGCATCGCAAACCTCGGCAAGCCGTTCCAGCGCCTGCGGAATCTCGGCCGTGGGCAGCATGGTTTCGACAATGATCAGATTGGGCGTCGGATTCGACTTATAAGTCTCCACCGCGCCATCAATGCCACCATTATGAGTGGTGAGCGCCACCTTGGACATGCGGCGATCATGCAGGGCGCTTTCGACCAGTTGCGCGGTCAGCGAGCTTTCGCAAAAGGCCTGAATGGTAATGCGCGGCACGAGACGTGCGCCATGCATGATCTCGCCTGCGGGCTCGTCAGCCTTGGAATTATTGTCGGGGGTGAGGAAACTCATGGAAATCTTGCTCCTGATCCGCGATCAATCCAGAACGAAACCAACCGAACCGGAATAACCGGAGCGGAACTCGCCGGTGGCGCCAACGCCATACATGTGCTCAAGCCGACCGAGGAAGATGGCGTCAGCGTCTCCGGCCATGGCCGAAAAATCCGTGGGCACGGGTATAGAATTGACCGGGCTCGGATTCACGAGATAGGGCGTGACGAGGATCACCAACTCGGTCTGTTTGGTCTGATAGTCACGCGACCGGAACAATGCACCCAGAATAGGGATGTCGCCCAGCAGCGGGAATTGCTCGATCTTCTGGCTGGACGTTTCCTGCAATAGCCCGCCAATCGCCAGAGTCGTGCCACTGGGCAGTTCCACAGAGGTAGATGCCTGCCGCTTGGTGATGGAGAAGTCAGACTGTGGCTCGGACACGGAAGTGTCCACAAGCAGGCCGATTGCCCCATTGGACCGCACAGTAGGAGTGAACGACAATTCAACGCCATAGGGCTTGAAGGTCACTGTCCTCTGCGTCCGACCCTCGTCGTCCTTGACCGGATCATAGGTGTAGTAAGGAAGCTCACCCCCTGCGAGGAACTTCGCCTGCTGGCCAGACATGGCTGTCAGCGTCGGTTGGGCGAGAACGCGAAGCGCACCACGCCCTTCAAGGGCTCGGATTGCGGCGCTGACTCGCCCGTCACTGCCACCAAAACTTGAATTAATTCCATTGGGCATGTCACCATCAATGACGGCATTCGTAAATGTGAGCAGATTGGTCATGCCCACATTGAACATAGCGCCCAGGTTGATGCCGAACTGCTTGGCGACATCGCGTTTCACTTCCGAAACCGTAACCTGCAGCATAACCTGCTGCGCACCAGAGACATCGAGAACGTTGGCCACATTATCCGGATCGCCGGCAAACTGGATGGCCACGGCCTGTGCGCGATCCTTGTCTTCGGATGTAGGCACGGTGCCGGTGAGCACGACGCGGTTCGTATCACCGGTCAAGGTCACCGATTCCACGCGGATGCGCGAACCCGGTATGACGCGGGCAAGCGCGGCTTCAAGAGCATTGCCGACCATGGAGGGCTGCTCGATCACGCGCAGGTCCAGCACCTGAATGGTCCGGCCCGCATCATCGAGAAAGAAGATATTGGTGTCGCCACCCGAAATGCCCTGCACGATGGCGCGGGTTCGGGTCCGCATGATGGCCGCAGCGACATTTGGCTGGGAGACGATCACCTCGGCCACGCCCGCGGGCAGATCGACGATCATGGACTTGTTCAGTTCCACATCCATCTTGCGCAGCGCGCCATAGGCATTTGCCGATATGGTCACCTGAGCCTGTGCCTGCGCAAAGGCAGGCATGGTGGGAGCCAGCATTGAAACCAGCGCCGCCGACGCCATGAGGGCGGCGCGGACGGGGCGGCTTGGCGTGAAAGCGTTTGCGTTTTCCATCATATCGCCCCTATTGCGGCAGGACTTGCGGCATTTCAGATGCCTGTTGAAGCTGGGAATTGTCGACATAAGCAGCGTCGTCAGTCGCAACGAAAGCCGCCGCCTGCTGGCCTGCGGATGCGGCGCCGGTGATGACGCTCTGCTCCTTGCCATAGCGAATGATACGCACGGCCTGATTGGTCGCGGCGGTCAGCCCGGGATCGACACGATTGAAATCGGCGACCGAGCGCAGCGTCAGCGTCAGCTGACCGCGCGTTGAAGCATTGATCAGCGTTTCGGCCTGCGATGGATCGAGTTCGAGCGTCGCAATGGTGCTACTGTCAAAGGTCTGAGGCTGGGGGCTGGAGCCATCGCCTTCAGTATTACCGCCGCTGGTGCCCATTTCGCCGAGGCGCTTGCCAATGGCCAGAACACGCACATCCGAGAGAATGACTTCAGACCGCTGACCGCCCGCCGACGCCGTACTGAGTACCACATCGACGTGGTCGTTCGGCACAACGAAGCCACCAGCGCTGGACGCTGCCGTGACCCCGACAGACACGCCCCGCTTGCCTTGCGCCAATACAGCGGACAGATAACCCTGATCGGAACGGACCAGCTTGGCCTCGCGGATCGGCTCACCGGGGAAAAATTCAAACCGGGCCACCGCGCCGGTCATTTGGGAGGGCGCATCGGGCATGGCCGCAACGGTCACATATTCAGAGCGCAGCGCCCCTTCCGGCCAGTCCTGCCATTCGACAGAAGCCGGGACCAACCGCTCACCGATGCCGATAGCAGCTCTGGCGACCAAAATCTGCGTTTTGGCCTCCGGCACCACCTGGGTCACCACCTGGGTCTGCTGGGCGGGTGGCGTGCCGCCACCGCGCGTGACTAGAAAGGCTGCAAGACCGCCGGCGACAAGAGCCACCACCACCAGGATAATACGCGCCGGTCTCATGACCCACTCCGGTTGTATCACCGGGCAATATGCCCAATTTCACCGGGCCGACTATGAAAGCAAAGGGTCAAAGTTTAGTTAATCATCGCTTTGCAAGAAGCGTTAACAACTTATGAATACTCGTATTTTGCGAATCTCAAGACTATTCGCACGATCGTATAGTCCCGACTATCATCATTGCCCGGCTTGTGCGGGCAAATCCAACGCCACCACACCATATGGACCACCCGGACCGGCCGGGTGGTGACGACGGGGAGGGCATGGGATAAAACCCAATCGCAATGGCTTTCAGGCCGTCAGGCGCTCGAAAATAGCGGTATTGGAATAGGTCAGCAGACCGGCAATGGCCATCGCTATGCCATAGGGCACACCCTGTTTGGGGTTGTGCAGGCGGTTGAGCCATTCAAAACGGGTAATCAGCGGATTGAGCGGCATGCGGCGCAGTGCCAGAATGGCGAGGGTCAATGCGCCGCCAAACAGAGCCGTATAGACAAGATAAGGCAGGGTAAAGCCGAAGCCGAGCCAAAGGGTCGTTGCGGCCGCCAGCTTTGCATCGCCGCCACCGATCCAGCGCATGGCAAACATGCCGAAGGCCACAACCAGCACGACAAAAGCGCAAAGGACATGCATGGCAAATTGCTGCAATGGCAATTCCACGATCAGCGCCATGACGACGAAACCGGCCGTCAGCACCAGGACCAACTTATTGGAAATCCGCATCGTCAGCAGATCTGACGAAGCGGCAAAAGCCATAATGATCGGAAAGAATAAAAGCGCGATATATTGCAGCATTTCAGCCTCACATCCCTTTGCCCTGTTGAAGAGCAGATTGAGGCTAATCGACAGGGTTTAAGAAACGACAAAGAGCGCTATCGAATGCGATCAGAATGTGGTCGCAGTGACGACTTCGTCTCGTACGTAATTCCACATGTCGCTTACGCCGCCGCCAAGAAGAAATGCGGATCCAATGACAGCTATAGAAAGAAGCATAGCAATAAGGGCATATTCAATAGCCGTCGCACCGCTATCATCGGCAGCAAAACGCGCAACAAGCGAAAATTTGGCCTGACGATTATCAATCTTGTCAGTCATTCCGGCTCCTGCCTTAAATTTCCGCCTAAAAACGAAGGCCCTCCTTCTGGAGGGCCTTCGAGAATTCTATAACGGAATTAATCCGGCATATTGTCGTTCAACTCAGTATCGATGCGCTCAAAGACGCCTTGCAGCGTGCCGCCCAGCGTGGACACGGCCACGATGATACCGACGGAGATAAGAGCGGCGATCAGGCCGTATTCGATTGCGGTTGCGCCGGACTCGTCCTTGGCAAAACGTGCGAAAATGTTCATTCCCAGGCTCCTTTTTTCTCGTTCTCGAGTGGCGCCTGAAGTTCGGATACGCCACACAATGAACATGAGGAGAAGCTAGCCACCACTCGTTGAAATAGCGTTAATCGGCAGAACTTGTTCGGCCCGCATTTCCTATAGTAATCAACCAGTTAAAGTATAGGTTTGGATTTTATACAGCAACACCTATCCGACGAAATTTTATTCAAAACCCTATGTATTTCAACAAAACGACCACAGAGCCGTTTCCAAATCTTTATATTTGATCAACACTTTCACTGGTGAAAAATCCAACCGACAGCTTCACGTTTGCCAAGTATTTACCATTCGGGCGGATTGTATGGGCAGCGTATTCAGTACCCGTGGACCTTACCATGACCCGTTTTGTCGCCCTGCTGCTCGTCGCCGGCCTGTTTGCGCCGATGCCCGCTCTGGCGCAGGATGGTGCGCCCATCAGCGTCAATGCAAATATGGCGCGCGTATTGCGCATAAGCGCTCCCGCCGCCACGGTGATCGTGGGCAATCCGGGTATTGCCGATGTGACCATTCAGGATCCGATGACATTGATCCTGACCGGCAAGAGCTATGGCCAGACCAATCTCATCGTGCTCGACAGCCGCGGCGAGCCCATCGCCGATACGCTTGTCGAAGTCACTCAGATGCAGGCTGGCGTCATGACAGTATATCAAGGACAGGCCCGCACGACGCTGACCTGTGCCCCGGTCTGCCAGCCCGTCATCATGATGGGCGATGATCAGGCGTTCACGACCAACACGCTGGCGTCCTCCCAATTGGTGCAGTCGACAACCAATTAAGCGTTTAGTCGGCGTTTACCCTGTTCAGAATCTGCTCGTGTCATTGGCTGCCCGCTAACCGGGAGTTAGCCCTGTGCCCCTAGCCTGTGTCCATACAAACGTCGCGCGGGCCATGAGCAATCCTTTCGCCATTGTTGGAGAACACCTTCGCCAGCGCCGTCAGGCACGCGCGCAAGGGAGGCGATCATTCGCCCGCGACGAAGGCGCCGCTACCGCTGTCGAATTCGCGCTTCTGGCCTTTCCGTTTTTCCTGATCATCGGCGGCATCTTGCAGACATCGGTGATTTTCCTCGCCTCGCAGGTGCTGGAAAGCGCGGTTCAGGACGCTGCCCGCCAGGTCCGCACGGGTCGGATAACAGATAGCGACACAATAGAAACCTTCCGCGATCAGGTCTGTGACCGACTGTTCGGCCTCTTTCCCAATTGCGCGACATTGCATCTGCGTGTCGTTGAGGTCACCGATTTCCAGTCCGCCACCATGGTTGTACCGGTTGACCCCGAATGCCGGGAAAACTGCCAATGGACCACGCCGGAAACATGGTTGCCGGGCAAAGGCAGAAGCGTGGTTCTGGTGCAGGCTCACTATCGCTATCCGGTCGTGCTGCAATTCGGCCCCTTTGGCATGGCCAATCTTCTCGATGGCAACCGTCTGCTGGGCATGGCGTCGGTTTTTCAAAACGAGCCATTCTGATGATGAAGCGGCTCGCTCAATTATTGCGACGCTTCCCTCGCGCCCAGCACGGCGTCGCCGCGGTGGAATTTGCACTGATGCTGCCGATCATGCTGGCCATTTATATCGGCGCCTTCGAGGCCAGCGCGCTGATCTCGATGGATCGCAAGGTGCAATCGGTTTCCGGCTCGATCGGGGATCTTGTAGCGCGCACCAATCAGTCCCTGACTACCGCACAGATGCGCGACTATTTCCGCGCCGCGAGCGGCATCATGACGCCCTATTCATCAGACGATGTGCTGCAAGTGGTTACCGCCGTTTCGGTCGACAATAATGGCAGGGCCGTCGTTGTCTGGTCGCGCCAGTTCACCAATGGCATTTATTCGGCCACCACGCCCCGCGCCAAGGATTCAGTGTTCCCGCTGCCAACTGAAATGGCCAATATTTCCAAAGGGCAAATGGTCATCGTGGCGGAAGCCTCCTATGATTACCCCCCGCTCTTCGGCCTGTTCTTCAATCAGCAGGTCAACCTTTACCGCTCCAGCTTTTTCCTGCCCCGCTTTGGCGGCACAATCAGCATTCTCTGACGCCGCGCTTGCCCACGATGGGTTGCCATGGCACAAGCCAGCCATCTTTTCCCGATCCGGCTGGTCAGCATGAACGACACAATCATTCCCGTCTTTGATCTGGGCGGCGTCTTCGTCGACTGGAACCCGCTTTACCTGTTCCGCAAGCTGTTCGAGACCGAAGAAGAGGCAATCTGGTTCCACCAGAATATCTGCACCGGCGACTGGAATCTGGAATTCGACGCCGGCGAGATTTACGCCGAGGGTGTCGCCAAGCTCATCACCCGCTTCCCAAAATATTGGCGAGAGATTCAGGCGTTCGACCTGCGCTGGAAGGAAACCTTTGAAGGCTTTTTCCAGGGCACGATCGATATTCATAACGAGCTGATCGAGCAGGACATCCCCACTTTCGCCATCACCAATTTTTCCTGGGAGAAATGGGTGAGCTGCCTCGGCGAATGGCCGTTCCTCGAAAAGTTCGACGGCGTGGTCGTCTCCGGCCTCGAAGGTCTGGTCAAGCCCGATCCGCGCATCTACCGCGTTTTCTGCGAGCGCTATGGCATGTCGCCTGAAAGCTGCGTTTTCATCGATGACAGCGAGCCCAATATCGTGGCCGCACGCAAGTTCGGCATGCATGGCATCCACTTCAAGGATCCGGTGCATCTGCGCGCCGATCTGATCGCGCTCGGCCTGCCGCTCAAGGCGAAGTAGCCCGGTTTTCTCCCCTCTCCCCTTGCGGGAGAGGGACAGATTTTCTGCGTTCAGCAGAAAATCAGGGTGAGGGGTTCTCTCCCCACGCTCAATGCCTGCCAAACGGCCGCAGACCCCTCATCCGCCCCTTCGGGGCACCTTCTCCCGCAAGGGGAGAAGGGAGAGCAGGCTATTGAAAGCGGCCGCCCTTCTGGATGACTTCGATCTTGTAGCCGTCAGGATCGGTTGCAAAGAAGAAGCGCGCAACCGGCACATTGCCGTTCTTGAAATCCACCAACTTGCCAACCGTAAAGCCCTCGGCATTGAAGCGATCATATTCGGCCTGAAGGTTGTCGACCACCACGGCCAGATGGCCATAGCCATCGCCCAGATCATATGGCTCGGCGACCATGATTGATGGTCAGTTCCAGTTCGAAACCATCGAGCTCGTGGGCCAGATAAACGAGCGTAAAGTCAGGAAATTCAAGCCGATTGACAATCTCGAGCCCGAAGGCGCGACGATAGAAATCAACCGAACGCTCTTCGTTGACGACGCGGATCATCGAATGGGCCAGCTTTGCCATTTACAACCTCTGGGTGTGAGTGGACGAGCGCAGCGAGAACCCCGCGCGTCGCGCGCGTGAGGACTTACTTGGTGCCATACATGCGGTCGCCCGCATCACCGAGGCCGGGCACGATATAGCCCTGTTCATTGAGGTGATCGTCGATAGCCGCCGTATAGACCGGCACGTCGGGATGCACTTCGGTGAAGTGCTTGACGCCTTCTGGTGCGGCGAGCAGGCACAGGAACCGAATATCGGTCGCACCGACCTGCTTGAGCTTTTCGATGGCGACCGTGGCCGAATTGGCCGTGGCCAGCATGGGATCGACCACAATGATCAGGCGATCTTCAAGGCTCGATGGTGCCTTGAAATAATACTCAACCGGCTCCAGCGTTTCGTGGTCACGATACATGCCGATATGGGCGACACGCGCGGCGGGAACGAGGTCCAGCATGCCGTCGAGCAGGCCATTGCCGGCGCGCAGGATCGAGGCGAACACCAGCTTCTTGCCCTTGATGGCAGGCGACTTCATCGGCGCCATCGGCGTCTCGATGTCGATCATCTCCAGCTCAAGATCGCGGGTGACTTCGTAGCACATGAGATGGGCGATTTCGCGCAGCAGCCGCCGGAACCCCGCAATGGAGGTTTCCTTGTTGCGCATGATCGTCAGCTTATGCTGGATCAATGGATGGTCGAGAACCGTTACTTTACCCGCACTTGCGCTCATCTCGATCACCTCGGCTTGGATTATCAAAGAAAGGATTTGCCGTGGCGGCCGGGCGCGAGCCCCAGCCAGACGGCAATGCTTTCCCCAATATCTGCGAAGCTGGAGCGAATGCCAATCTCCCCCGGCTTGAGGGCTGGGGAAAAGACCAGGATCGGCACCTGTTCGCGGGTGTGATCGGTGCCCGGCCAGGTCGGATCATTGCCATGATCGGCCGTCAGCACCAGAAGATCATCGTGGCGCATGGCGGCGATGATTTCGGGGAGGCGGGAATCGAACAGTTCCAGCGCCGCCGCATAGCCGGGCACGTCGCGGCGATGACCATATTCGGAGTCGAAATCGACGAAATTGGTCATGATGAACGCACGGTCCGCCGCCATTTCCATGGCTTCGAGCGTGCGGTCGAAAAGCTGAGGAATTCCAGTACCTTTGAGCTTATGGGTGACGCCCGATCCGGCGTAAATATCGGAGATTTTGCCGATGGCGAAGACCTGATTGCCCGCGCTGGCATTGCGGTCGAGCAGGGTCGGCTCGGGCGGTTTCATCGCATAATCGCGGCGGTTGCCGGTGCGCTTGAAGGTATCCTGGCTATCGTTGATGAACGGCCTGGCTATGACGCGGCCGATATTGAGCGGCTCGGTCAATTCAAAGGCGATGCGGCAAATCTCATAAAGCCGCTCCAGCCCGAAATGGGTTTCATGGGCAGCAATCTGGAACACCGAGTCTACCGAGGTGTAGCAAATGGGTTTGCCGGTGCGGATATGCTCTTGCCCCAATTCAGCAATGATATCGGTGCCCGAGGCGTGTTTGTCGCCCAAAATGCCGGGCAGGTCGGCGCGGCGGATGAATTCGGCAATCAGCTCAGGCGGAAAGGTTGGAACGGTCTGGGGGAAATAGCCCCACTCAAACGGCACCGGCACCCCGGCGATTTCCCAATGACCGGATGGGGTATCCTTGCCCTTGGAGATTTCACGCCCGACGCCGAAGCGTCCGCCTTTGGGTGTATCCGAAAGGCCGGGCGGCAAGAGGCCGGAGGAGAGTTTCAGCGCCGCGCCCAGCCCCATGGCATCCATATTGGGCACGTGCAAAGGACCAGCGCGCAGACCGGGCCTGTCGGCCTTGCCTGCGGCTGCCCATTCGGCGATGTGGCCGACAGTATTGGCGCCAACATCGCCATAGGTCTCGGCATCGGGTGCGCCGCCAATACCGACGCTATCGAGCAGGCAGACAATGGCACGCGGCATTTGCATCACTCCTAAATCGGCACGTTAGTCTTATCAGGCGACATCGGGCCTAATTTGCCTCGATCCGACCAGCGATCAACGGATTGTCCGGGACCGCACCACCAAGCCCATAGGCTGCGCGCAACCGCGCTTCTGCATCCTGTGCACTCGCCTCATCGGCGGCGTGAATGCGGGCAATTGGCGTTGTGCCATCAATATTGGCGCCCAGCCCGGCCAACCGGTCAAAGCCGACGCGATGATCGATTGTGTCCGTCGGCGTCGCCCGCCCGCCACCAAGCGCCACAACGGCCATGCCGACGCCGCGCGTATCGATGGCCGAGACCATCCCCTGCCCTGCTGCAAATACATCACGAACGATCAGCGCGGGTGCGAGATAGGTGTCCATCTTGTCGATAAAATCTGCCGGACCGCCAAGCGCAGCGACCATTTTGCCGAAATGCTCTGCCGCCCGACCGGAGTCCAGCGCGCCCTTGACCTGTGCCCCTGCATGTTCGAGCGAGGTCGCCTTGCCGCTCATCAGCACCAGTTCGGCACAAAGGGCGAGCGTCACCTCTTTCAGCCGCTTGTCCTGATGCGCTCCGGTGAGGAAATCGACGGCATTGCGTATTTCGAGTCCATTGCCCGCCGCGCTGGCCAGCGGCTCGTTCATATCGGTAATGAGCGCGCCGGTCTTAAGTCCCGCGCCATTGGCGACAGAAACAAGGCTTTCGGCCAGGTGCTGCGACTTTTCCAGCGTCGGCATGAATGCGCCTGAACCGGTCTTCACATCGAGGATCAGCGCGTTCAGTCCCGCCGCCAGTTTCTTGGAGAGGATCGAGGCGGTGATCAACGAAATGGATTCCACCGTGCCGGTCACATCACGAATGGCGTACAGCGTCTTGTCGGCGGGGGCCAGGTCGGCTGTCTGCCCGATAATGGCGCATCCGGCCTGTTTCACCGTCTTGCGGAACAGCGCATTGTCGGGGCTGGTCTGATAGCCGGGAATAGCGTCGAACTTATCGAGCGTACCGCCAGTATGGCCTAGGCCACGGCCCGAAATCATCGGCACATAAATGCCCAGAGCGGCCAGGATCGGCGCCAGCATCAGGCTGACATTGTCCCCGACGCCACCCGTCGAATGCTTGTCCGCCACCGGGCCATCTAGGTCCGACCAGTCAAGCACATTGCCGCTATCGCGCATGGCAAGGGTCAGCGCCACACGCTCGTCCATGGACATGTCACGGAAATACACCGCCATGGCGAAGGCCGCCGCCTGCGCATGCGAAACCGTGCCCTTGGCAAAACCGGCGATGAACTGGGCGATCTCATCGGACGAAAGCGCCTCGCCATTGCGCTTTCTGATGATGACTTCCTGGGGAAGAAAGACCATGGCCTATAACCGATAAAGCCGAACCGGCGGCTTGTCGGCCCGGGCGATAATTTTCTTGGCTTCCAGATCGAGCTGCACCGCCTTGACCCACCAGCCCGCCTTTTCTCCGCCGGGGAACAGGTCCTGTGACAGCTTGAGCTTTACCCCGGCAATGAGATCGCTGACAGACAGGCCAGGCGCGTTGCTCGGCAAGGTCGCCAACACCGCCTCTTTCACCGCAGCGAATTTGACCGCATCGACGCGGTAAATCTTGCCCGGCTGGCCGACATTTTCGATTTCGATCTTATCGGCCATGGCTCACGCTCCGTAAGGAATCCATACATTCTTCACCTGCGTCGCCCGCGACAGGAAATAGTCGCCTGAGAAACGGGAATTGGTCAGATCGTAATCCAGCCCACGGCTGGTCCAGGTCTGTTTGAGATTGCCCGTCGAGGCTTTCTCGACCATGGCCGAACCGTCCGCCGAACCCATGAACCAGAGCCCATCCACCCCATCATGCTCGGCAAGGGTTTTGGCCAGTGACAGGCTGTCGCCGGTGACGATATTGACCACGCCTGATGGCATGTCGGAGGTTTCGAGGACCTGATAGAAATCAGTCATCGACAGACCGTGACGCGAAGATGGCACAAGGACCGCCGTATTCCCCATTGCGATTGTCGGCGCTAACAGGCTGACAGCTCCAAGCAGCGGATTGTTATCTGGTGCGACAATCCCCACCACGCCCAGCGGCTCGATCATGGCGGCGGCAATGGCCCGCATGGGCGGGTTGTGTACCGCGCCATCGAATTTGTCGGCCCAGCCGGCAAAAGCGAACAGCCGCTCGACCGAAAGCGCCACTTCCTCGGAACCGTCTTCACCCGTCTGCGCCTTGAGGCGAGCGGCAAATTCGTCGCGGCGGTAATCGAGATTTTCTGCAAGGAAATAAAGCACTTGCGCCCGGGAATGGGCAGCAGTGTTGGCCCAGCCAGAGGCGGCGCGCGCCGCTTCCACAGCGTTGCGGATATCCTTGCGATTGCCATCCCCGACTTCGCCGACCAGTTCGCCCTTGGGGCCATGGACCGGGCGATTATAGCCAGAATCCGGCCGAGCCTGCTTGCCGCCGATATACATCTTGGCGGTCTGATCGAGATGGCCACCATCTAGCGGATTGGCAGCTTTCGCCGGAACGACCTTGGCGACCGGAACAGGCTTTAATTCCTTTTCCCACAAGGGCTTGAGATAGGCGCTCATGCCTTCGCGGCCACCCTCGCGGCCATAGCCGCTTTCCTTGTAACCGCCAAAACCAACCGCCGCATCGAACTGATTGGTGCCGTTGATCCAGATTACACCTGCTTTGAGCTTGGGTGCTATGTCGAGGGCAAGATTGATGTTTTCGCTCCAGAGCGTCGCCGCAAGGCCATAACGGGTATTATTGGCCAGAGCCACAGCCTCTTCGGGCGTGCGGAAGCTCATGGCGACCAGCACAGGCCCGAAAATCTCTTCTGAAACCAAGGTATTGGCGGGCGAGACATTGGTCACCAGCGCAGGCTTGAGGAAACAACCCTCTGCCGGAATCTGCCCGTCCGGCTCATAGACCACCGCGCCCTCGGCCACGCCGCGCTTCATCAGATCCTTGATGCGCTCGACCTGAACCGGGGCGACCAAAGCGCCAATATCGACAGATTTATCAAGGGGATCGCCGACGCGAAGCTTGGCCATGCGCGTCTTTACCTTGGCGATAAAGCGATCCGCGATGCTTTCCTGCACCAGAAGGCGCGAACCGGCGCAGCAGACCTGCCCCTGATTGAACCAGATGGCTTCGACCAGTCCTTCGACCGCGCTGTCGAGATCAGCGTCTTC
>PJUL01000933.1_pt1 | contig 15629 bp, 14 predicted proteins | sample 1512221 | NCBI WGS metagenome assembly PJUL01 (sample SAMN08177667, study PRJNA422409) | Feces metagenome, whole genome shotgun sequencing project.
AACTGCTGGCGATGGCCTTGGCGTTTCTGATAATGCTTGCGACGGCGCATCTTGAAGATGTGCACCTTGTCGTGCTTGCCGTGCGCCACGACGGTGGCTTTCACGGTTGCGCCGGACACCAGGGGCGTACCAACCTTCAGTTCAGCGCCGTTGCCGACAGCCAGAACCTGGTCGATCACGATCTCCTGGCCTACGTCCGCAGCAATCTGTTCTACTTTAATTTTTTCGCCGGAAGCAACGCGATACTGCTTGCCGCCGGTTTTTATGACCGCGTACATGTTGACCTCTTGATATGAGTTCTGCAGACGGATTTCCGCAGAGCCCGCGATTATAGCGCACAGCCTATGATCGCGCCAGCCCCTTCCACTGTTGAGTATCAGCGGCGTCGGAGCGTCGATGGCAGCGCCGCGGTCTTCCTATAATCCCGGCACTTTCTGCGACCACCACCTTGACCGATCACTCCGCCCCCCCAGCATCGCCCCTCGCGCTCGTAGCACAAGACATGCGCGAGGTTGACAAGGTCATCGGTCAGCGCCTGACGTCCAGCGTGCCCTTGGTGGCTCAAATATCGCAGTACATCATCGCAGCGGGGGGCAAGCGCTTGCGCCCGGCGCTGCTCTTGATGGTGTGCGGCGCCCTTGGTTATCGGGGTGCGCACCATCACAGCTTGGCCGCAGTGGTTGAATTGATTCACACCGCCACGCTGCTTCATGACGATGTTGTGGACGCATCCACCCTTCGCCGCGGCCGGCCAACAGCCAACGAAACCTTCGGCAACCCCGCCAGCGTGCTGGTGGGAGACTTTCTGCACACCAGATCCTTCCAGATGATGGTGGAGGCAGGGAGCATGCGCATCATGGAAATCCTTTCCGAAGCCACTAACGTGATTGCTGAAGGGGAAGTCCTGCAACTGATGAACATGCACGATGCCTCGCTGGATGAAGCCGGGTACTTGCGCGTGATCCGCTCGAAAACGGCAAAACTCTTTGAAGCCAGCGCCCGCTTGGGCGCAGTTCTCGCGGAGAGCTCGCCATACATCGAAGAAACGTGCGCAACTTATGGGCAAGCGCTTGGCACGGCTTTCCAGATCATCGATGACGTGCTGGATTACGACGGTGATGCGGCAGAAATGGGCAAAAACCTTGGTGATGATCTGCGTGAGGGAAAGTCCACCCTGCCCTTGATTGCCGCCATGCAGCGCGGCACCCCTGCACAGGCGCTGACAGTGCGACAAGCCATCGAACAAGGGTCGACGGAAAGGCTGCCAGAGATTGTCGAAATCGTCAGAAGCACTGGCGCTCTCGAAATCACCCGTGCAGCGGCCCATGCTGAGGCCCGCCGTGCCATCGCTGCAGCGGAGCAATTGCCGGGCAACCCCTATACGGGCACGTTGCTAGAATTGGCCAACCAATTGCTTACACGACGCAATTAATGATCGGCCAAGAGCCATTGTCGGGGTGTAGCTTAGCCTGGTAGAGCGCTACGTTCGGGACGTAGAGGCCGGAGGTTCGAATCCTCTCACCCCGACCACATATAAAACAGACGTTTCGTGCCACGACCGCGCTTTTGTGGCGCGGTTGCCGATATCCAATGCTGTACAGCCTGTACTCAATCGGTGATGATAGGATGGTTTCTTTTCCACACCTAACACATTACCGGTTACATGGCCGCTGTTGATACTGCCTCCAAAGAAGCCTCTGCGGTTGCCCTGCCTGGTCTGGGAAGGGCATTGATGTCCGCTGGCAAGCTGACCCAAAAGTCGGCCGAGGACATTTACAAAAAATCACAAATTGGCCGCACCAGCTTTATAGCGGAATTAACGGGATCCGGTGCTGTATCTGCTTCGGATTTAGCCCATACCGTCTCAGCTGTTTTTGGAGCGCCTCTTCTGGATTTGGACGCGATAGACCCATTGCGCCTTCCAAAAGAATTACTTGATTCCAAAATTTGCCAAGCCTACCGCGTAGTTGTTCTCAGCAAACGCAATAATCGGTTAATTGTTGCAACAGCGGACCCCACAGACCAAGAGGCGGCCGAAAAAATCAAATTCACCACTCAGATGGGGGTGGATTGGATCATTGCGGAGTACGACAAACTCAGCAAACTGGTAGAAGCCACCACAAGATCTGCGGGAGAGTCACTGGACACCTTGTCCGCCGGGGGGGGTGATTTCGAGTTTGACGATGTTCCGGTGGAGGACGTACCTGAAACCAACGACACGGGCGCAACCGACGTTGAGGACGCCCCTATCGTTAAGTTTCTGCACAAAATGTTGTTGGATGCGTTCAACATGCGTGCATCAGACCTTCATTTCGAACCCTACGAGCACCAATACCGCGTTCGCTTCCGAATTGATGGAGAGCTTCGTGAAATCGCCTCGCCTCCAATTGCCATCAAAGACAAGCTGGCGTCTCGGATCAAAGTGATTTCGCGCCTGGATATTTCTGAAAAGCGCGTTCCACAAGATGGCCGAATGAAGCTGAAAGTGGGTCCCGACCGGGTGATCGACTTTCGTGTCAGCACACTTCCCACCTTGTTTGGTGAAAAAATCGTTATTCGTATCCTTGATCCCAGCAGTGCCAAATTGGGGATTGATGCACTTGGGTATGAGCCGATTGAAAAGGAGCGTCTGCTTCAAGCCATTGGCAGACCATATGGAATGATTCTGGTAACCGGCCCCACGGGCTCAGGGAAAACCGTTTCTCTATACACCTGCCTGAATCTACTGAATAAGCCAGGGGTCAATATTGCAACAGCAGAAGACCCATCCGAAATTAATCTTCCAGGTGTTAATCAGGTCAACGTTAATGAAAAGGCAGGGCTCACATTCGCAGTGGCACTAAAGTCTTTTCTTCGCCAAGACCCGGACATCATCATGGTGGGTGAAATCCGTGATTTGGAAACGGCGGACATCTCCATCAAAGCAGCACAGACGGGCCACTTAGTCCTGTCCACCCTTCATACCAATGACGCACCAACGACGTTGACTCGGATGCGCAACATGGGGATTGCACCGTTCAATATTGCCTCCAGCGTCATTCTTATTACTGCTCAGCGTTTAGCGAGAAGGCTGTGCCCGGTGTGTAAGGCTCCCGCCGACATTCCGCACGAGGCTTTGCTCGACGCGGGATATTCCGAAGAAGAGCTGGACGGCTCTTGGGTTACCTATCGCCCGGTAGGTTGCTCGGCCTGCAACAACGGTTACAAGGGTCGAGTGGGCATCTATCAAGTGATGCCAATATCTGAAGATATACAGCGCATTATCTTGCGGGATGGCAGCGCACTGGAAATTGCCGAGCAAGCCAAAGCAGAGGGCGTGAGATCTTTGCGGGAATCTGGCCTGTACAAAGCCAAGATGGGGCTGACTTCGTTAGAAGAAGTCCTGGCCGTCACCAACGAATAATGCTCAAGAGGGATCAGTATGGCGACCGCAGCATCACGAGACATCAAAGAATTTGTTTTTGAATGGGAAGGCAAAGACCGGCACGGCAAGGTCGTGCGGGGAGAAGTCCGCGCCTCAGGTGAAAACCAGGTACAAGCCACCCTTCGCCGCCAGGGGGTTTTTCCGACCAAGATCAAAAAACGCCGGATGCGGTCGGGTAAAAAAATCAAACCCAAAGACATTGCTCTTTTCACCCGCCAACTCGCCACCATGATGAAGGCCGGCGTTCCTTTGCTGCAATCGTTCGACATCGTTGGGCGCGGCAACACCAATGCGAGCGTTACCAAGCTGCTGAATGACATCCGTACGGACGTGGAAACAGGCACGTCGCTCAATGCAGCGTTTCGCAAGCATCCCATGTATTTCGACAGCCTTTACTGCAACCTGGTAGAGGCTGGAGAAGCGGCCGGTATTCTTGAAGCCCTTCTGGACCGGCTAGCCACTTACATGGAGAAAACTGAGGCGATCAAATCCAAGATCAGATCTGCGCTGATGTACCCCATTTCAGTGATCATTGTTGCGTTCGTTGTGGTCGCCGTGATCATGATCTTTGTGATTCCCGCATTCAAGGAAGTTTTTACCTCCTTTGGTGCAGACCTGCCTGCACCGACCTTGTTTGTGATGGCCATTAGCGAAATATTCGTGAAATGGTGGTGGCTGATTTTTGGCGGTATTGGAGGCGGAGTGTATTTTTTCATGCAGGCATGGAAGCGCAATGAAAAAATGCAAATGTTCATGGATCGCATTCTTCTGAAGATGCCCATCTTCGGCGCGTTGATTGAGAAATCCTGCGTTGCCCGATGGACCCGAACACTGTCTACGATGTTCGCAGCAGGCGTTCCCCTCGTGGAAGCCCTTGACTCGGTAGGGGGTGCATCAGGCAACTCTGTGTATTCAATGGCTACCGAGAAAATTCAGCAGGAAGTCTCCACCGGAACGAGCCTTACAGCGGCCATGGGCAATGCAAACGTCTTCCCTTCCATGGTTTTACAGATGTGCGCCATCGGAGAGGAGTCTGGCTCTATCGACCACATGCTGGGCAAAGCCGCAGATTTTTACGAATCTGAAGTGGACGAAATGGTCGCGGGCCTTTCTAGTCTGATGGAGCCCATCATCATCGTTTTCCTGGGCACACTCATTGGCGGAATTGTGGTCTCCATGTACCTGCCCATCTTCAAGCTCGGCCAAGTCGTGTAATGGAAATGGATGTCTGGGTAGGTGCGGCCCTGGGGAGTGTTTTTGGTCTGTTGATCGGCAGTTTTCTGAATGTGGTGATCTACCGGCTGCCGAAGATCATGGAGCGGCAGTGGTCGATGGAAGCGGAAGCCTTCCAAGCTCAGCAAGCAGGCCGAGAGCCCGCACCGGCGCCAGAGCCGTTCAACCTGATGGTTCCGCGGTCTCGCTGCCAAGCTTGTGGGCACATGGTGCAGTGGTACGAAAACATTCCGGTGGTGAGCTACCTTTTTCTGCGGGGGCGATGTTCTGCCTGCAAGGCACGGATCAGTGTGCGTTACCCGCTGGTAGAACTGGCGACGGGTGCGCTGTTTTTTCTATGCATTCAGCGCTGGGGGATCACCCCGACCGGAATCGCCTGGTGCTTTTTCTCCGCAGCCATGATCGCGTTGGCCTTCATCGACTGGGACACTACGCTGCTCCCGGATGACATTACCTTGCCGTTGTTATGGGCTGGATTGCTCGCTTCGGCGATGCAATGGACTGCCGTGCCGCTGCAGGCCTCCGTGATGGGCGCAGCGGCCGGGTACCTGTCTTTGTGGCTGGTTTACTGGGCGTTCAAGCTGGTGACGGGTAAAGAGGGAATGGGCTATGGCGACTTCAAGCTGTTTGCCGCCCTGGGCGCATGGTTTGGCTGGCAGGCCCTGGTCCCGATCATTCTGATGTCTTCGGTCATTGGCGCGCTGGTGGGCATCGCCATGAAAATCTCCAGCAGTCTGCGCGAAGGCGGCTATGTGCCCTTCGGCCCCTTTTTGGTGGGCGCAGGTTTTACCGCGATGATTTTTGGACCGCAGGCCATTCTGGACTCCGTGTTAAGGCTGTTCGGCCTCTGAACGGCGTGATGCAGCACAGCTTTCACACACGGCAAGTGGCTTTGCGCGTGGGTTTGACCGGCGGCATTGGCAGTGGCAAAAGCACAGTAGGGGCGATGCTTGTGGCACACGGTGCGGCGCTGATCGATGCCGATCAGATTGCCCGCGAAGTGACAGGACCACAAGGGGCCGCCATGCCAGCCATCCGCTCGGCCTTTGGTGACAACTACGTGGATGCCTCGGGTGCTCTGGACCGCGCTCGCATGCGGGCGCTGGTCTTCAGCCAACCCGACGCGCGCGCGCAGCTGGAAGCCATCGTGCATCCCCTGGTGACGCTGCACAGCGACCAAGCTGCGCGACTCACAGCGGAGGCTGGAGCCACCGTGATTGTGTTCGATATTCCACTTCTCGCCGAGTCTGGCCGATGGGCGCGGCGGCTTGATGCGGTGGTGGTAGTGGATTGCTCGGCGGCCATACAGATAGAGCGTGTGGTGCAGCGCAGCGGCCTGTCTCCTGAAGCGGTGCAGGGCATCATCGCTTCGCAGGCCACCCGAACTGCCCGCCGCGCGGTGGCCGATGTGGTCATCATGAACGATGCCGATTGCACCCTGAGCGAACTGCAGGCCCGCACCAGGCAGACAGCCGCGCTGTTCGGGCTATGATGCGAGCGAAACCGTTTGTGCTTTCGCCCATGCCGTGCGCCACAGGCGTCAGAATGCCCCCTGAGCCCCAGGAACCGCCAGCGTGATCCTTTACGAATACCCTTTCAACGAACGTCTCAGAACCTATCTGCGGCTTGAGCAGTTGTTCCGTCGGCTCGGAGAGCTGATACCCCGCGCGCACGCGCTGGACCACCATTTCGCTCTGGTCACCATCTTCGAGATCATGGATGTGGCCGCGCGGGCGGATTTGAAATCGGATGTCCTCAAGGACATCGAAAAGCACAAGCACCAGCTCGATAGCTACCGCGGCAACCCCTCCATCTCGGAAGCGGCGCTTGATGCCGTCATTGCCCAATTGGACCGCTGCTTTGCGGCGCTCAACACGCAGGCAGGCAAGTCAGGCCATGTGTTGACCGAAAACGACTGGTTGATGAGTATCCGCAGCCGCGTGGGCATCCCCGGTGGCACCTGCGGATTCGACTTGCCGGCCTACTACGCCTGGCAACACAAGGCTCCGGAGACCCGCCAGCACGCCCTGGAAGAATGGGCTTCCACCCTCGCCCCCCTCGCCGAGTCCATCTACGTGTTGCTTAAGTTGCTCAGAGATTCTGGCGTACCTCAGAAAGTGGCGGCCGAACGCGGTCAGTTCCAACAAAACCTGCCGCAAGGCCGGACGTTCCAGTTACTGCGCCTGCGCATCGATCCCGCACTCAACCTGATCCCTGAAATCAGCGGTAACCGCCTGATAGTCTCGGTGCGGCTCATGCGGCTGGAAGAAGACGCACGCCTGCACGCCTGCACCGAAGACGCTGCTTTTGAACTCACCTTGTGCGCCTGACACTGGCCACAAGCTGATTCCACCGATATCACCATCACGCCGTAAGCGTCGGCTTGCGCCGGGGCTACACATTGGAGATTGCCCACATGGCCACCCAAGACCGCAAGGAACGCCCCATCAACGGCGTGAACACCTCCACAGCCAACCGCAACGTCACCTGTCCTTGCTGTGGGGGAGACAGCGTCTACGGACCCAGCAACGCCTACCGGCCATTCTGCAGCGAGCGCTGCAAACAGGTGGACCTGGGCGCTTGGGCCAATGAGGATTTCCGCATGCCGGCAGAAGTGCCACCTGCCGACGCGCAGTACGGAGACCCACGCTTGCAGCACTGACCGGTGCGAGAGCTGGCACGCATGAACAGCGCGCCCGTTGATGGCACTTCAGAATATGAGTCAAATTGGGCTCTAGCGCTTACCCAGTAAGCGCTAGCAGCTATCATTTTATTCAGCTGACTTTTCCAGCGGCACGCCCCGCTCGTCGGCCAGCCATTGCAAAACCGGGTAAGCGCCTGGCAGCACGGGCGACACGGTCAGCGCCATTTGCTGCCAGGCCATGGATTGGCCCTCACGCATTTCGAAGTCGCCTGTCCACTCCCAAACCTTGCACCAATGCAGACGCACGAGTGCGTGGGGGTAGTCATGCTCCGTCACCCGCCACACACTGGCCGGCCCGATGGTCACGCCCAGCTCTTCGATGAGTTCACGGCGCAGGGCCTGCTCCACCGTTTCGCCCGCTTCCAGCTTGCCGCCGGGAAACTCCCAATAACCCGCATACGGCTTGCCCACAGGACGGCTGGACAGCAACATGGCACCGTCGGCACGCAGCAGGATACCGACGGCCACCTCGGTGTGTTTGCGAGGGGTGGGCACCTGCGCTTCAGCCATCGTGCCGCCCCGCGTAGTCGCGCGCGAACTGATAGGCCACGCGGCCGCTGCGCGAACCCCGCTCCAGGGCCCACACCAGCGCTTCCGGACGGGCCGCCTCGATGGCTGCGGCCGAGACGCCCAACGACGACAACCATTGCGCCACGATGGTCAGATACTCTTCCTGGCTGAAGGGATAGAAACTGACCCACAGGCCAAAACGTTCTGACAACGAGATTTTTTCCTCGACCACTTCACCCGGATGCACCTCGCCATCAGGCGTGTGGGTGTAGGTGAGGTTCTCGGCCATGTACTCAGGCAACAGGTGGCGGCGGTTGCTGGTGGCGTAGATCAGCACATTCGGCGTGGCAGCTGCCACCGACCCGTCCAGGATGGACTTTAGGGCCTTGTAGCCGGGCTCCCCCTCCTCAAAGCTCAGATCGTCGCAGAAGACGATGAATTTTTCGGGGCGGCCAGACACCACATCCACGATGTCGGGCAGGTCCGTCAGGTCAGCCTTGTCGACCTCGATCAAGCGCAGGCCCTGGGGTGCATACACGTTCAGGCAGGCCTTGATCAGCGACGACTTGCCCGTTCCGCGCGCGCCGGTCAACAGCACGTTGTTGGCCGGCTTGCCCGCCACGAACTGCTGCGTGTTGCGCTCGATCTTTTCCTTTTGCGGATCGATTTCTTTCAGGTCGGCCAGTTGCATGGCGCCCACGTGGCGCACGGGCTCCAGGCTGCCGTGGCCGCTGCTGCGCTTGCGGTAACGCCAGGCAATGGCGCCCGACCAATCGGGCGCGCCCAGCGGCTGCGGGAGGACGGATTCGATGCGGGCCATGAGTTGCTCCGCCTTCTCCATCAAACGTTCGAATTTTTCATTCATTTTGGCACCTAGCACTTATCCAGCAAGCGCTAACAGCTATCAAAAACAAAGCAATCAGGAACGGTAGTCCGCGTTGATGGTGACGTACTCGTGGCTGAAATCGCAGGTCCACACCGTGTCTGCAGCACTGCCACGGCCGAGCAGCACGCGCACGGTGATCTCGCTCTGTTTCATCACACGCTGGCCGTCTTCCTCGCGATAGGCGGGGTTGCGCCCGCCCTGCACGGCCACGCGCACATCGTCGAGGTACAGGTCAATGCCAGTCTGATCGAGGTCGTCTATGCCTGCATAGCCCACAGCCGCCAGGATGCGGCCCAGGTTCGGGTCGCTGGCAAAAAAGGCGGTCTTCACAAGGGGCGAATGGGCGATCGCGTAGGCCACCTTGCGGCATTCCTCGCCGGTCTTGCCGCCTTCCACGCGCACGGTGATGAACTTGGTAGCGCCCTCGCCGTCGCGCACGATGGCCTGAGCCAGCTTTTGCGACACCGCCAGCATCGCCGCCTTCAGCGCCTGGCCCTCGGCACTGTCCAGCGACGTAATCGGCGCGTGGCCTGCTTTGTTGGTGGCCACCACCACGAAGGAATCGTTGGTCGATGTGTCGCCGTCGATGGTCACGCGGTTGAACGAGCCATCGGCCAGTTCACGCGCCAGCTGCTGCATGACCGCCGGCGCCACGCAGGCATCCGTCGCCAGAAACCCCAGCATGGTGGCCATATTGGGGCGGATCATGCCCGCGCCCTTGCTGATGCCGGTGATGGACACCGTGGCACCGCCGACTTGCGCCTGCGCCGAGAAGGCCTTGGGCAGCGTATCGGTGGTCATGATGCCCTCGGCGGCACGGGCCCAGTGACCGGGCTGAGCATCGGCAATCGCTGCAGGCAGGCCCGCCTCAATGCGGTCATTGGGCAGCGGCTCCATGATCACGCCCGTCGAAAACGGCAGGATCTGCTCAGGCGCCACGCTAAGCTGGCGCGCCAGCGCGATGCAGGTGGCGCGCGCACGTGCCAGGCCATCAGCGCCCGTGCCGGCATTGGCGTTGCCGGTGTTGATCACCATGGCGCGGATGGGTTGGCCGCTGCTCAGGTGGTCGCGGCTGATCTGCACCGGCGCAGCGCAAAAGCGGTTCTGCGTGAACACGCCTGCCACGCTGGCGCCCTCGTCCAGAAGAAACACCGTGAGGTCTTTGCGGTTGGCCTTGCGGACACCGGCTTCGGTCACGCCAATTCGGACACCGGCAATCGGGTGCAGATCGGCGGCAACAGGGGCAATCAAGTTGACGGGCATGGGGCTCTTTCTCAAAAAAACTGCGGCCGATTATCCGGAAAACAGGGCGCACCAATGAAAACACGGGCCGCAGCCCGTGTTGTGTGGATCAGAACATCAAGCCAGCTTGCCGTGGCACTGCTTGTACTTCTTGCCGCTGCCGCAAGGACAGGGGTCGTTGCGCCCCACACGCATCCCGTCGGGAAGCGCTTGGCTCACTGTCTGTTCATCGACGGTGGTCTCCACCCCACCTGTCTCGGTGGGGGCGGTGTAGGTCACGTTGGAGATGCTTTCAGCACGGCTTTCCATGTCTTGCGCCGCTTGGTCCAGCTGCGCCTGCGACTGAACCTGCACCGTCATCAGCACCTTGGTGACTTCGTTCTTGACTTGGTCGATCAGTTGGCGGAACAGCTCAAACGCTTCGCGCTTGTACTCTTGCTTGGGCTGCTTTTGCGCGTAGCCGCGCAAATGGATGCCCTGGCGCAGGTAGTCCAGTGCGGAGAGGTGGTCACGCCAGTTGGAATCGAAATTCTGCAGCAGCACCACACGCTCGAATTGCGTGAAGTTTTCACGCCCCACCTGCTCTACCTTGGCGTTGAACGCGTCATTGGCGGCCTGCTGCACCTTCTCCAGAATCTCGTCATCGGTGATGGCGCTGGCGCCCTGCACTTCTTGCTGAAGCGCGATGGAAACATGCCACTCTTCGGCCAGCACTTTTTCCAGGCCCGGCAGATCCCACTGCTCTTCGACCGATTCCGCAGGCACATACTGGCGCACGAGGTCGTTCATGCAGTCCTCGCGCATGGCGGCGATCACATCCGACAGGTCGGCCGCATCGAGGATGTCGTTGCGCTGCTGATAGATCACCTTGCGCTGGTCGTTGGCCACATCGTCGTACTCCAGCAATTGCTTGCGGACGTCGAAGTTGCGGGCTTCCACCTTGCGCTGTGCAGACTCGATGCTGCGCGTCACGATGCCGGCTTCGATGGCTTCGCCATCGGGCATCTTCAGGCGATCCATGATGGCCTTGACGCGGTCGCCCGCGAAGATCCGCATCAGGGAGTCGTCAAGCCCCAGATAAAACCGCGAAGAGCCGGGGTCACCCTGGCGGCCAGAGCGGCCACGCAACTGGTTGTCGATGCGGCGGGATTCGTGGCGCTCCGTGGCGATGATGCGCAGGCCGCCGAGGGCCTTGACCTTCTCGTGGTCGATCTTCCATTGCTCGCGCAAGGCCTCCACCTTGGCTGCGCGCTCGGCTTCCGACAGCGTTTCGTCGGCTTCAATGGCTGCCACATCTTTTTCGATGTTGCCGCCCAGCACGATGTCGGTGCCGCGGCCTGCCATGTTGGTGGCGATGGTGATCATGCCCTCGCGCCCGGCCTGGGCGACGATGTCGGCTTCGCGCGCGTGCTGCTTGGCATTGAGCACTTGGTGCGGCAGGCCTTCCTTGATCAACAACTGGTCGATGATTTCGGAGTTCTCGATGGACGTGGTGCCCACCAGCACGGGCTGGCCGCGTTCGTGGCACTCGCGGATGTCCTTGATGGCCGCCTCGTACTTTTCACGCGTGGTCTTGTAGACGCGGTCCAGCTGATCGTCGCGCTTGCTACCGCGGTTGGGCGGAATCACCACGGTTTCCAGGCCGTAGATTTCCTGGAACTCATAGGCCTCGGTATCGGCCGTACCGGTCATGCCCGCGAGCTTGCTGTACAGACGGAAATAGTTCTGGAAGGTGATGGATGCCAGTGTCTGGTTCTCCGCCTGGATGTTCACGCCTTCCTTGGCTTCCACGGCCTGGTGCAGGCCTTCGCTCCAGCGGCGGCCCGACATCAGGCGGCCGGTGAACTCGTCCACGATCACGATCTCGCCGTTTTGCACCACGTAGTGTTGATCGCGGTGGTAGAGGTGATTGGCCCTCAGAGCTGCATACAGGTGGTGCATCAGCGTGATGTTGGCGGGGTCGTACACCGAAGCGCCTTCCGCGATCAAGCCGTGGCTGGCCAGCACGCGTTCGGCCGTTTCATGGCCCTGCTCGGTCAGGAAGATCTGGTGGCTCTTTTCGTCCACCGTGAAGTCGCCTGGCTTGGTCACGCCTTCACCGGTGCGCGGGTCGGCCTCGCCCTCCTGGCGCACCAGCAACGGCACCACCTTGTTCATGGCGATGTACATGGCCGTGTGGTCTTCGGCTTGGCCGCTGATGATGAGGGGCGTTCGCGCTTCATCGATCAGGATGGAGTCGACTTCGTCCACGATGGCGAAGTTCAGGCCCTGCTGCACACGGTCTGCGGATTCGTAGACCATGTTGTCGCGCAGGTAATCAAAACCGTATTCGTTGTTGGTGCCGTAGGTGATGTCGGCACGGTAGGCTTCCTGCTTTTGCTCGCGCGGCATGTTGGGCAGGTTGATGCCCACCGTCAACCCCAGGAAGTTATAGAGGCGGCCCATCCATTGGGCGTCGCGATTGGCGAGGTAATCGTTCACCGTCACCACGTGCACGCCTTTGCCCGACAGGGCATTGAGGTACACCGGCAGGGTGGCTGTCAGCGTCTTGCCTTCACCCGTGCGCATTTCCGCGATCTTGCCGAAATGCAGCGCCATGCCACCGAGCAACTGCACATCGAAGTGGCGCATCTTCATGATGCGCTTGGAGCCCTCGCGCACCACGGCAAAGGCTTCGGGAAGAATACTGTCGAGGGTTTCGCCCTTGGCCACGCGTTCCTTGAACTCCTGCGTTTTGGCCTTGAGTTGCTCGTCCGACAGCTTCTCGAAGTCAGGCTCCATCGCATTGATGCGGGCGACCGTCTTGCGGTACTGCTTGAGGAGCCGATCGTTGCGGCTGCCGAATAGTTTGGTGAGGAAGTTGTTGGCCATGCGAACAGGACCGCGTGCCTCGCTGCATGCAGCGCGCCAAGCGACCGAAATCCCTAAGATGAATTGAGTTCAGGTGGGTCCGACACCACGGATTGCAAGCACTGCAACCCGTGCCATGAACACCGGACCCGAGATTTTACCTGCCCGGTGCGGGGGTGGCTGACTGGCCTGGCAATGCAGCGGGCTGCGCCACCGCCACTTGAGCACCGGTGGACGTTCCACCAGCACTCAGAAATTTCTGTGGGTCTTGAAAAACACCTTGCACCAGCACCTCAAAGTGCAGGTGGGGACCTGTCGAACGGCCGGTTGTCCCCACTTCGGCAATTTTCTGCCCACGCCGCACGATGTCGCCCCGCTTCACCAAAGTTCGCGATGCATGCGCATACCGAGTGACCAGGTTGTTGCCATGGTCCACCTCGATCATGTTGCCGTAGGCAGGGTGAAATTCTTGGGTGACCACTACGCCGCCCGCTGCAGCCAGGATGGGCGTTCCAGTATCTGCCTGAAAATCCAGGCCCGTGTGCAACGCAGATTGACCGGTGATCGGGTCCACACGCCATCCAAACGCAGAACCTGCGGTACGCCCAGTCACGGGGGCATGCGTCGGGATCATTTTTTTGCGGATGTGCTGATCAAACAGGCGAGACTCCAGCACCGTCATCAGGTCCACACGCTGATGGGTGAGCTTTTCCAAGTCATCGAGCGTGGCCTGCAGTTCCTCCATCGAGAGGTCACGCGCACCCACCAAGGCACCACCCCGGGCATCGACCTTCTGAATGTCGGTGGGCGCCATCCCGGCAAGGCCCAGTACACGGTCACCCAGTGATTCCAACTGCACCATCCGCGCCTGCATTTCCCCGACGCGGCGCGCCATGGCGTCCAGGTTGGCGCGCATAAAGCGGTCGCGCTCTGCAAACTCGTCCTTCACCACCAGACGGACCAAGGACCCTACGATGGGCCAACCTTCTCGCGCACCTTTGAGAAAAACCCAGTGGTAAAGGCTGGCAGCCACCAACATAAGGCACAGAGACAACGCCAGACCGACCAAGACCAGCCGCGTGCCCGACAAATGGATGGCGCGGCTGCGCGCCAGTCTGGCGTCCGTGATAATCAGATGCACTACTTGTTCTCCACGCCCGAAGACGCACACATGAACCGCCGCCACCACGCCGTGACCCTGCAACAAGCCAGCGAGGAATCCCCCACGCTGGCCAGGCTCACAGCGCTGACACGCGAGTCCAGTGATCGGCTCAAAGCCATTGAATTGCTGATTCCTGCGGCCCTTCGCCCTGCAGTCCAGGCAGGCCCCATTGATGGAGACAGCTGGTGCCTGCTGGTGCGAAGCAATGCCGCAGCGGCAAAAATCCGCCAGCTGCTGCCTGCATTGCAGGCGCATTTGCGCAGCCGGGGGTGGGAGGTTAACGCGATTCGCCTGAAAGTTCAAACCTGACGGCCTGCGTCAGAACTTGGGAATGCGGGGAAAGAAATCAGAAAATGGTGCCGGTTGTCGGAATCGAACTGACGACCTACCGCTTACAAGGCGGGTGCTCTACCAACTGAGCTAAACCGGCGAACGCTGGATTCTATGTGAAAAATCCGGCGTCAAAATCGAAAGGCGGCTATTTCACACGCTTGAGCGAAGGCCGAACACCGCCCGCTGTGGGGGGCGGACGGGGCGAGTCTCCTCCGTCGTCCTTCTTGCCATCCTCGGCGCTCACCAGCTGCACCACACGGTCCTCCGCGGCTGGCACGCTTGGTTCACTGCCAGCACCCGAAGAACCGGTTGGAGCAGACTCGGCAGCCGCCAAGGCACCCGACAGTGTTGCCGTGGCGGCAGGGGACTCCCCAGCGAGCATGTCCACCGGCGGTGGAAAAGCCATGCCTTGCCCGTTCTCGCGCGCGTAGATGGCAATCACACGCCCGACTGGCACCAGGATCTCGCGGGGCTTGCCGCCAAAGCGCGCCTTGAACTCGATGAAATCATTGCCCAGTTGCAAGGCACTGGTTGCATCAAAGCTGATGTTCAGCACGATCTCGCCGTCCTTCACATACTCGCGAGGCACCTGCACGGAATCATCCACACGCACAGCCACATAGGGCGTCAGCCCGTTGTCGGTGCACCACTCGTAGAGGGCACGGATGAGATAAGGGCGTGTGGAGGTGGATTCCGGGGCGTTCATGGACACTCGTTCGGGCAGCTTCAGGCGGGGCGAATACCGGAGGCGGTCACAGGCTTACTTGCGCATGACTTTCTCAGAGGGCGTCAGCGCCTCGATGTATGCAGGGCGCGAGAAGATGCGCTCTGCATACTTCAGCAGCGGTGCCGCATTCTTGGACAAATCAATGCCGTAGTAATCCAGGCGCCACAGCAGCGGCGCAATGGCAACGTCCAGCATCGAGAAGTTGTCGCCCAGCATGTACTTGTTCTTCAGGAACACGGGGGCCAGTTGCGTGAGGCGGTCGCGGATGTGCGAACGGGCCTTTTCCAGCGCCTTTTCGTTGCCTTTGGTGGCACGCGATTCGAGGATGTTCACGTGCACGAACAGTTCCTTCTCGAAGTTGAGCAGGAACAGGCGAACGCGGGCGCGGTCCACCGGGTCGCCGGGCATCAGTTGCGGGTGGGGGAAGCGCTCGTCGATGTACTCGTTGATGATGTTCGACTCATACAGGATCAGGTCGCGCTCGACCAGGATGGGCACCTGGCCGTAGGGGTTCATCACGCTGATGTCTTCGGGCTTGTTGTACAGGTCCACATCGCG
>PJUL01000936.1_pt1 | contig 15604 bp, 19 predicted proteins | sample 1512221 | NCBI WGS metagenome assembly PJUL01 (sample SAMN08177667, study PRJNA422409) | Feces metagenome, whole genome shotgun sequencing project.
GGCGAGCTGTGGCAGACCGATGGCGATGCCGGCTGGGCGCTCGGCTGGGATGGCAGCGTTCACCGCAAGGACGGTATATCCCCGGTCTGGACCTGGTTCCTGGGCGGTGACGAAGTGCTGCGCGCCGGGAGCGAATCGCCTTCCGCGCTGGCCAGGCGCTTCGCCGCCAGCGCCGCACCGGCAATCCCCGGGCTGATCGAAGCCGCCACCGGCCCGTTCACCCGCACCAACTGGCATGCCCAGGCACTGACGCTGGGCGCCTATTGCAACTACGCCCCGGGCCAGCTCACCCGCTTCTCGAAACTGCTCTGCGTCGAGGACGAGGATGGCAACCAGATACCCCATGCCGGGCGAATCTGGTTCGCCGGCGAGCATCTCTCCGACGCCTTCCCGGGATATATGAACGGCGCGGCACAGACCGGGCGGATGGCAGCGGCGGCGATCCTGGGCAAGCGGATCGACGCGAAGGCGGCCTAGTTCCTGCTCAGCTGTGTTGCGTCTATCCGACACAGCCCGTAACGACGCGGGAATGTCCGACGATCCGCGCTATGGCACTGGCCGCTCGGTGACGCTGCCGGGGCCGTTGCGTCTCGACGGCGGCGTGCTGCTGTCGCCGGTCGACATCGGCTACGAGACCTACGGTACTCTCGCCCCCGATGGCGGCAACGCGCTCCTGGTCTGCCACGCGCTGACCGGCGACCAGCATGTCGCCTCCGAGCATCCGCGCACCGGCAAGCCGGGCTGGTGGACGCGCATGGTAGGACCGGGCAAGCCGATCGATACCGATCGCTATTTCGTAATCTGCTCGAACGTGCTGGGCTCCTGTCTGGGGAGCTCGGGCCCGGCGACGATCAATCCCGCCACGGCCAAGCCATGGGGGATGAGCTTCCCGGTGATCACCATCCGCGACATGGTGCGGGCACAGGCGATGCTGCTCGACCATCTCGGCGTGGGCAAACTCTTCGCCGTGGTCGGCGGATCGATGGGTGGGATGCAGGCGCTGAGCTGGGCGGCGACCTTCCCCGAGCGTGTGTCCTCGGCGGTGGTCATCGCCAGCGCCGCGCGGCATTCGGCGCAGAACATCGCCTTCCACGAAGTCGGCCGCCAGGCGGTGATGGCCGACCCGAAGTGGCGCGGCGGCGATTATTACGAGGACAATGATCCGCCTGTCGCCGGGCTGGCTGTAGCGCGGATGGCGGCGCACATCACCTATCTCTCCGAAGCCGGGCTCACCGCCAAGTTCGGGCGCAAGCTGCAGAGCCGCGAGACCAAGACCTTCGGCTTCGACGCGGACTTCCAGGTCGAGAGCTATCTGCGCCACCAGGGGCTGGCATTCGTCGACCGGTTCGATGCCAACTCCTATCTCTACATCACCCGGGCGCTCGACTATTTCGACCTGGCCGAGGAGCATGGCGGCCTGCTCGCCAATGCCTTCAAGGGCGCTGACACGCGCTTCTGCGTGGTGAGCTTCGATACCGACTGGCTCTACCCGACCAGCGAATCGCGCTCGGTGGTCCATGCGCTGAACGCCGCAGGCGCGCGGGCAAGCTTCGTCGAGCTGAAATCGCCCTTCGGCCATGACGCCTTCCTGCTCGAAAGCCCCGAGCTCGACCGGGTGGTGCGCGGCTTCCTGGAAGCGGGCAAGGCATGAGCAACTATCGCATCTCGTTCGACAAGGCCGAGCTCGACCTCGACCTGATCCATGCATTCCTGAGCGGATCCTATTGGGCCAAGGGCATTCCGCGGCACATCGTCGAGGCGTCGATCCGGCACAGCTTCTGCGCCGGCGTGTTCGCCAAGGACGAGGCAGGGCAGGACGAACAGGTCGGCTTTGCGCGGCTGATCACCGACTTCGCAACCTTCGCCTATCTGGCCGATGTGTTCGTGCTGCCGGCGCATCGCGGCAAGGGCGTCGCCGTGCAGATGCTCGAAGCGGTGCAGGCGCATCCCGAGCTGACCGGCCTGCGCCGTTGGCTGCTGTTCACCCGCGACATGCAGCCGCTCTACGCCAAACTCGGCTGGACGCCGATCCCGCACCCCGAGCGCTGCATGGAGCGCCACGACGTGGATCTCTATACGCGATGAGCCTGCGCCCCGACCTTGCGATCATTGCAGCGAATGTGGCGGCGGGCAGCCGCGTGCTCGATGTGGGCTGTGGCGACGGCGCGCTGATGGCGGCGCTGCGTGACACAAGGCAGGTCGATGCCCGGGGGCTGGAACTCGATGCGGGCGACGTCGCGGCTGCGGTGGGGCGTGGGCTTTCGGTGGTGCAGGGCGATGCCGATACCGACCTGGCCGACTATCCTGACAACAGCTTCGACTATGCCATATTGAGCCAGACGCTGCAGACCACGCGGCATCCGGACGTGGTGCTGGAGAATCTGCTGCGCATCGGCAAGCACGCCTTTGTCTCCTTTCCGAACTTCGCGCACTGGCGAGTCCGCGCTTCGCTGCTGTTCGGCGGGCGGATGCCGGTGACGCGGCTGCTGCCGGTCGCCTGGTATGCGACGCCTAACATCCACCATGTCACGGTCGACGATTTCCGGGCGCTGGTGAACGAGCGCGGGATCGCGATCGAAGGCAGCTGGTTCCTGTCGGGCGACCAGAGCTGCCGCTCGGCAATGGCGAACCTGTTCGCCGAGCATGCGGTATTCCTGCTCCGGAGATGATGTGATGCGTACAGTGAAGCGGCTCCATCCCGCCTTTCGCGACGATATCGGCGATCTCGTCACCCGGCGCCCGGTGCCGGGGCCAGCGATCGGCCATGTCGGCGCGTTCCTGTTCCTCAACCATCACGGGCCGCAGATCTATCCGCCGAACAATCGCGGGCTCCCATTCGGCCCGCACCCGCATCGCGGCTTCGAGACGGTGACCTTCATCCTCGAAGGCGAGCTGGCGCATACCGACAGCGCCGGCCATTCAAGCATCATCCGCGCCGGCGGCATCCAGTGGATGACCGCGGGCAACGGCATCGTCCATGCCGAGGTTTCGCCGGCCGATTTCAAGCGCGACGGCGGGCCGATGGAGATTCTCCAGCTCTGGGTGAACCTGCCCGCCCGACTGAAGATGACCGCGCCGCGCTATATCGGGGCACAGGCGAGCGTGATCCCGACTGTCACGGCCAATGGCGCCACCGTGCATCTGATCTCCGGCACGTTCGGGAACGCGAAGGGTGTGGTCGATTCGCTGACCGGCGTGTTCCTGAGCTGGGTGGAGATCGAGTCCGGCGGCAGCGTTACCTTCAGCGCGCTCGAAGGACGCGACGTCTTCCTCTACGGCGCGCGCGGCATGTTCCACGTGGAAGACACGGCGGTGGCGCATTTCCATCTGGCCGAGCTGACCCCGGGCGACAGCGTGACGATCACCGCAACCGAGCCCGCTCTGTTTCTGTTCGGCCATGCCGAGCCGATCGACGAGCCGATCGTCGCGCACGGCCCCTTCGTGATGAACAGCGAGGCGGAAATCCGCCAGGCCTTCCACGACTATCAGGCCGGCAAGTTCGGCGTGGCGGAGATCGTCGAGGCCTGAGAGGCCTGGCCTAGTTGGTGACGCCCCAGTTCACGGTGACGTTGGTGCGCGCCGTGCCCGATTCGGCCGTTACCCGCAGCGTACGGGCGTCGCCCTGTGCCGCGCTGAACGACCTGCCATCCTCGATGCTGAGCGCCATGCCCTGCGCCATCGCCTGCTGTTTCGACCAGGCAAGGATCGTCGAGGGCGAGGCGAAATCGGTGTAGATCACCGTCCCGCTGCGCTTGCCGGTGACCGCGACATCGCCGCTGGTGCAGCTGACGATCTTCGCTTCCTTGTAGATCGGCACGAAATCAGGTTTGCTCGCACAGGTGCCGGCCGCGACTGCTGCCGACGTGCCCTTGGATGCAGCATCGATCACATTCTGCGCGGCGGGGTCGTCCGTCGTTTTCGGGCCGCCACAAGCCGCCAGAAGGAAGGCCAGACCGATCACCGCACCGCGCATAGTCATTCCTTCACCGATCAGAACGGGACATCGTCGTCCAGGTCATCGGGGAACCCGCCACCGAAGCTATTGTTTCCGCCGCCGCCCGAGCGCTGGCCGCCGCTGTTGAAATTGCCGCCGCCGCGGCTCGAGGACTGGCCGGCGAACTCGTCGCCACCGCCCGCACCCCAATCGTCACCGCCGCCGCCGCCGGACGAACGACCGCCGCCGAAGCCGCCGCCACCAGCACCACCGCCGCCACCCGGCGCGCCGTCGAGCATGGTCAGCACCGAGTTGAAGCCCTGAAGGACGATCTCGGTCGAATAGCGGTCCTGGCCCTGCGCGTCCTGCCACTTGCGGGTGGTCAGCGCGCCTTCGATGTACACCTTGCTGCCCTTGCGCAGAAAACGCTCGGCGACATTGGCCAGGCCTTCGTTGAAGACCTTGACCGTGTGCCACTCGGTCTTTTCCTTGCGCTCGCCCGAGTTGCGATCCTTCCAGCTTTCGGACGTGGCGATGCGCAGCTCGACGACCTTGCCGCCGTTCTGGAAGCTGCGGCTCTCGGGGTCGCGCCCGAGATTGCCCACCAGGATCACTTTGTTGACGCTGCCCGCCATGGAAACTCCGCTATGAAAATCGTATCGACGGTGGCGCGTACGCACTTCGCCGGTGAACGAATGGGGTACTATCCTTGGCCGAGATCATCAACCTGAACCACGCCCGCAAGGCCAAGGCACGTGTGGACAAGTCCGCCCGCGCCGAAGAGAACCGTATCCGCTTCGGACGCACCAAGGCCGAGAAGCAGGCCGAGGCCGCCGAAAAGGCGCGGATCGCCAAGCTGATCGACGACGCGAAGCGGGACTGAAAACGCCCTACGCCGCGCGCGCAAGGGCCGCGCGGAAAGTCACAAAAGTCGCAATAGTCAAAGGCCAAGCCGCGCCGGCGCTTTTGGAATTTTCGGTCGCAAGCCGGGCCCTCGGCGCAAGCTATTGCTCCGCCGCTGATCCTATCTTTCCTACAGCACAAAGAGCGGCGGACCCGGAGTCCGGCCCGCCGAATCAAGCAGGCGAAATCCTACATTGCAAGGGATCGCCGCCCTGAACCGATTCACATCCGGAGAAGACTGGTAGCACCTAGAGCCCCAGCGCCACTGCGCTCCAATAGGTGATACCCGCCGCGACATAGGCCAGCGCGAAGAGATAGCCGATCATGAACATCGGCCATTTCCAGCCATTGGTCTCGCGCCGCGTCACTGCGATCGTCGAGATGCACTGCGGCGCGAAGACGAACCACATCAGGAAGGCAAGCGCGGTCGGCAGCGTCCAGCGTGCGCGCAGATTCTCGGTGATCGTCGCCTCGCCCTTGGCGTCCTCGGGATTGTCGACCGCGTAGACGGTGCCGATCGCCGCCACCGCCGCCTCGCGCGCCGCCATTGCAGGAAGCAGCGCCATCGCGATGTCGTGATTGAAGCCGATCGGCTTGACCACGACCTCGATCCCGCTCGCGATGCGGCCGGCGATCGAATATTCGCTCTGCTTCTGGCCGGCAGGTGCCTGGGGGAAGGTTGCGAGCAACCAGAGGATCGCCACGGTGGCTGCAATGGTGGTGCCGGCGCGCTTGAGGAAGATCATCGCGCGCTGCCACAGGCCGATCAGCACATCCTTGAGGCCGGGCATCTGGTATTTCGGCATCTCCATCATGAAGCCCGAAGTCGCGCCCTTGGTGACGGTGTGGCGGAGCAGCAGCGCCGCGCCGAATGCGCCGGCGATACCGAGGATGTAGAGGCCGAACAGCACCAGCCCCTGCAGCCCGACGCCGGGCAGGATCGCACGATCGGGGATCAGCGCGCCGATGATGATCGCATAGACCGGCAGGCGGGCCGAACAGGTCATCAGCGGGGCGATCAGGATGGTAGTGAGCCGGTCCTTCTCGTCGGCGATGGTGCGCGTCGCCATGATGCCGGGAACGGCGCAGGCGAAGCTGGAGAGCAAAGGAATGAAGGCACGGCCCGACAGGCCAACGCTGGACATCACCCGGTCCATCAGCATCGCGGCGCGGACCATATAGCCGGTCGCCTCGAGCACTAGGATGAAGGCGAACAGGATCAGGATCTGCGGCAGGAACACCACGACCGCGCCAACGCCGGCGATCAGGCCCTGGACGAGGAAGTCCCGGACGAAACCATCGGGCAGCGCGCCGGAGACGACGCCTTCGATCCAGGCCATGCCGTCCTCGATCCAGCCCATCGGCGCCTCGGCCCAGGCAAAGACCGACTGGAACATGACGAACATCAGCGCGAGCAGGATGATCGGGCCCGCCACGGGATGGAGCACGACCGCGTCGATCCGGTGGGTCCAGCGGCGCGCGGCGGTTTCGGAGATGGTGACCGCGGTGGCAATCTGGCGGGCGCGACGCTGGAGCACGACCATCTCGTGCTGGACGCCGTCGCTCTTGCGCAGCTTGTGATCGCCGCGGACGACTTCGCCAAGCCGTTCCTTGAGCGCATCGAGCCCGCGCTTGCGCACCGCGACGGTGGCGACCACCGGCACGCCGAGCTCTCGCTCCAGCGCTTCGGGATCGAGGATAAGTCCGTCGCGCTCGGCCATGTCGACCATGTTGAGCGCGACCACCACCGGCAGGCCCAGCGCAATCAGCTGGAGCGTGAAGCGCAGGTGATTGTCGAGATTGGTGGCATCGACGACGGTGATGATCGCGTCGGGCAGCCGCTCGCCTTCCTGCTTGCCGACCAGCACATCGCGGGTGACGGCTTCGTCGGGGCTGGAAGGATCGAGGCTGTAGGTACCGGGAAGATCGAGCAGCTCGACCGGGCGGCCATCGGGCAGCGAGAAGCGGCCGGCATGGCGCTCGACGGTGACGCCGGGATAATTGCCGACCTTCTGGCGGGCGCCGGTAAGGGCGTTGAACAGCGCGCTCTTGCCGGCATTGGGATTGCCGACCAGCGCAACCAGCGGGGCAGCGTTCATGACCGGGGGCTGACCTGGATCGCCGAGGCGACGTGGCGGCGCAATGCGACGGTCATCCGGCCGATGCGGCAGGCGATCGGACCGCCCCCGAGCAGGCCCGACTTGTGGAGCAGCTCGATTTCGACGCCTTCGTCGAGCCCCAGCTCGCGCAGGCGCCGGCCTTCGGGCTCGCTCAGCTGGCTCCAGTCGATCATGGCGACGGAACCGGGCTTGTGGCGGGGCAGGCTGGCAAGCGGTACGGGCACGGGAATCGCAGCGGGGGCATTCATGCTGCGAGTCATTATCAATTGGCCGTCAACGATACCAGTCCCGATTGCTACCCCGCATGCAACGAAGCGTTTCAGACCGCGGGGTAGCGCAACCGGCCGATGAAGCGCGACAGGCTGAAATGATGCTCGGGCGGGGAGAGCCACTTCGCCTTGGCCTTTTCGAACTGCATGATGTTCTCGATCCGGCGGGCGAGGAAGGCGCGGGTATCGGCGTGGCCTTCGCTCTCATCGTCGAGAAACACCGCGATCGTCGAGCCATAGACAGTGCCGAGCGTCATGCGCTTGGTATAGTGGTTATAGTCGGTGGCGGTGTCGCCGGCCGCACGCCAGATCGCATCGGCGGCGCGCCAGCCGAGCTTGGCGCCGCGGGCGGCGTTCTGCGGCATGGCGAGAATCGCGAGCGCCCGGCGCAACGCCTCGCGCAGCGGCGCGGCGAGATCGAGCCGGGCCTCGACCAGCGCGGTGATCCGCGCGCGGATCTTCATCGCCGAAAGCTGGTCAGGAGTGAAGCGGGCGAGCATCGCCGCGTCGATATGGGCGAACCAGGCATCGATCATCGCGACCGGGCCATCGGTGAAGGCGAGATGCGCGACATCGCGGTCGACGCCCAGCGCATCGGCCGCCGCATCGAGCGCGCGGTTGTTCCAGCCGTCGAATGCCGCATTGGCCGCCACTTCAGGGGCAAGCGCGGCGCGCAGTTCGTCGAGAGTCGCGTCCTTCAGGTCCATCATGCCGGTTTAGGCTCCTGAGATTCTGGCGCAACCCGCGCGCCGCCGCTGCGCACCAGCACGAGCGCGATCGCGACGAGCACCGCACCGATGAAGTCGGCCAGGCCGAGCTTCTCGCCATAGGCGCTCCAGCCGACGATGCCGGCAACGATCGGCTGCGAGAGCAGGCCGATGCCGACGACCAGCGGCGGGAGATGGCCGATCGCATAGATCATCAGCCCCTGCCCCACCACCTGGCTGGCCAGCGCCAGCCCGACCAGGATTCCCCAATGCTGCGGCCAGAAGGTCTCGCCCATCAATTGCGCGGCGAGCGCCAGCGGCAGGATGCCCGCGAGGGTGGAGAGCGCGAGCGCGGGGAGCGGCGCCATCGCCTCGCGCGCCTTGCTCATCAGCACGAAATAGACGGTGTAGAGCGTGCCGGCGAGCAGGCAGAGCAGGTCGCCGACCAGATGATCGGGAGAAAGCTGGTAGGAGCGGCCGAGCAGCAGCCCGGCGCCGGCGGCGGCGAGCGCCAGCGCGATTCCCTGCGTCCGCGTCGGCCACATGCGGGCGACGAGGAAGCCATAGATCGGGTACATCAACGTCGCCGAATTGCCGAACAAAGTGGCGTTGGCGAGCGTGGTCTGGAGGATGCCGATATGCCAGCTCGCCAGATCGGCGGCGAAGGCGATGCCGCCCAGCCCGATCGCCAGCCATAGACCGCCAGCCGCGGCGAAGGGGCGCTTCTGACCGGCGAAGCTCAGCCCGATCAGGATCGGCGCGGCGATGGCGAGACGCCAGAAGCCGGCCGATACGGGCCCGACATCGGCGAGCCGCACGAACCACGGCCCGAAGGCGAGGGCGATGTTGCCGGCAAGCAAAGCCAGGATCGGCAATGCAGAGGCGGTTTGCGGCGACGAAGCTTTTCTTGAAGGGGCGGGCCGATGCATGCGCCCCCTTAGCCCCCTATTTCCCGGCGTCACAGTCGTTAGGGAATTTGCGACGATGCCGAACCTGTTTGATCCGATTCAACTGGGCGCGATCCATGCGCCGAACCGCCTGTTGATGGCGCCGCTCACCCGCGGCCGCGCGACACGCGACCATGTGCCGACTCCGGTCATGGCGGACTATTACGCCCAGCGGGCAAGCGCCGGCCTGATCATCTCCGAAGCCACCGGCATCAGCCAGCAGGGGCTGGGCTGGGCCTATGCGCCAGGCCTGTGGAGCGACGAACAGACCGATGCCTGGAAGCCGATCGTCGAAGCCGTGCATGCCGCTGGCGGCCGGATCGTCGCGCAGCTCTGGCACATGGGCCGGCTGGTCCATCCCGATTTCCTCGGCGGCGAGGCGCCCGTCTCTGCTTCGGCGAACACTGCGCCCGGCACCGTGCGCACCTATCCTGCCGAGGAAAGCGGCGAGATCAAGCGCCCCTATGCCCAGGCCCGGCCGCTGCGCACCGACGAGATCCCCGGGCTGCTCGATGATTATGCCAATGCCGCGAAGAACGCGATCCGCGCCGGGTTCGACGGGGTGCAGATCCATGCCGCCAACGGCTATCTGATCGACAGCTTCCTGCGCGACAATTCGAACTTCCGCGACGATGCCTATGGCGGCTCGATCCCCAACCGGGTGCGCCTGCTGCGGGAAGTGACCCGGCGCGTGGTCGACACGATCGGCGGCGATCGCACCGGCGTGCGGCTGTCGCCGAACGGCGAAGTGCAGGGCATCAACGACAGCAATCCGGCGCCGCTGTTCGAGGCCGCCGCCGCTGCGCTCGACGAGATCGGCATCGCCTTCCTCGAAATGCGCGAACCGCGTCCGGGCGGCACGCGCGGCCTGCCTGATCATCCGCCGGTTCATCCGGGGATGCGCAAGGTGTTCAAGGGGCCACTGATCCTCAACGCCGATTATCATCTCGACGATGCCCAGACCGCGCTCGATGCGGGCGAGGCGGATGCGATCGCCTATGGCCGCACCTTCCTCGCCAATCCGGACCTGCCGCTGCGCCTGCGCGAGCGGCTGCCGCTCAACCCGCAGCGCGAGGAGCTGTTCTATGTCGGCGGGGCCGAGGGCTATACCGACTATCCCGCCTGGGAAGCGAAGGCCGCCTGATCCGGCCGGCGACCGCGTTCGACGGGGCTATTCGCTCTTGTCGAGCGCGGTCAGCCAGGTGGCGCCGGCGGTGCGCAGCCCGGTGCGCGTCTTCGGATTGAACGCGAGGAAGCCGAGGACCAGCAGGATCGGCCAGCCGATCAGCGTCACGAAGAAGCCGGCAACCACCAGCGCTATGAGCAGCACCGCGACGAGCTGCGTGGTGCCGTCCTGATCGAGGCGGACACGGCGGGGTCCCTCGCCATCATACCAGCGGGCAGTGACGAAGCTGAACCCCTCCCCGCCGGCATAGCGGCCGCGCGGCTCCGGCGCACCGGAAGTCGGGCGCGTCCCGGACCTGGGCTGTTGCGGGCGGGGTTGCGACCGGGGCGCTTCCATGGTGCGCGGCCGGTCGGCAAAGATTTCGGTGCGTACCGTGACGGCTGGCGGAGCGATGGATCGCCCCGCCAGCGTATCGATCACGATCAGCCGGCGCCCCTGCTCCACTACACGGTAGCGGGTCGGGGGCATGTCCATCGGATCAGCCGAACTTGCTCTTGAGCGCCAGCATCGCCAGCGCGGCCTTGGCGGCCTCGCCGCCCTTGTCCTTCTCATCCGGCTTGGCGCGGGTGAGCGCCTGGGCCTCATTCTCGACCGTCAGGATGCCGTTGCCGATCGGCAGCGAATCCATCGCCAGCGCCATCAGGCCGCGGGCGCTTTCGTTCGAGACCACTTCAAAATGATAGGTCTCGCCGCGGATCACCACGCCAAGCGCGACGAAGGCGTCGTAGCGGCCGGTCTCGGCGGCCATCGCCACTGCGCCCGGGATCTCCAGCGCACCGGGGACGGTGATGGTCTCGTGGCTGTGGCCCGCTTCCTCGATCGCGGCGCGGGCGCCTTCGAGCAGCAGGTCATTCAGATGCGCGTAGAAGCGCGCTTCGACGATCAGGACGCGTGCCAAGTCATTCTCCGGTATCGATGGGACGCTCGCCGACGATCGACAGGCCATAGCCGTCGAGCCCCACGAGCGTGTGGTGGGTATTGGTGAGCAGGATCATGTCCTGCACGCCGAGTTCGGTGAGGATCGTCGCGCCGACGCCATAGTCGCGCAGTTCGTCCATGTCCTTTTCCTCGAGCGTGCCGGCACGCGCCTGGAGCGCGACGGTGAACTGGTCTGGGCGCGGCTTGTTGATCACCACGACCACGCCAGCGCCTTCCTCGGCGATGATCTCCATCGAGCGGCGCAGTAGCCCGCCGCGCGCACCGCCTTCGCCGAAAATGTCGGAGAAAGGCGACAGCGCGTGCATGCGCACCAGAGTCGGCTTCTCCGGATCGATCTTGCCCTTCACGAGCGCGACCTGCTCGGTCTCGGTCGCCTTGTTCCAGAAGGTCAGCGCGGACCACTCGCCGCCCCATTCGCTGTCGAAGCGGGTCTCGGCGCGCTTTTCGACAAGATGGTCGTGGCGGCGGCGATAGGCGATCAGGTCGCGGATCGTGCCGAGCTTGAGATTGTGGAACTGGGCGAAGGCGATGAGATCGTCGAGGCGCGCCATCTCGCCATCGTCCTTCATGATCTCGCAGATCACGCCCGACGGGTTGAGACCGGCGAGCCGCGCCAGATCGACCGCAGCCTCGGTATGGCCGGTGCGGACGAGCACGCCGCCGTCCTTGGCGATCAGCGGGAAGACATGGCCGGGCGACGTGATCGCGTCCGGGCCGTTGGCCGCGTCGATCGCCACCGCGACGGTGCGCGCACGGTCGGCGGCGGAGATGCCGGTCGAGATGCCTTCCTTCGCCTCGATCGAGACGGTGAACGCGGTGCCGAGCGGCGTGCCGTTGATCCGCGCCATCGGCTCCAGGCTAAGCTGGCGGCCGCGCTCGGCGGTGAGCGCGAGGCAGATCAGGCCGCGGCCGAAGCGCGCCATGAAGTTGACCGCATCCGGCGTCGCCATCTGCGCGGGAATGACGAGGTCGCCCTCGTTCTCGCGATCCTCGTCATCGACCAGGATGACCATCCGGCCATTGCGGGCCTCGTCGATCAGTTCCTCGGGCGAGGAGAGGAAAGCGTGCTTGAGACGGGCGAGTTCAGGCTTTGCCACGGAGCGCCTCCATGCGCTGCAGATAACGGGCGAGCACGTCGATCTCGAGATTGACGGCCTGCCCTGCTTCGAGTGCGCCGAACGTCGTAACGGCGGCGGTGTGCGGAATGATGTTGAGGTCAAACTCGACGCCGGCATCGGTGTCGCGCACCGCATTGACGGTGAGCGAGACGCCGTCGACGGTGATCGAGCCCTTGGGCGCGACATAGGGCGCGAGCTCGGGTCCGGCCGCGATCACGATGTGATGCGAGCCGCCGATCTCCTCGATCGACTTGACGGTGCCGATGCCGTCGACATGGCCGGTGACGATATGGCCGCCCAGCTCGTCGCCGAGCCTGAGCGCACGCTCGAGGTTGAGCTTGCGGCCCGAGGTCCACATGCCCTCGGCCGTACGGCTGATCGTTTCCCCCGAGACGTCGAAGGCGACCCAGGCCGGGCCCTTGTCGACCACGGTCAGGCATACGCCCGAGCAGGAGATGGAGGCACCGAGATCGATGCCCCCGGTTTCATAGGCCGTGGAGACGCGGACATGCAGGTCGCCCTGCTTCTCGGTCGCCTCGACCGTGCCGATATCGGTGACGATTCCAGTAAACATCAGGAGTCCTTGTAGCGCCTCATGCGGGCGAAAAACCGGAAGCCACTTTTCCTCATGAGGCGTGCTCGTAGGCCTCCATATGATCCTTGCCAAGCGTGCGGCTGTCGACCAGCCGCCAGCGGTCATGTGCATCGCCCAGCCGGGCAAGACCGATGTCCCCGAGCGCCGGCCGCCCCTCACCCCCGATCAGGATCGGCGCGCGATAGAGCAGCAGCCGATCGACCAGATCGGCGCGCAGGAAGGACGCTGCGGTCTCGGCCCCGCCCTCGACGAACAGATGGTTGACGCCTTCGAGCTTCGCAATGTCTTCCGGGCGTTTCATTTCGCCAACGGAAGAAAGCACCAGCCGGCGCGGAGAACGACCCTCGAGACCGGACAGGCGTACGTCGAGCCGGGGAGAGTCGATCTCCATTGTCCGGCGACCGACCAGGATCGCCTCGTGCCGGGCACGTTCGAGATGGGTATGGGCGCGGGCCTCGGACCCGGTGATCCACTTGCTCTCGCCCGAAGCGAGCGCGATGCGGCCATCAAGCGACATGGCGAGCTTCAAGGTGACGAGCGGGCGTCCGTGCTCCAGCCGCGTGAGGAAGCCAGCCATCGAACGCCGCGCTTCATCGGCCCGCACGCCCTCGATCACGTCGATGCCGGCGGCGCGCAGGCGCGAAGCCCCTGCCCCATTGGTGCGCGGATCGGGATCGCCGAGCGCGATCACCACCCGGGAAACGCCGGCCGCGACCAGCAGGTTCGAGCAGGCCGGACCGCGCGCCGATTCATGCGCGCAGGGTTCCAGCGTGACATAGGCAGTTGCGCCGCGCGACTTTTCGCCGGCCTGGCCCAGCGCCATCGCCTCGGCATGCGGGCGTCCGCCGGGCTGGGTCCAGCCGCGCCCCACGACGATACCGTCGCGGACTATCACGCAGCCAACATTGGGATTGGGCGCGGTCCGCCCGCGTCCGCGCTCCGCCAGAGCGAGCGCGACCCCCATCCAGCGCGCGTCGCTCAAAAGCCGTGCTGGGTCAGCCAATCGTCGTATTTCTTGAACTCGGCCTGGCGCTTCTTCAGCGCGGCCTCATACTCCGCCTTGCGCTTCTGTTCTTCCGGCAGGTCCTTGGCCTGCTGCGCCTTGATGTCCGCATCGGTGCGGTCGAGTCGCCACTGCTGCACATAGATGATGTCGCGCTTGTACGGCGCCTCGACGGCCGAATCCTTCACGAACATGTAGAGGATCACCAGCGTCACCAGCATGGCGAGCATCATGAACCACAGCTCATAGGGCTTGCGAGTGGCAAGCCAGCGCCTGAAATCGCCAAAGGCGAGCAGCGGGTTGAATCTCTTCAGGTAGCTCATCTTGGCACCCAAGATAGGAGCGCGGAGGCCCGAGAGCCAGCCCCCGCGCTCATCAAGGCCCTGCGCTTACTGGTCCTTGATCTCGAAGGTGACGCTGAGCGTCATCCAGCTTTCCTCCGCAACGCCGCCGCGGGTCGCCGGCTTGAAGCGCCATTTGGAGAGTGCCTGACGCTTGGTGGCGTCGAAAAAGGCCGCGCTGGTCGCGCTCACCTGCTCGACTGCCTTCACGCGACCATCGCCGCCGACCAGCACCCGGACCGAGACCCGGCCGCTACGCTGCTCACGCAGCTCGGACGCAGGATAGGCGGGCTGGAAGTCCTCGGCATAACGCGGATCCCGGCGCGCGCCGACCAGCGGCGGCACCGCCTTCGGCGGATCGAGCGTGACGGGCGGGCCGGGCTCGACCGGCTTCGCCGGCTCGGGCAGCGGGGGATAGATATCGGTCGTGGTCTCGGTCGGATTCGAGGTCTTCGTATCCACCAGCGGCTTGGGCGCGGTTGGCAGCGGCTGGGTCGGAGTCTTGGCCCTGGGCTCGGGCTGCGGCTTGGGCGGATCGATCGGCGGCGGGGGCGGATCGATCGGGATGTTGATCCCTTCGAGCACGGTCGGGATCTGCTTGATGATGTTCGGCGACGAATAGATCATCCCGGTGATGACCACCCCACTGAGGAGCAGCGAGGCACCGATGCTGACGGTGCGCGACTGCTGGGGTTGATAGCGATGTTCGGCATGCATGGCGTTGCACTCCATCTCCAACGCCGGTCTTGGCCGGCTTTTGCGATGATACAACATTACATTTGTATTGCAAATGATTTCCCGATCATGCGCTCCCGAGACGGGCCAGCGCACGATCCTTTCCAATCAGGGGGAGGAGGGCGGCCATGTCGGGCCCATGCTCGCGGCCGGTCAGGGCGAGTCGCAGCGGGAGGAACAGCGCGCGGCCCTTGCGGCCAGTCGCCTCCTTGAGCGCGCCGGTGAGGGCGGGCCAGGGATTGGACCAGTCGATGTCGCGAGCGATCTCGGCTGCCTGGACCAGGAAGTCGCGGTCTTCCCCGGCGATCTCCGCGGTGACCGGGCCCTCCACAACGCTCCACCAGTCGGCGGCTTCGGCGACGGTGGCGAGGTTGGGGCGAATCGCGGCCCAGCCGGCCTCGGTCATGCCGGCGGGCAGGCGATCCCGGACCTGGTCATAGGCGAGCTGATGGACGATGCGGGCGTTGAGCTGCGCCAGTTCCTCTTCGTCGAACCGGGCCGGGGCACGGCCGAAACGGGCAAAGTCGAAGCTTTCGATCAGCGGCGCCGCGGCGACAAAGGGTTCGACGGGATCGCTGGTGCCGAGTCGGGCGAGCAGGGCGATCAGTGCCTGGGGCTCGATGCCGACCTCGCGGAAATGCTCGATGCCGAGCGAGCCGAGCCGCTTGGAGAGCTTGCCCTCGCTGCCGGTGAGCAGCGCTTCATGGGCGAAGCGGGGCGGGGCGGCACCGAGCGCCGCGAACATCTGCAGCTGGGTCGCGGTGTTCGAGACATGGTCCTCGCCGCGCACGACATGGCTGATTCCCA
>PJUL01000938.1_pt1 | contig 15563 bp, 12 predicted proteins | sample 1512221 | NCBI WGS metagenome assembly PJUL01 (sample SAMN08177667, study PRJNA422409) | Feces metagenome, whole genome shotgun sequencing project.
GGCGCCGACATCCTGATCCAGCACATCGGCAAGGCCAATGGCGGCCTGGACAAGCTCAAGGGCAAGAAGATTGCGCTGGTGTACCACGACAGCCCGTTCGGCAAAGAGCCCATCCCGGTGCTGCAAGAGCGCGCCAAGATGCACGGCTTTGAGCTGCAGATGCTGCCCGTGACCGCCCCCGGCGTGGAGCAGAAGGCTACCTGGCTGCAAGTGCGCCAGAGCCGCCCCGACTACGTGCTGCTGTGGGGCTGGGGTGTGATGAACTCCACGGCCCTGAAGGAAGCACAGGCCACCGGATTCCCGCGCGACAAGCTGTATGGCGTGTGGTGGGCTGGCGCCGAACCCGATGTGCGCGACGTGGGCGAGGGCGCCAAGGGCTACCACGCGCTGGCGCTAAACGGCTACGGCACGCAGTCCAAGGTGATCCAGGACATCATGAAACACGTGCACGACAAGGGCCAGGGCACGGGTCCCAAGGACGAAGTGGGCTCGGTGCTGTACACGCGCGGCGTGATCATCCAGATGCTGGCCGTCGAATCGGTGCGCCGCGCGCAGGAGCGCTTTGGCAAGGGCAAGGTCATGACCGGCGAACAAGTGCGCTGGGGCATGGAAAACCTGAACCTCGACCAGAAGAAGCTCGACGCCATGGGCTTTGGCGGCGTGATGCGCCCCCTGTCCACCAGCTGCGCCGACCACATGGGTTCCACCTGGGCCCGCGTGCACACCTGGGATGGCAAGAAGTGGGACTTCTCGTCCGACTGGTACCAGGCCGATGAGCAGATCCTGAAGCCCATGGTGAAGGCGGGTGCCGACAAGTACCTGGCGGACAAGAAGATGGCGCGGCGGGACCCTGCAGATTGCAATAGCTAAGTACATCCCCCTGAGCGGCTTTGCCGCTTCCCCCTTCTCTCGAACCGCTAGCGCGATTCGGGAAGGGGGACGCCACCAGCGCGGCGGGGCGGCCCTTGCGCGGTGGCCCTGGCCTGGGGCCGCGACAGTTTCATAGGCCAGTGACGTAGCGGCTGCATTCGTTTGCAGCCGCCAACCGAAAGGGTTGCACCGCAACCTTTCCGATTGGCACAGCGAAGGAACACCATGGACTCTTCCAACAGCAACATCGTTCTCAACGTCAACGGCATCGAGGTCATCTACAACCATGTGATCCTGGTGCTCAAGGGCGTCTCGCTGCAGGTGCCAGAGGGCGCGATCGTGGCGATTCTGGGGGGTAATGGGGCGGGCAAAACAACCACCCTGCGTGCCATCTCGAACCTGCTCAAGGGCGAGCGCGGCGAGGTCACCAAAGGCAGCATTGAGCTGCGCGGCGAGCGCATCGAGAACCTCTCACCCGCCGACCTCGTCAAGCGCGGTGTGGTGCAGGTCATGGAGGGGCGGCATTGTTTTGCCCACCTCACGATCGAAGAGAACCTGATGACGGGCAGCTACACGCGCACCAGCAAGGCCGAAATCGAGGCCAATCTGGAGAAGGTCTACAACTACTTTCCGCGCCTGAAGACACGCCGCACCTCGCAGGCGGCCTACACCTCGGGGGGCGAGCAGCAGATGTGCGCCATCGGCCGCGCGCTCATGGCCAACCCCAGCATGGTGCTGCTGGACGAGCCTTCGATGGGCCTCGCCCCGCAGATCGTGGAAGAGGTGTTCAACATCGTGCAAGACCTGAACAAGAAGGAGAAAGTAACCTTTTTGCTGGCGGAGCAGAACACCAACATGGCGCTCAAATATTCGGACTACGGCTACATCATGGAAAGCGGCCGCGTGGTGATGGACGGCGCTGCCAGCGACCTGGCCAACAACGAGGACGTGAAGGAGTTCTACCTGGGCGTGGGCGGCGGCGAGCGCAAGAGCTTCAAGGATGTCAAAAGCTACAAGCGGCGCAAGCGCTGGCTGGCCTGACATGCCCCCTGTGGCGCTGCGCGCCTTCCCCCTCAGGGGGACGCACCCGGTGGCCTGGCAAAGCCAGTTCCACGGGTGTGCTGGCCTTCGGCAGCGCGGGCGACCAGGGCCGCAATACTTTTCAGACGCCGAACTAATTCACTCTTAATTTCATAGCTACTTGCGCTTTATGGATAAGCGCTAGAGGCCGATTTCATTCAAAACCACCACCTCACAAGGAAACCCAGGCATGAGCACGTTCTATGACGACCTGGAAACCCGCAACCCCGCAACGCGCGAAGCGGCCTTGATGGCGGCGCTGCCGCTGCAGATCGCCCATGCCCAGAAGGCGTCGCCCGCCTTTGCCGGCATCCTGGCGGGCGTGGATGCCACCACCATCACCAACCGCTCGGCGCTGGCGCAGTTGCCCGTCACGCGCAAGTACGAGTTGCTGGAGCGCCAGCAGGCAGGCCGCGCAGCCAATGTGTTTGGCGGCTTCAGTGCGCTGAACTTCGGGCCTGGCATGACACGCGTGTTCGCCAGCCCTGGCACCATCTACGAGCCCGAGGGCACGCGGCGTGACTACTGGCGCATGGCGCGCGCCATCCACGCGGCGGGTTTTCGCGGTGGCGAGCTGATCCACAACAGCTTCAGCTACCACTTTGTGCCTGCGGGCTCGATGATGGAGACCGGCGCGCACGCGCTGGGCTGCACCGTGTTCCCCGGCGGCACAGGCCAGACCGAGCAGCAGGTGCAGGCCATGGCCGAGCTGAAGCCGGCGGGCTACATCGGCACGCCCAGCTTTCTGAAGATCATTGTTGAGAAAGCCGCCGAGATGGGCGTGGCGTTGCCCACCGTCACCAAGGCGCTGGTGTCGGGCGAAGCCTTTCCGCCCAGCTTGCGCGACTGGTTTGCCGAGCGCGGGATCGCGGGTTACCAGTGCTACGCCACCGCCGACCTGGGCCTGATTGCGTATGAAACCTCGGCCCGCGAAGGCCTGGTGCTGGACGAAGGCGTGATCGTCGAAATCGTGCGCCCCGGCACGGGCGACCCGGTGCCCGAAGGCGAAGTGGGCGAACTGGTCATCACCACGCTCAACCCCGACTACCCGCTCATCCGCTTTGGCACCGGCGACCTCTCGGCGGTACTGCCCGGCACCTGCCCCACCGGCCGCACCAATACCCGCATCAAAGGCTGGATGGGCCGGGCCGACCAGACGACCAAGGTGCGTGGCATGTTCGTGCACCCCGGGCAGATCGCCACCATCGCGCGGCGTTTTCCACAGGTGCTGCGGGCGCGGCTCGTGGTCAGCGGAGAAATGGCCAACGACCAGATGGTGCTGCAGGTGGAAACCACAGAAACGGCAGAGGGCCTGGCACGGCAACTGGGCGATGCCATCCGAGAAGTGACCAAGCTGCGTGGCGAGGTGCAAATGGTGCCGCCCGGCACGCTGCCCAATGACGGCAAAGTGATCGAAGACGCCCGCAGCTACCAATGAGCCTCTAACCTGACATTGGAAGTCTGTCAGCAAGGTTGAAACGCCAGCCTGGCAACGCTGCGCGTTGCACGGTGTGCCCTCATCGCCCGTCTTGCAACCAAGAACCAGTGCAGCGAAGCTGCGCCACCCTGGCGTGCATCCAGTCGCATGCCAGCTTGCGCACCATCAAAAAAAGCTCAGACTGGGCATTTTCGCGCCGCAGTGTTTACCCTAGCTTGGCTCACTTTTTAATAGCTTGAAGCGCTTTATTTACCTGCGCTTCAGGCCATTTTTTCTTTAATACGGGGCTACCCGGGGGCTACGTAATTTCCGCAATGTTCGTGTCAGACCCCCTGGCTATCATGGCCCGTCATTCACAGGAGCACCCATGAAAAAGATGTTGAAACTCGCACTGATCGCTGCGGCCGCAGCCACAGCCTTCGGCGCCACTGCGCAGGAATTCCCGACCAAGGACAAGACCATCACCATCGTGGTGCCCTTCGCAGCCGGTGGCCCCACCGACCGCGTGGCCCGTGACCTGGCCGAAGCCCTGCGCAAGCCCCTGGGCGTGAGCGTGGTGGTAGACAACACCGCCGGCGCCGGCAGCTCCATCGGAGCCGCCCGCGTGGCCCGCGCCAGCCCAGACGGCTACACGCTGCTGCTCAACCACATCGGCATGTCCACCATGCCCGCGCTGTACCGCAAGCTCGCGTTCAGCGTGCCCAACGACTTCGAATACCTGGGCATGGTCAACGACGTGCCCATGACGCTGATCGCTCGCCCCACCATGCCAGCGAACAACATGAAAGAGCTGACCGCCTGGATCCAGCAGAACAAGGGCAAGATCAACCTGGGCAACGCTGGCCTGGGCGCTGCTTCGCACCTGTGCGGCCTGATGTTCCAGGACGCCATGAAGGTTGAAATGACCACGGTTCCCTACAAGGGCACCGCACCCGCCATCACCGACCTGATCGGCGGCCAGATCGACCTGCTGTGCGACCAGACCACCAACACCACGCCACAGATCGAAGGCAAGAAGGTCAAGGCCTACGCCGTAACCACCAGCCAGCGCCTGACCACGCCCGTGCTCAAGGACCTGCCCACCTTGGCAGAGTCGGGCCTGAAGGACTTCAACGTCAGCATCTGGCACGGCCTGTACGCCCCCAAGGGCACGCCCGCCGCTGTGGTGACCAAGATCAATGACGCCCTCAAGGTGGCTTTGAAAGACGCCGACTTCATCAAGAAGCAAGAAGGCCTGGGCGCCGTGGTGATCACCGACAAGCGCGTCGAACCCGCCGAGCACAAGAAGTTTGTGCAAGCCGAGATCGACAAGTGGGGCACCGTGATCAAGGCTGCGGGGACGTTTGCGGACTGATTGAAGAATCCGCCGAAAGCAGGAAGCCCAGTTCCTGCTTTCTCAACATGAAGTGTCTAGGCCGTCCAGCCAAGTGGTGGACGGCCTTTTTATCAGCTGTATCGCTCGCTTGCGATATCACGAGCAGAGGCTCACTCCATCAACATGGGTTCACAGGTGACACGCTGCGGGTCCAGCGGGATCACCCGCACAGACTCCACATCAAAGCCCCAGGCAGCTGAGATTCCAGGTGAACCTTGGATGATCGATTCGCCATTCCAGCGAACCAGTGCCGCAAAACTGTCCACAGCCCGCCCGTCAAGGTCGCATTGACCGGCAACAGGGCCCACGTACTCCGGCAAATCCGCTGTGCCGGAGTCCGGGCTGAAGTTTGCCAACTCTGGCAGCTTTTGGACTGCGTGTATTTTTTTGCGTTGGTATTGCTGTGACGGCTCTGAGCCAGAAATTGCGAACTGCGTCATCCCGAGATCCTGGGCCAGATATAGGAATGGCACCTTGTCGTCACACAGCAGCAGACCGTGCGTCCAACCCTTTTGATCAACACCGTTTTTTCGAACGTCGTCGCTGGAAACGAACTTGCAAGCGATCCCATCGCCAACGTTGTCGCTGAATGGAATGACAGCGTATTCCAATCCGACCAACCGGGAGGACACATCGGCGGCGTCCGATTCGCCGCCAATACGTGGCTTGCAGCCCAGCAATGCAACGCACAGAAACGCACTTGCAATGTGTTTGGAGCTCACCATCGCCGCATGTCTCCCGCGTTGATCTTGAGACCCGTCGCACCAGACTTCAGCATGCGCTTTTGACCATGGGATTCTGTGACGGTGTAATCAATAGGTGCTCTTCCGTACATTGTCCTAGGGTCTATGCGCCCACTGAGGCCTCTTCCTGCACTCATCTGATCCCGTATCTCGAAGTGCAAATGTTGATCCTCCCCAGCCATACCATTCGCGTTGCCCGACGTTCCGGTATAGGCAATCACCTCGCCCTGAGACACCGCCACGCCCCGTGCTACGGAGACAACGCTGAGATGGGAATACAGGGCAAAAAGAGTGCGCCCTTGGAAAACAAATTCAAGGACCACAAATTTGCCGTGTCCTTTGAGAGCATGGTTCTCATACTTTTGAATGATCCCGTCCGCAATCGCATAACAAGCCGTCAGCGGTGTTGCCACCAAATCCCACCCCTGGTGATCACGTTGCGTGCCATCGGCATTGCGCCGCACAGTACCGAACGTGTTGTTCTTCACATCGCGCCGAATGCGGTTGCTCTCCAAAGGCCAAGCCAGAAAACCCATTTGCAAATCCCTCCTAAGTTTGCAGCGCCTCTGCCGGGCGCTGGCGGCGCAAATCATAGGAGCGGTGTTTTCAACGAGCTTGCCATGGCGCGTAACAGTCTGACTCTGGTGTAACAACTGACCCGCATCAGCAGCGGTGCACGCCTTTCAACCCGGTACGGGTTATCCATCTGCCAGCATCCAACCACGGCGCGTAAAACCATGCGTACGCATATGAACCCTGCAAGAAAGGCACGCATGACCCAAGTCGCTCCATCTCGCCGCTTCGCCCTCTCCGCCCTTACCGCCGTTGCGCTTGGCTCGGTCATGGCGCTGACCACCACGGCAACTCAAGCACAGTCGGGGTGGCCCACCAAGCCGGTGCGCATCGTGGTGCCCTTTGCGCCCGGCGGCACAACCGACATCCTGGCCCGCGCGCTGGCTCCGGATCTGAGCACCGCGCTGGGGCAGCCGTTCATCGTGGACAACCGTGCCGGCGCAGGCGGCAACGTGGGGGCCGACATCGTCGCCAAATCGCCCGGGGATGGCTACACCTTGCTGATGGGTACGGTGGGCACACACGGCATCAACCGTGCGCTGTATGCCAAGCTGCCTTACGACCCGATCAAGGACTTTGTGCCGATCACGCTGGTGGCTGCGGTGCCCAACGTGATGGTGATGAACACCGACAAAGCCAAGACCATGGGCATCAAGAACGTGCAGGACTTCGTGCGGGTGGCCAAGAGCAACCCGGGCAAGATGAACATGGCATCCAGTGGCAATGGCACGTCGATCCACCTTGCAGGTGAGCTGTTCAAGAGCATGACCGGCACCTACATGCTGCACCTGCCATACCGTGGCTCCGGGCCTGCGCTGATGGACATGGTGGCCGGCAATGCCGATGTGATGTTTGACAACCTGCCCTCCTCCATGGCGCAGATCAAGGCCGGCAAGCTCGTGGCGCTGGCCGTGACAAGTGCTGAGCGCTCCAGCGCCTTGCCCGATGTGCCCACGGTGGAGCAGGCGGGCGGGCCCGCACTCAAGGGGTATGAGGCCAGCTCGTGGTTTGGCTTGCTGGCGCCTGCCGGCACCCCGCCCGAGATCATCAACCGCATTCAGCAGGAGGTTGCCAAGTCGCTGGCATCACCCGCCATGAAAGAACGGCTGATGGCCCAGGGTGCCATTCCGGGTGGCAACACACCCGCAGATTTTGCGAAGCACATCGACAGCGAACACAAGAAGTGGGCGCAGGTGGTGAAAGCCTCTGGCGCCAAGGTCGATTGACCTTCTGACGGAGCTGCTTCGCTGCAGCATCCGCGCAAAACCTGGGCCGCGCCTTGGCTGGGCGGCATGGCGGCACCAGCGCTTCTCAGGCGCCCCAGACCACGTCCACGTCCTCAGCCGCACTGCGCCGAAGCATGTCGATGAACGGCGCAGCCCGTTGGCGCAAGCGCACCGCGTTTTGGCGGTCATCGCGGGTGGTTTCATCGTCCTGGACGTCGTCCACTGGTGGCTGGGCCTCGTCGGCGGCCACCGCGGCCTCCAGCGCAGCAATGGCGGCCGGGATTTGCGCGGCGGTCACGATGCCGCTGGGGCCGGGTGTCTTGCCGATGATGCCCACGATCTGGCGGCCTTGTGGCTCCAGCATGATGAGGTCTGCGGTGGCGCGGGATTTGAATTTGTAGAGCATGAATAAAAGAGTGCGGGTGAGGTTCAGTGCAAAACTGCGGAGGCGTCTGCGTAGATGTAGTCGCGGGTGAAGGGATAGTCGGATTGTGCGCCGGGCAGCGCCCCGGGAGGCGTCTTGGCATGGGAGTCCGGTTTGGTGGCCAGCATCTGGTGCAGGGCCATCCAGCCTTGTTCGAAACCCATGGCGCTGCCAGCCAGGTACAGACGATAGGCGCGCAAAGCCTTCTCCCCGCTGTCGACTCCAGATTGCGCATGCAGCACTTCCCGCGCGGCGGGCAATTGCGCCTCCAGACGGTCTGACCACTCCCACAGCGTGCGGGCGTAGTGGGGCCGGAGATTCTCGGTGTCCACCATCTCCAAGCCCGCACTGGCCATGTCGCGCAACACGGCGCTCACGTGCAGCAGCTCACCGCCCGGGAAGATGTACTGCTCGATGAAGTCGCCCATGCCCGCACCAAGCTGCGCGTTTTCCACGCCGCCCGCCGTGATCCCGTGGTTCAACACCAGACCGCCCGGGCGCAACAGGCGAACCACGGTGCCGAAGTAGCGGGCCATCTGGGCACTCCCTACGTGCTCAAACATGCCCACGGAGGCGATCTTGTCGAAGGGCTGCTTCACTTGCAGTTCGCGGTAGTCCACGAGTTCCATACGCACACGCCGCTGCAGTCCGCGCGCTTCAATGAGCCGCTGCACATGGGCATGCTGGTTGCGCGACAGCGTGATGCCCGTCGCATCCACGCCGTAGTGTTCGGCTGCCCACAGCAACAAGCCGCCCCAGCCCGCGCCGATGTCCAGAAACCGGTCCCCGGGGCGCAGTTGCAGCTTGCGGCAGATGTGGTCGAGTTTCGCTTCCTGTGCCTGGGCCAACGTCAGGGTGGGTGAGCGGTAGTAGGCGCATGAATAGACGCGGCGCGGGTCCAGCCACAGCGTGTAGAAGTCATCCGACAGGTCGTAGTGGAACTGCACATGGCGCGCGTCGTGCGCCAACGTGTGGGCCGCGGCAGACCGGACTCGGGCCAGCACACGCTCCCACCAGCCTGAACGATGGTCGCGCGCCGGGTCGCCAGTCAGCAGCCCTGCAGCGGCGGCCATCAGGTCACGCATGCGGCCCTCGATGGCCACGCGCCCTTCCACGATGGCGGCGCCCACATGGCCGATCTCGCCGGTCGCAAGGGCCACCAGGGCCATGCGGTCGTGCAGCCGAAGCAACACCGCAGGCCGCTGTGCACCCAGGTGCTGGCCCGCCGGCAGCTCGACAGCCATGGGCACCGGCAACGTCGCCAGCCGCCCTTCCAGGGTCTGCAGCAAGTGCTTCATAAGCACCATTCTTGGAGCCGTGTTGCGCTGCGTCAACTCGACGGCGGTGCTTTTCAGGCCCTGTCCTACATCGCGCCAGCAGGCGGTGCAAGCCCCATTGACAGCAATTTGTTTAGGTCTAAACTATTTTCACATGAACATCCTCTGCATCGGCGGCGGCCCCGCAGGCCTTTACTTCGCACTGCTCATGAAGCAGCAGAACCCTGCCCACCGGGTGACGGTGGTCGAACGCAACCGGCCGTTCGACACCTTCGGGTGGGGCGTGGTGCTGTCGGACCAGACGCTGGCCAACCTGCAGGCCGCCGACGCGCCCACGGCCGCCTTGATCGGCGATGCGTTCAACCACTGGGACGACATCGAGGTGTTCTTCAAAGGCCGCAGCGTGCGCTCCACGGGCCATGGCTTTTGCGGCATCGGCCGCAAGCGGCTGCTCAACATCCTGCAGGACCGGTGCCTGGCGGTCGGCGTGGAGCTGGTGTTCGAGACCGACGTCGCCGACGACCAGGCACTCGCCGCCCAGTACAACGCCGAACTGGTGATCGCAAGCGACGGTCTCAACAGCCGCATCCGCACCCGCTACGCAGCCACCTACCAGCCCGACATCGACCTGCGCCAGTGCCGCTTCGTGTGGCTGGGCACCAAAAAGAAGTTCGACGCTTTCACCTTCGCGTTCGAACAGACCGAGCATGGCTGGTTCCAGGCGCACGCCTACCAGTTCGACGCCGACACCTCCACCTTCATCGTCGAGACGCCCGAGGCCGTGTGGAAGGCCCACGGCCTGGACCAGATGGAGCAGCCCGAGGCGATCGCCTTCTGCGAGAAACTGTTCGCGAAGTACCTGGACGGCAACGCGCTCATCAGCAACGCCACGCACCTGCGCGGCTCGGCCAACTGGATCCGCTTTCCGCGCGTGATCTGCAACACCTGGGTGCACCGCGAGACCATTGGCGGCAAGCAGGTGCCCATCGTGCTGATGGGCGATGCGGCGCACACAGCGCACTTCTCGATCGGCAGCGGCACCAAGCTGGCGCTGGAAGACGCCATCGACCTGGCCAACGAGTTCGCCACCGGCTTGGCCGTCGATGAAGTGCTGCAGCACTACGAGGCACGCCGCAGCGTGGAGGTGCTCAAGATCCAGAACGCCGCACGCAACAGCACCGAGTGGTTCGAGAACGTGGGCCGCTACGCCGGCATGCCCGTCGAGCAGTTCGCGTACTCGCTGCTCACGCGCAGCCAGCGCATCAGCCACGAGAACCTGCGGCTGCGCGATGCCGCGTGGCTGGAGGGCTACGAGGCCTGGCTGGCGGGCGGCAAGGCTGCCGTGCCACCCATGCTCACGCCATTCAGCCTCAAAGGCCTCACGCTCAAGAACCGCATCGTCGTCTCGCCCATGGCCACCTACAGCGCGGTCGAAGGCGTGCCGCAGGACTTCCATCTGGTGCACCTGGGCGCGCGCGCGCTGGGCGGCGCCGCCCTGGTGATGGTGGAGATGACAAGCCCCACGCCCGAGGGCCGCATCACCCCCGCCTGCCCCGGCCTGTGGAACGATGCGCAGCAAGCCGCCTTCGCGCGCATCGTGAACTTCGTGCACGGCAGCAGCACGGCCAAGGTCGGCCTGCAGCTGGGCCACAGCGGCCCCAAGGGCTCCACGCGCGTCGGCTGGGAGGGCACTGACGAACCGCTTCAGACCGGCAACTGGCCGCTGCTGGCCGCCAGCCCCATCGCCTACGGCGCGCAGAACCAGACGCCTGCCGCCATGGACCGTGCCGACATGGACCGCGTGACCGCCGCGTTTGTGGACAGCGCCCGCCGCGCCATGGCCTGCGGCTTCGACTGGCTGGAGTTGCACTGCGCGCACGGCTACCTGCTGGCCAGCTTCATCAGCCCCGCCACCAACCAGCGCACGGATGACTACGGCGGCAGCCTGGACAACCGCTGCCGCTACCCGCTGGAAGTGTTTACCGCGCTGCGCGCCGTGTGGCCCGCAGACAAGCCGCTCTCTGTGCGCATCTCGGCCCACGACTGGCTGCAGGAAGGCCAGGGTAACACCGCCGACGATGCGATTGCCATCGCACGGCTGTTCAAGGCGGCGGGCGCGGACCTGATCGATGTGTCCTCCGGCCAGACCACGCGCGAATCGCGCCCGATCTATGGCCGCATGTACCAGACGCCGTTTGCCGACCGCATCCGCAACGAAGTGGGCATTGCCACCATGGCCGTGGGCGCGATCACCGAGGCCGACCACGCCAACAGCATCGTCGCCGCCGGCCGGGCCGACCTGTGCGCCATCGCCCGCCCCCATCTGGCCGATCCGGCCTGGACGCTGCACGCTGCCGCGCAGCTGAGCCCCGTGGCCGCAGCCCATACCGACTGGCCCGTGCAGTACGCCAGCGGCCGCGACCAGATGCTGCGCGAGATCGGCAAGCAAAAACAGCTTGCAGACCTCACTGTACAAGCGTCATCAGCTACTAAAAACAGAGCATCTTCCGAGGAAGAAGGCTAGCCATGGACCTCGAAGCCCGCCTGCACGGCGCCGCCCCCAGCGAACACCCCGAGGCCCTGCGCCTGTGGCTGCGCCTGCTCACCTGCACCCAGCTCATCGAAAAGCAGGTGCGCAGCCACCTGCGCGCGCAGTTCGACACCACGCTGCCGCGCTTCGATTTGATGGCACAGCTGGAGCGCGCGCCGGACGGCATGAAGATGAAGGAACTCTCGCGCCGCATGATGGTGACCAGCGGCAACATCACCGGCATCACTGACCAGCTGGTGGCCGAGGGGCTGGTCGAGCGGATGGACGTGGAGGGTGACCGCCGCGCCTACCTGGTGCGCCTCACGCCCCAGGGCCGCGCGCAATTCAACGACATGGCGCGCCAGCACGAGCAATGGATCGTCGAAGCCTTCGCCACGCTGGGCGAGCGCGACATCGCCACCTTGTACCGCCTGCTGGGCAAGGTCAAGGAACACACGCAGAACAATTCTTTGGAGACAACGGAATGAAGCACTACATCGGGGCGAGCAACCCCATGCGCGAGCAGTTCAACCCGGAGGCCCGCTACGTGGCCGAGCACTTCAGCTGGAGCTTCGACAACGGCGTGGGCACCGTCACGCTCAACCGGCCGGACCGCAAGAACCCGCTCACCTTCCAGAGCTATGCAGAGCTGCGCGACTTCTTCTACGCGCTGCGCTTTGCCACCGACGTGAAGGCCATCGTCGTCACCGGCGCGGGCGGCAACTTCTGCTCGGGCGGCGACGTGCACGAGATCATCGGCCCGCTGACCACCATGACCATGCCCGAGCTGCTCGAGTTCACCCGCATGACGGGTGACCTGGTCAAGGCCATGCGCGCATGCCCGCAGCCCGTGCTGGGCGCCATCGACGGCATTTGCGCCGGTGCGGGCGCGATGATGGCGCTGGCCTGCGACATGCGCTATGGCACCGAGGCCACCAAGACCGCGTTCCTGTTCACCCGCGTGGGCCTGGCGGGTGCCGACATGGGCGCCTGCGCGCTGCTACCCCGCATGATCGGCCAGGGCCGCGCCAGCGAGCTGCTGTTCACCGGCCGCGCGATGACCGCGCACGAAGGCCTGGCCTGGGGCTTCTTCAACGATCTGTACGAAAGCGCCGACTTGCTGGCCAACGTGCAGGCGACAGCGCGGGCACTGGCCGACGGTCCGACCTTCGCCCACGGCATGACCAAGACCATGCTCAGCCAGGAATGGAGCATGACCATCGAGCAGGCCATTGAGGCCGAAGCGCAGGCGCAGGCCATCTGCATGCAGACCGAAGACTTCCGGCGCGCGTACGAGGCGTTTGCTGCCAAACAGAAGCCTGTATTCCAGGGGGACTAGGAAAGACACGCAACCCCACGAACCGTTCACTGAGCGCAGTCGAAGCGCTGCGCAGGGCTTCGACTGCGCTCAGCCCGAACGGGTGTGACATTCAAACAGGTCCTTCACCCACCATGCACGTCGCCACTCCACCCGCCCCCCGCCCGCCCTCCACGGCGCACCTGGCCCTGCCCTTCTTCGACGACGCCCACCGCGCGCTGGCCCAGGGCCTGGTGCCGTGGGCGGCTGCGCAGGAAGTCGATGAAACCGACGACCGCGCCGCCTGCCGCGACTGGGTGAAACGCCTGGGCGCGGGCGGCTGGCTGCGCTACTGCGTGCCCGCAGCGCACGGCGGCGCCCTGCCCGCGCTGGACTCGCGCGCGCTGGTGCTGCTGCGCGAAACGCTGGCCTACCACTCGCCGCTGGCGGACTTCGCCTTCGCCATGCAGGGCCTGGGCAGCGGCGCGATCACGCTGGCGGGCAGCCCGGCACAGCAGGCGCACTACCTGCAGGGCGTGGCGCGCGGCGAGTTGATCGCTGCGTTTGCGCTGAGCGAGCCCGAAGCAGGTTCGGATGTAGGCGCTATGCAAACAATAGCTACCAGCGCTTACCCATCAAGCGCTAGCAGCCAAAAAGACTCCTACTCCCTGACAGGCACCAAGACCTGGATCAGCAACGGCGGCATTGCCGACTTCTACTGCGTGTTTGCCAAGACCGACCCCAGCGGCGGCACGCGCGGCATCAGCGCCTTCATCGTCGATGCGAACACATCAGGGCTGGACACCTCGCACCACATCCACGTGATGGCGCCTCATCCTCTGGCCACGCTGCAGTTCAGCGACTGCACCGTGCCCGCCACGGCACTGCTGGGCGAGGAGAACGGCGGCTTCAAGCTGGCCATGCGCACGCTCGACATCTTCCGCGCGTCGGTCGCCGCCGCCGCGCTGGGCATGGCCCGCCGCGCACTGGCCGAGGCCGTGCACCACGCACGCCAGCGCCGCATGTTCGGCCAGACGCTCGCCGACTTCCAGCTCACGCAGGCCAGGATTGGCGAGATGGCCGCGCTGGTGGACAGCGCCGCGCTGCTCACCTACCGCGCCGCCTGGCTGCGGGACACCGGCCAGGCACGGGTGACCGCCGAGGCGGCGATGGCCAAGATGACCGCCACCGAAAACGCCCAGCGCGTCATCGACATGGCGCTGCAACTGCACGGCGGGCGCGGCGTGGAAGTGGGCAGCAAGGTCGAGTCGCTGTACCGCGACATCCGCTCGCTGCGCATCTACGAAGGCGCCACCGAAGTGCAGCAACTCATCATCGGCAAAGCCGTTTTGCAGGAATGATCTGAATATGCGTTCTCCTTCCGCCCAGCCCGACCACTTTGTGCACGACCGCCTGCCTGCGCCCGAAGCCTGGCCCACGCTGCAATACGACCTGCCCGAACTGCAGATCGCAGACCAGGCCAATCTGGTGCACGCCTTGTTCGACCAGGCGGAACGCGCTGGCAACATCAGCCGACCGTTTCTGCGCGGCCCGCACCGGACCTATACCTACCAGGAGGCCCGCACGGAGGCTGCACGCATTGCCGAGGTGCTGACGCAAGACCACGGCCTGGTGCCCGGCAACCGCGTGCTGCTGCGCGGCGGCAACACGGTGGAGATGGCTTTGGCCTGGCTGGGCACCGTGTACGCGGGGCTGATCGCAGTGGCCACCATGCCGCTGCTGCGCGCGGGCGAGTTGGGCAGCATCATCGAACGCGCCCAGCCCACGCTGGCGCTGTGCGACGGCCGCCTGCTGGGCGAACTGGCGGCTGCGCAGGACCAGCATCCCATGCTCTCCACCATCGTGCCTTTCCACACCGCCCCAGACCCGGCCGACCTGCTCCAGCGCGCGCAAAGCAAACCCGGGAGCATGGCGCCCTGTCCCACGTCCGCCGACGACATTGCGCTGATGGCGTTCACGTCGGGCACCACGGGTGCGCCCAAGGCCGCCGTGCACACGCACCGCGACGTGCTGGCCGCCTGCGAGGCCTGGCCGCGCCACGTGCTGCGCGCCACCCCGGACGACATCGTGGCGGGCTCGCCACCGCTGGCCTTCACGTTTGGTTTGGGCGGCCTGCTCGTGTTTCCGATGTGGGCCGGCGCCAGCGCGTACTTCCCGGACCAGCCCTACACGCCCGAGACCATGGTGGTGCTGATGCGCGACGCGGGCGTCACCATCTGCTACACCGCGCCCACGTTCTACCGGCAGATGGCGCCGTTCGCCAAGAAGATCGGGCTGCCCCAGCTTCGCATCAGCGTGAGCGCAGGCGAGGGCCTGCCGGACGCCACGCGCCAGCTGTGGAAAGACGCCACCGGCATCGACATGACCGACGGCATCGGGGCCACCGAGATGTTCCACATCTTCATCTCGTCCGCCGGCGGTGAAACGCGCGCCGGCGCCATCGGCAAGGTGGTGCCTGGCTACACCGCCAAGGTGGTGGACGACAACGGCAATGAGCTGCCGCGCGGCACCGTGGGCAAGCTCGCCGTGACAGGCCCCACGGGCTGCAAGTACCTTCAGGATGAGCGCCAGGCCAAGTACGTGAAGGACGGCTGGAACTACCCGGGCGACGCCTTCACGCAAGACGCCGACGGCTACTTCTTCTACCAGGCGCGCGATGACGACATGATCATCACCGCCGGCTACAACGTGGGCGGCCCCGAGGTGGAA
>PJUL01000940.1_pt1 | contig 15525 bp, 12 predicted proteins | sample 1512221 | NCBI WGS metagenome assembly PJUL01 (sample SAMN08177667, study PRJNA422409) | Feces metagenome, whole genome shotgun sequencing project.
CTCGGCAAATTCCTGCACCGCCTGGCTCATGGGGTGCATGCCCACACCCAGCGCCGTGGCCTGCAACTGCTGGCGCACATACAGGCGCCCGGTATGAATCTGGTCGCTGCGCGTGTTGGGGCCGGCAATCCACACAAAACCCATGGCCGTGCGGCTGTGGCCTTCAAAGCGGCCCATGGCATTTTTGTACGCCGCGCTGCCTTCGGCGGGTGGTGCGGAGCGGTCGAACAGGCCCAGCGCCGACACCGCGCGCACAAAGGGCGAGTTGATCGAGATGCCATCGCGGTGCTGCAGGATCTCGGCCGGGCCCACGCGGGTGAGCTGGATGCTTTCCATCATGGTGCGCGGCGTGAGCAGCTCTACCCGGGCGGACTCCCAGCACAGCGTGCGCAGCGCAGGCAACTGGTCGGCACTGACGGTGCCGCCGACGCTGAGCGGGGCTTGAACCGGCGCGCTGCGCAGCAACCGGGCCAGCAACTCGGGCGCCACGGGGCGGGTGGTGTCGAAATCGGTCTTGGGCGTGCGGCGCAGCAGCACCTGGGCAAACAGCGGGTCGGGCTGGCCGCCCGGCTTGAGGGTGATGCGCGCCACGGGACGGTCGTCCCAGTCCTTCAGGGCCGCAGGCAGCTCGCCCTGCGGCCACAGCAGCACCTCGCTGGCCACGCCTTGCTGGGCCAGCGCCATCACCAGCAGCTCCAGGAAGGCGCCGTGGCCGATGAGTATCTGGCGCCCCCACGGGTCGGTCTGTGGCAGCACCCGTGCAGGGTCGGTGCGCAGGGTGATGACACCGCTCTCGCGCAAGTCCACCAGCCAAGGCTGCAGGTTGTGCGAATTGGGCGCGGTGATGGCGTAGGCCACCGCCCGGCGGCGCACATCGGTCTCGCCCACGGGGCCCTGCCAGGCCTCGACCGCCTCGGCGGGATAGTGCGAGCCCACGGCGCCGCAGGCGACCAGCGTGCCGGTGGTGGCGGCGGCGATGGTGCCACCCCCTGCCAAACGAATGAAGTTGCGACGGTTCATGAGAAGACTCCGGTGGTTCAAAGGTTGTGCCGTCAGGCCAGCGCAGCGCGGGTCGAACGCAAGGCTACGAGCCCCAAATCTGCCAGCGCCTGGCGCACGGCCTGATCGAAGGGGGTGTGGGGCTCGTCGCCGATGAGCGCGCGCAGGCGGGTGTTGTCCAGACGGTGGGGCGTGCGCCACAGATAGCGCATGTCCGCCAGCGCAGCGAACGTGGGGGCCACCAGCCCCATCACGCGCAGCAGCGGCCACGGCAACTGCCCCACCCGCAGCGCGCCCGCATCGGGCAACCAGCCTTGCTCTGCTGCAATGGCCGTGAAGCTGTGCAGCCACTGCTGCGCGGTGACGTGGTGCCCAGCGAAATGCAGGCACTCGAAGGGGGCCAGCCGGTCCCGCTCCTGTGCCACGCGCACAAAAGTGCGGGCGAGGTCGGGCAGATAGGCCCAGGGCGTAGCTACGTCCAGCGGGCCGGGCCAGGTGATGCGGCCCCGGGGCAGGTCCTTGGCAATGGCCTGGTCCAGCCAGCTGCCGGTGCCACTGCCAAAGAAGTCCCCGGCGCGCAGCACCACGGCGCGCATGTCGCTCCCTTGCGTGGCAGCCTGCAGGCGCTGCTCCAGTTGCACCCGCATGCGGCCCTTGAAGCCCGTCGCGGCCTGGGGTGTGTCTTCGTGCAGCACGGGCGGCATGCCTTCGCCAAAGTTGTAGACGTTGCCGGGCAGCATCAGCGTGGCGCGCAGCTGGCGGGTGACGGCAATGGCAGCTTCCATCAACGCGGGCGCCTCTTCGCGCCAGGCCTTGTGCGTGTAGGCGGGGTTGAGCGCATGCACCACCACCTGCGCGCCTTGCGCCTGGGCCGCCAGTGCGGCGGTGTCCTCCACCGCCACGGGCATCCACCATACACCGGCGATGGCGGGCAGCGCAGGCCCGCGCGCACCGGGCCGCACCTGGGCCAGCACCTGCCAGCCGGCCTGGGCAAAGGCCCGGGCCGCCGCCAGTCCCAGCCGGCCCCGGGCGCCCAGGATCAACACAGTGGAAGGGTTATCCGCGCGGGGCGGAAAACGGGGGTGGGTGGTCATGCCAGGGCTCCATTCACAAGGGATGGAGCGATTGTGGAAACGCAGACACCGTTACACAATTGGCTAAGCATTCATACCAGCAATGCAAATTTGAATACCTCCAACCACCCTGCTGTCACCCCGTTGCAGGCACGCTATCGCCATGAATCAAACCTTTGACTGGAGCCTGGTGCAGTCCTTTCTGGCCGCGCTGGACCAGGGCAGCCTGCTGGGCGCAGCCCGGGTGCTCAACGCCAGCCAGCCCACCATCGGCCGCCACATTGCCGAACTCGAATCGCAGCTGGGCGTGGTGCTGTTTGAGCGCACAGGGCGCGGCTTGTTACCCACCGCGACGGCGTTGCGGCTGGCCGAATCGGCCCGCGCCATGGAGATGGGTGCCCACCAGCTGGCACGCAGCGTGTCGGGCGCGGAGGAAGGCGTGAGCGGCACCGTGCGCATCACCGCCAGCCAGCCCGTGGCCTGCGTGCTGCTGCCGCCCGTGCTGGCGCGCATGCGCCAGGCGCTGCCCGAGGTGCAGGTCGAGCTGGTGGCCAGCAACCAGGTCACCAACCTGCTGCGCCGCGAGGCCGACATTGCGCTGCGCATGGTGCGCCCCGACCAGGCCAGCCTGGTGGCCAAACGCATTGGCGCGGTCACGCTGGGCGCCTATGCCCACCGCGACTACCTGCGCCGCAAAGGCACACCCCGGCAGCCGCCCGACCTGCTGCAGCACGAGCTGGTGGGCAACGACCGGCACGAGGACATCCTGCAAGGCTTTGCCGCCATGGGCTACCCGGTGGAGCGCCAGCACTTCGCGTTTCGCACCGACGACCTCATGGCGTATTGGGAAGCCGTGCGCGCAGGATTGGGCATCGGCTTTGTGGGCAACTACATGGCCCGCACCGACCCTAACGTGGTGGCGGTGCTGCCCCAGCTTGCGTTGCCCGAGCTGCCTATCTGGCTCACGGTGCACCGCGAGATCCGCACCAGCCGCAGGATTCGGGCGGTGTATGACTTTTTGGCGGTGGAGGTGCCAGGGGTGCTATGACTATGAGTCAGTGCGGCACGCCGCCCGGCTGCTAGCATCCCAACTCCTTTGTCATTTGCGCCCAAGGAGCCCCATGCGCCCCGTGAGCCCCTCAGTTCCCGCCCTCCGTTTTCCGACGCGTCCAGCACTGCTGGCACTGGGCCTGGCCGTCCTGGCCCCGCTGCCCATTGCAGCCCAGACCCAGGACACCTCCCGCATCGCCCGCGTCACCGTCTACCCTGGCAGCGCCACGGTGGAGCGCGTGGCCAAGGTGGTCGCTGGCGCCCGCAGCCTCACGCTGGCCTGCCTGCCCGCGTCGCTGGACGTGCAAAGCCTGCAGATCAACGCCGACCCCGCCGTGCGCGTGGGTGAGTTCAATGTGCTCACCGAGGACCGCGATGTGGCGGCAGGCTGCGCCAGTCCGCTGGACGGCCGCATCCGCGAGCTGGAGGACCAGATCGCGGGGGTGAAGGCCGAGGCCTCGGCCCTGCAACTGGTGGATGGCTACCTGCGCAGCGTGGCACAAACCGGCAATGGCCAGGAGGCGGCAGCACCTGCTACAAGCGCCCCCCGTGTCGCCACCCCGACGCCCGCACAGATCACCGCTACCGCCGATGTACTGCGCAAGTCTGGCCAAGACAGCTTTGCACGCGCGCACCAACTGCAACGCAAGCAGGAGGCGCTGGAGCTGGCCCTCAAGCCCCTGGTGGCCGAGCGCGACCGCGTGGCCAGCCAGCGTGCGCGGGTGGTTTCCGTCACCATCAACCTGGCCGCCGAGCGCGAGGCCGAGCTGCGCCTGTCTTACCAGGTGCGCGGCCCTGGCTGGCAACCCACCTACCGTGCCACGCTGGATGCCACCAAATCCACCGTGCTGATCGAGCGCCAGGCGCTGGTGGCGCAAAACAGTGGCGAAGACTGGAGCAACGTTCAACTGACTCTGTCCACCGGCCAACCAGGCCGCGCCACGCAGGGCCGCTTGCCCCGCGAGTGGACGCTGGATGTGGCCCCGCCGCCGCGCCCCGTGACCGCAGCCGCCCCCGCCGTGGCGATGGCCATGGCGGCCGCGCCTTCGCCCGTGGCACGCTCGCGCAACGCGGTCGAGGAGGCCATGCCCACCTTCGACGTCAGCACCCTCGACAAGGGCTTTGCCACCGAGTTCGCCGTGCCGCAGCGCATCGCCGTGCCATCAAGCGGCCAGCGCGTGACGCTGGCGCTGGGCAACCACACGGCCCCCGCCACGCTGATCACCCGCACAGCCCCCGCCGTGGAAGAAGCCGCCTACCTGGTGGCCCACATGGCCCAGCCGCCGGGCGTGTGGCCCGCAGGGCCTGCAGGCCTGTACCGCGACGGCGCGTTTGTGGGCAACGGGCGCATCGACTTCTCCACCCCCAGCGCGGGCGCACCCGAGGGCAGCGCCAGCCTGTCATTTGGCCGCGATGAACTCGTCACCGTGCGCGCCGAGCCCGCGCAGGACCTGACGGGCAGCACCGGCTTTACCGGCTCGCGCACCGAGCGCAAGACCCGCCGCGCCTACAGCGTGGAGAACCGCCACAAGACCGGCATCACGCTGCAGGTGCTGCATGCCGCGCCGGTATCGCGCAACGAGAAGATCGAGGTTGAATCGCGCTACCAGCCCCAGCCCACCGACACGGCCTGGAACCGCACGCCCGGCACCGTGGCCTGGCAGCAGCCGCTGGCCGCAGGCGCCACGGCGCAGTTCAGCGCCGAGCACACCATCCGCTACCCCAAGGATGTGGAGCTGCAAGAACGCCGGTGAACCGGCAACTGCAGCCCGCACCCACCCACAACAGTCGTTCACAATCGACAGCAGCGCCCCACGAAAAAGCCCGAGGAGCCAGCCCCACCATGAGTTACCAACACATCCTCGTTGCCGTTGACGGCAGCCCCACCTCGGACCACGCCGTGGCCCAGGCCACCAGCCTCGCGCAATCCACGGGCGGCCGCATCCGGCTGCTGAATGTGATGGACCCGGTGGCCCACATCAGCGGCTTTGAGCAGCCCGAGGTCTACAGCCAGGAGGTACTACCCCGCCTGCGCAAGGCCGGCGAAGCCCTGCTGCACCAGGCCCAGGAGCGCGTGGCGCAACGCGGTGTACCGGTAGACACTGTGCTGATTGAAAACCTGGACGCCCGCGTGGCGCAGCTGGTGGTGGAGCATGCCCAGGCCTGGGGGGCCGACCTGATCGTGCTGGGCACGCACGGGCGCCGTGGCCTGGCCCGCGTGCTGATGGGCAGCGATGCCGAGCAGATTGCACGCACCGCGCCCGTGCCCGTGTTGCTGGTGCGCCTGCCCGCAGGGGCAGACGTGGCCGCCAGCGCCTGACAGCCCCTCCCTCGTGCCATGACCGTTTCCGAGCCCCCGCAGCCCCTGCCCTCTCGCCGCCCCACCGTGGCGTTCATGTTTTCCCACCCGGCCCACTTCATCGCACTGGGTTTTGGCGCCGGGCTGTCGCGCGTGGCGCCGGGCACCGTGGGCACGCTGTGGGCCTGGCTCAGCTACCTGGCACTGCAGCAATGGCTGCCGCCCCAACACATGGGCCTGCTGATTGCCGCCAGCACCGTGGTGGGCTGGTGGGCCTGCACCACCACCGCACGCAACATGGCCGTGGCCGACCCCGGCAGCATCGTGTGGGACGAGGTGGTGGCCTTCTGGCTGGTGCTGTGGCTGGCCATGCCCATGGGCTGGTGGGGGCAGCTGGTGGCTTTTGGGCTGTTCCGCTTTTTTGATGCGGCCAAACCCGGGCCGGTGGGTTGGGCCGACAGCCTGTTCAAGGGCTTTGGCTGGCGCGGCGGCTGGGGTATCTTGTGGGACGACTTTGTGGCAGCCTTCTGTACCCTGCTGGTCATTGCAGTGTGGAGGTTTCTATGACAACCGCATCGCTATCAAATAAAGAGCTGCTAGCGCTTGATACATCAGCGCTAGAGGCCAATTTGACCCAAATTTCTCTGGAATTGCTCAAACACAGCCACCTGCTGGCCACGGCCGAGAGCTGCTCGGGCGGCATGATCGCGGCGGCCTGCACCGACCTGGCGGGCTCCAGCCAGTGGTTCGAGCGCGGCTTTGTCACCTACTCCAACGCCGCCAAGGTCGAGATGCTGGGCGTGCCCGCCGCACTCATTGAGCAGGAAGGCGCCGTGAGTGAGGCCGTGGCCCGCGCCATGGCCGATGGGGCGCTGGCCCATTCCCAGGCGCATGTGAGCCTGGCCGTAACCGGCGTGGCCGGCCCTACAGGCGGCAGCGAGGCCAAGCCCGTGGGCACTGTGTGGTTTGCCTGGTGCGTGAATGGCGAAACCCACAGCGAGATGCAGCACTTTGCCGGCGACCGCGCCGCCATCCGTGCGGCCACGGTGCGCTACGCACTGCAGCGGCTGCTGGGCTTTTTGCTGGCCTGACCCCCTGGGTGGGCGCCTGACTGGGCGCACACGCCAATTCAGCCTGTCGCTCCAACGCAATCAACCATCGCCGCATCCCGCATGACCTCACCTACCTGGTTTGAAGGCTTCACCACCCAGCGCATCACCACCGCTGGCGCCGAGATTTTTGTCCGCACCGGCGGTACCGTGGGTGCACCGCCCTTGCTGTTGCTGCACGGCTTTCCGCAAACGCATGCGCTGTGGCACCGCGTGGCGCAGCAGCTGGCGCGCGACTACTTTCTGGTGCTGCCCGACCTGCGCGGCTATGGCGATTCATCGCACGCGCCCGGCCTGCCGGACCACAGCAACTACAGCAAACGCGCCATGGCGCAGGACATGGCCGAGGTGATGACCGCGCTGGGTCACGGCGCGTTCTTTCTGTGCGGCCACGACCGGGGCGGCCGCGTGGCCCACCGCCTGGCGCTGGACCACGCAGCGCGCGTGAAGAGGCTGTGCGTGATCGACATCGCCCCCACGCTCGACATGTACGCCCGCACCGACATGGACTTTGCGCGCGCCTATTACCACTGGTTCCACCTGATCCAGCCCGCGCCGCTGCCCGAGACCATGATTGGCGGCAACCCGCTCGCCTACCTGCACGCCAAGCTGGGCGGCTGGGGCAGCGCGGGCCTGGCCCACATCGAGCCCCAGGCGCTGGCCGACTACGAGCGCTGCTTTTGCACGCCCGAGGCCATCCACACCGCGTGCGAAGACTACCGCGCCAGCGCAGGCATCGACCTGGAGCATGACCGCGAAAGCCGCGCGCGCGGCGAGAGAATCGCGTGCGACACGCTGGTGATCTGGGGTGAACACGGCGTGGTGCACCGCCTGTTCGACCCACTGGCGCTGTGGCAGGCGCAATGCGCGGGCGTGGTGACGGGCCAGGCCGTGCCTGCAGGGCACTTCATCCCCGAGCAATTGCCCGAGGCCACTGCCCACGCGCTGAGCGCCTTCATGCGCTGACGACCGGTTCCGCATCGGCACGGAAGGGCAATCGCAAGGGCCTGCCGTGCATTTGTTCACGCGCTGCCCGGCCACCATGCCTTGCACAGTGCGCACAGGTGCCCTTGCGTTCCTAGAATCCGCCGCTTCGCACGCTGCGGAACCCATCGCAAACACGACGTGTTGGCGAGCCCCCCGCTTTCCGCAGCGCCCCGCCGAGCCTTGCCGATTGCGTGACCATGCCTCCTTTTACCGCCACCCAGAACCAACTGCTCACCGAGCACCTGCACAGCTTTTTGCCAGGTATCGAACCCGAAGCGCTGGAGTTGCTGCGCGCCCAGCTGGAGTGGGTGGAGGTACCCGGCGGCAGCACGCTGATGGCGCAGGGCGAGCCCGGCGAGTCGATGTACCTCACCGTGAGCGGCCGCCTGCGTGCCTATGTGCGCAGCGATGACGGCAGCAGCGGCCCGCAGCGCCGTGTGGCCGATATGGGCCGGGGCCAGGTGATTGGCGAGATCAGCCTGTTCACCGACGCACCGCGCGCCGCCACCGTGGTCGCCGTGCGCGACTCGGTGCTGGTGCGGCTGACCAAGGATGTGTTCAAGACCCTGCTGGCCAGCAGCGCCCAGGTGTCAATTGCCCTCACGCGCCAGATCATCCAGCGCCTGCAAACGGGCACCGCCGCCCACACGGCCGCACAGGAGCGGCCCGTGGCCATGGGCCTGCTGCCCGTGAGCAGCGGCGTGGACCTGCAGGGATTTGGCCAGAGCCTGGCGCGCCAGCTGGGCACCATCGGCCGCGTGCGTGTGGTCGACTCCGCCACCGTGGATGCAGAGCTGCACGAGCCCGGCATCGCCCAGCGCGAAGGCGCCGACGCTACGGCCAACCGGCGCATCGCCATGCTGCTCGACGAGATCGAGGCCCGCAACGACTTTGTGCTGCTGCTGGCCGACCCCGAGCCCACCCCCTGGACGCGGCGCGTGAGCCGCCATTGCGACGAGTTGCTGCTGCTGGCCGACGCGCAGGCCGAGCCCGCCATCCACCCCATCGAAGAAAACTGCCTGCTGCGCCGCGCGCCCCTGGCCGAGGCCGCCGAGATCCTGGTGCTGCTGCACCCGGAAGGCACGCAGTGCCCGCGTGGCACCCAGCAATGGCTGGACCGCCGCCCCTTGGCTGACCATGTGCATGTGCGCCCCACCCTCGACCGCGACATGGCGCGCCTGGCCCGCATCCAGAGCCGCACCGCCGTGGGCCTGGTGCTGGCGGGCGGCGGTGCGCGCGGCTTTGCGCACCTGGGCATCTACCGCGCGCTGCAGGAGGAAGGCGTGGAGATCGACTGCGTGGGCGGCACCAGCATCGGATCGGTGATGGCCGCGTATGTGGCATCCGACCGGCCGCTGGCGACGGTGATGGCCAACGCCCGCGAGGCGTTTCGCACCAACCCCACGGGGGACTGGAGCCTGCTCCCGCTGATGTCGCTCATCAAGGGCCGCCGACTGCGCCACATCCTGCACGAGGCCGTGGGGAGCTTGGTGGGCTTCCCGGCCCAGGTGGAAGACCTGTGGAAGAACTACTACTGCGTGGCCACCAACTACTCGCGCGCCAGCGAACAGGTGGTGCGCCGTGGCAGCCTGGTGAAGTCGCTGCTGGCCAGCATCTCCATCCCCGGCGCACTGCCGCCCGTGGTGCACGAAGGCGACCTGCTGTGCGACGGTGGCACGTTCAACAACTTTCCGGTGGACGTGATGCGCAGCAGCATGCGCGGCGTGGGCACGGTGATCGGCGTGGACCTGAACTTCCGCAAGCCGCGCCGCATCGAGCTGGACGACATCCCCACCAGCTGGGCCCTGCTGCGCGACAAGCTGCGCCCGCGCGCCCAGCGCCGCTACAAGCTGCCCTCGCTGGCCAGCTACCTCATGCAGGTCACCATCCTGTACAGCATGTCGCGCCAGCGCCAGTCGCAGCAGCTCACCGACCTGTACTTCAACCCCCCCATGGACCGCGTCGGCATGCTGCAGTGGAACCGCTTCGAGCAGATCGTGCAGCAGGGGTATGCACATGGCATCCAGGTGCTGGACGGACTGGATGACATCAAGCGCCGGCGCATCGGCGGGCTGCGCACCCGTTGAGAACGCACCACACGGCCCGGTCGCCCAAGCGGCATGCAACAGGCAGGCACCGGTGTAGCATGGGCGCCCTTGAGGAGGAGACCCCATGCACCCCAACGCCCAGACCCTGCAGCGCTTCTACACCGCGTTTGCGCAGCTTGACCACGCCACCATGGCCGCCTGCTATGCGCCCAACGCCACGTTCGACGACGAGGCCTTTTCCCTGAAGGGCCGCGACCAGATCGGCGGCATGTGGCGCATGCTATGCACCGCCACCAAAAAGCCCGGCGCGGCCGAGCACTGGAAGCTCACGTTCAGCGGTATCGAAGCCGACGCGGCCGGCGGCAAGGCGCACTGGGAAGCGCACTACCTCTTCAGCGCCACGGGGCGCAAGGTGCACAACATCATCGACGGCACCTTCACCTTCACGCCCGACGGGCTGATCGCCACCCACCGCGACCGCTTCAACTTCTGGCGCTGGGCACGGCAGGCTCTGGGGGCACCAGGGCTGCTGCTGGGCTGGTCGCCATCGCTCAAGCGCAAAGTGCGCAGCACGGCGGCGGGGAATTTGAAGAAGTTTCTGGCGCAGGGGTGAGGGGTGGTGTTGCGGTGACGCAGATCGCTCAATGCATTGGGAACTGCGGCTCTCGGCAAAAAGCAGTCTCTAGCAAATGTGCCCATGGTTCACTTGGCGGGAAGTCTGCTAGAACTGGTGCCTTGCGGCTTGAAATCGTAAGTCGCCCCTACGCCTAATACATTGCAATGAAGCTCACAAAAATCAAATTGCTCCAACGCTGCTGCAAGGCGGCGCTAGCGGTTGCAACGGTGTGCTTTCTGTCGCTTGGGATTCAACCTCTTCTTTTCCCCAACTCATTGAGCAACGTGGCACTGGTAGGTGCCCTTGCGAGCTTCTTCACGGCACTTTTCTTACTCGGTGCCATTGCTTCTGTTAAATGTCCCTCCTGCACAAAGCCTTTTATTGGCTCCACGGTCGAAGATGGTGTCCCGACTGCGTCGCTATTCACTAGAGAATGCAAGTATTGTGGTTTTCCGACTCAGTGCCTGCCATCTTCGGAGAAGTGATTGAGGCTTAGCAACGCGGCCAAAACGGAGGGGTTTCAGCGACCGGTTCGACCGCAGCCGAGCTCTGCCCTCGAAAGTCTGTGCGGAGGGCAATTGGTGCAACCGTGCCAGCGCTTGGCAACACGCCCGCTATCGGCCAGAAGCGGACGTTGCGCAAATTCAAACTCGACTCACATGGCAACCAAAGAGCAACTATTTGATGATGTTTCCATGGCCCTCGACGGCTGGGTGTCCGACATGACGGATTCCCTGACGAACACAGAGGCGCCGCTCGAATGGGTAGACGATGTTGGACCATATCGCGTGATTTCGGAGGCTCTCACCGCTGCTGGCGTCGCTCCTCAAGCCGTACGCGCGGTCCTTAGCGAGGGGTTGCGTGGCTTTGCTCATACCATTTTTGTCGCGCTCGACGGAGGTACACGCCTTGCTGAGCATGGTCGTCTTTACGTCGTTGACGGGGACGGCAAGAGCATTGGAGAGGGACTGCATGAGAGCTTCGTAGATCATCTCCTAGACTCAGGGCGCCTCGCATGAGGAATGCGCAGCACTTCCCGGATGGTCCCCAGCGCTCCAACGGCATCGGGTTAAATCCGGCCAGACGTCGACATTGGAGACGGTGAAGTGTTGCAGCAATTTCTTGTTTGGGCGAAATCAATCCCGAACGCACATGTCACGACAGCCGCACCTTCAGACAATCTTTCAGCCCGCATTGATGTGGACTCACCCAGCGCTAGTGGTCGCGTTACATGCTGGGAGACTGGTGACTATCACGCTGAAGTCTTAGATGCCGAATCCGGCCGCCCAATCTATTTGCACAACGGAACACTGAACTCCGCCAATCAGATGCAAGTGCAACTTCTTCCGTTCATGCAGGCAATGGGACTTTATTGAACGTCGGCTCAGGGCCCGAAGCCGCCACTAAACAAAGCTGCCCAAAATCTGCCGTTGATTCACTACCCGGTGGCTATTGGTCTAAAACACAAGCCCAATCCACAAGCCAGTTCCAGGAGAAAACAGTGTCGAGAGTATCCCGCACGGTCCAGTTTATCCTGCAGCTTTTGCTGGATACATCACATTAGGCTCACCATGACATCCGACGAACGCAAACGCGAATTAAAGGCGCAAGTTAGAGCCGCAGAACAACAGAGGCTTCTTGAGTCATTGCCAGTCGAAATTTCGACGCTGAAAGACCTTCTGTCGTACCTCAACAAAGAACCCGCTCCTCCGTGTACCCACACCCATAAAGAGACAATCGAGTTTTTGAGGTCTCGCAACATCGATCCCAACACAGTAGTTCCATGGCTTCAAGAGCACGGGGGCTTTTGCGATTGCGAGGTTATATATAACGTGTATGACGCCGTAGGCGATTTGGTTGGATGGCACCTTGAAGAAGGAGCCTAACATGGGGCTCAACCTCGCCCTCTTTGGTCGCTACGCCATAAAGCGGCGCAGCGCCGGTTAGCTCTAGGTTGAGCGTCCGCTTTCAGTCGCCCCAGTGGCCGCTCTTGGCCGTATTCTGAACTACGACTGGGCGCGCAAGCGAGGATGCGGCTCCACGGTATCGTGGTGAACTGTCAGACCTGATGATGAGCCAGGGACTCCATCCAGCGTCTCATCAATCTGCAGCAGCACTTTCCAGTGCGGTGTGGCTTGCAGTGCCCGCTGAATTGCGGAAACAAGGTCTGGGGTAACGAACCCGAGCCGAGAGATGCACACCTTGTGGCACGGGTCCCCATAACTGTCGTCGACTATCCAATAGTCGCCCTCGCCGTAAGCGTCTTCCTTGCCAAACTTTACGAGGACGGCGTCAAGGGCGTCATACAAAGCTTGCCATTCCTGGTCGTGCTGGATTTGCTTTGCAACATCAGCACCAGTTTCCGGGCCTGATTGTGCGACCACCATGGCATCCCAGACATCGACGCCATAGCGCCGCTCGATATCAGGGCTCACACGCTCAAACGCTGCACGCAACTCTTCATCGCCGACCTCTTCGTTTGACTTCCCCGCAAGAGCCGCTACGGCCGCAACGGCTAAGTCGTGCCGCAGCGCTTCAATGTCCGTTGTCGCGAATTGGCATGGTGGTCTGAAAGACTGCTTCTGGCCGGGTTCGGCCTGCGGAACGTATCGTAACGGGCCTGAGCTTATGTCCCGTAGCTGGCGCTACTCAAGCAAACCGATAGAACTCCCTGTTCTCCCAGTCAGGCTCGAAAGCAGCAAGCACCTTTGCGTGTTCCGAACCTGTTGCGATGGGAGAATCGAGCGTCCTCAGATCCATCTCGATAGCCAAACGTACGCCTTCCCAACGAAGCAGGTGCATCAGGTAAGCAAGAGGCTCACTGCTAACCTGTTTCGTTCGGAAAAGGTCTACGAGAAGCTGCTCTATCTCCTGCTGATCCTGCGGCGTGGATTTGATAACGTTCAGGCAGCGCTGATAAATCGATTCGGCCAAGTCAAATGAGAACTCAGTGTTGAGTAGACGCTCAGCCTTCAGTAGCTCGTCTCGTATCTGCGATGCACTCACCTTCCGCACTCCCTCGCTGTCCGCTTCTGGCCGAATTCTGCCCGACGGCGAGGGACGCAATCGGACCCTTCGGAGCCACGGCTACGATGGCGGCCACCGGCCCAAAGCGCCCTATCACTGAGCTCGATCAGCGACAGGCAGCCACCCACCTTGAACCCCGCCCTCGCATCTGCAACGGGCAGCAGTGGAAAAATCAAGTCCAATTGGCCCCTAGCGCTTATTCAACAAGCGCCAGCAGCTATCAAATCAGTAGCTTCTACCAAAAACCCGTAGCACTCTTGTACTTCTTGCCACTGCCGCAACGGCACGGAGCATTGCGACAGGACATGTGGCGATGCCGTGCACGGCGACAAAAGGGCCGGGAGCCAAGCGCTGGGCCTGCCGGGTGTGCTGCAGGGCTGGTCGCCTTCGATAAAACGCCAGCGGCCCTCTCCCCGCTCAACCGCCCACCCCTCCTTTCGCACTGGCCGGAGCGACATCGCTTCCCATCCGATCAATCAGCACCGCGCTGGCCTCATTGAGCCCCAGCACCTGCACCGTGCAGCCATGGTGGCGCAAGCGCTCCACCACCTTGTCTAGCGCTGCGACGGCGGTGATGTCCCAGAAGTGGGCGTGCGTCACGTCGATGACCACCGCGCGGCCCTCGGCGCCCAGCACGTCGAACGCCTCGATGAACGCATCGGCCGAGGCAAAAAACACCTGGCCGGACACGCGCCAAGTGCGCTGGCCCAAGGCCGTGGCACCAGCGCCATCTGCGTGATCGGAGCCATCCGCATCGTCGTGCACGCGCACCTCCAGTATGTGCGAGACCTTGAACGCAAAGAACACCCCGCTGAGCACCACGCCCACGGCCACGCCAGCCGCCAGGTTGTGGGTGGCGATGGTGACGGCCACGGTGGCCAGCATGGCGGCGCTGGACAGGCGCGGGTGGCGCACCAGGGCACCCAGCGATTTCCAGTCGAACGTTTCGGCCGACACCATGACCATGATGGCCACCAGCGCAATCACCGGCACCTTGGATACCCAGTCTTTCAGCGCCACCATGAGGATGAGCAAAAACACCCCGGCGAACAACGTGGACAGGCGCCCGCGCCCGCCGTACTTCACGTTGCCCACAGCCTGGCCGATCATTCCGCAGCCCGCAATGCCGCCGAACAGGCTGGCCGCGATGTTGGCCACGCCCAGCCCCGCACATTCGCGGTTCTTGTCACTGGGCGTGTCGGTCAGCTCATCGACCACTGCGGCGGTGAGCACTGATTCGAGCAGGCCCACCATGGCGATCGCCAGCGCGGGCAGCAGGATGATGCGCAGGGTGTCGAGCGACGCGGGCACCTGCGGCAGCGCAAACACAGGCAACGCGTCGGGCAGTTTGCCCAGGTCACCCACCGTGGGCAGGTGCAGCCCCAGCGCCGATGCCAGCACAGTGAGCACCACCACGCAGATCAGCGGTGACGGAATGGCGGTGAGCGCAGGCCATGCCAGCCGCTGGCCCAGCCACGGCAGGCCGTAGATGAGCGCCAGCCCCAACGCCAGCGCCCCCCAGGTGGCCGTGCTGGCGCCGTGCAGGTGCGGCAGTTGCGCGGCAAAGATCAGGATGGCCAGTGCATTGACGAAGCCCGTGCGCACCGAGCTGGAAACGAAGCGCATCAACACGCCCAGCTTCATCAGCCCAAACGCCACCTGCACCGCGCCTGCCAGCAGCCCCGCCGCCAGCAGGTAGCCCAGCCCGTGCGACTGCACCAGCGGCGCAGCCACCAGCGCCACCGAGCCTGCCGCCGCCGACACCATCGCAGGCCGCCCGCCGGTGAAGGCGATGACCAGGCTGATGACAAACGAGGCGAAGAGCCCCACCGAAGGGTCCACGCCCGCCACGAAGGAGAAGGCGATGACTTCGGGGATGAGCGCAAACGTGGCCACAGCCCCGGCCAGCAGCTCGCGCGGAATGCTGGGCGCCCATTCGGCGCGCAGACGGTTCAGGGTGGAAGGGTTCATGCGGTGTGCCCTGCAAAAAACAAAGCGCGCCCGAAGGCGCGCTGCGAGGAATTTCAGATCAAAACAGGCTCTAGCGCTTATCCATCAAGCGCCAATAGCTATCCAATCAATAGCAAATTGCCCAACAAAATCAAGCTCCGTGGCACTTCTTGTACTTCTTGCCGCTGCCGCAGTGGCACGGGTCATTGCGCCCCGGCTCGGGCGCCTTGCGCACCGTCTCCACGCGCGGGCCCATGCTCTTCCACAGCTGGCGCAGGTCGTACACGGCCCAGATGGCTTCGCCGAAGGCCTCGACGCGCGCCTGGCTGGTGCTGGGTGGGCCGTCTTCGTCGTACATGCAGACTTC
>PJUL01000941.1_pt1 | contig 15518 bp, 14 predicted proteins | sample 1512221 | NCBI WGS metagenome assembly PJUL01 (sample SAMN08177667, study PRJNA422409) | Feces metagenome, whole genome shotgun sequencing project.
ACCACGCCAAGCTACTCCGGCACCGTCCGCTTCACAAGTTCTGCAGCCACGGCAACACTGCCGGCCAACTCAACCCTCACCAACGGAACAGGGACGTTCTCCGCGACGTTGAGAACGGCTGGCAATCAGACGGTGACCGCAGCCGACTTGGCCACCCCCGCCATTACGGGAACGTCTGCCGCCATTGCGGTGGCTGCGGTTCCACTACCAGCTGGCGCGACATCGATCCCCACCCTTTCCGAATGGGGACTGATCATCATGTCTTCGCTCATCGCCATGCTCGGCATTGCTCGAGTGCGGCGCCACAGCAGAGCCGGGCGCAGCAGTATCCCCGGATGAACGCCAGTTAGCAGCAGCTCAGTGGGAATTTCCAGGCGGGTGGACCACCCGTTGCGCCACTCCACAGCTTGGGTCCCAGCATTCGCACGGCACGCCTGAAGGTAAGGGTTGCGCAGCCGACAGGCAGGCGTTCCGCGTTCTTCTCAATCTGATCCTCTCCCAGCCTGAAGCCAGGGGCAGAACGTGCCAGAGGCGAGCCAAGACTGCGACGCGGTTGTGGGAGCTATCTGGCACTCTATAACTGCTGTTCACAAACGCCCAGTTCTGAACGTGATGGACCATCGCAGCTCACTTGTTGGTGCCAGGCTGTGCTGCCACCCCCACCGCGCTTCTCCCGCCATCTTGTAGATCGATCTAGGCGCCACGTCTACTTGGACCACCCTGCGTGTGGCAAGTGAATCCGGGTATGGCCTGAACCGCAGCGTCGCGTGCCCACCGAACGAAACCCCCACAATCTTCTCAAAATCCGGCACGTCCCTGTGCCATCCCAAGGGCGTACCCAGTGCATATTCTGCAACCAGTGCATGGACCAGGTTGCAGGGCAGTACCCCCAGCCATCGCGCCACGCGGTCCCTTAGGCCATGCAAGCGTTCGTCAAGCGCAATGCCGGGCTGCAGCCGGTTCGCATCAAAGTCATACGAACCGCCAAAGCTGATCACCCGGCGTCTTGCGAGATACTGCTTGTAACGCGCCGCATGCAGCGGAAGTGTTTGGATGATCCCGATCAGGTCCTTCTCTTCGGTGGGGTTCAAGAACTCGGGCTGATACACCAGCCCTTTGATAGAGGCTTGGATCGGGTCCTCGCCAAACAGCGTTGCCTGTGTCATCTGCTGCTCCTATCTGAAATTACGGCTCTCTGTAGCCAGCCGCCCCAGCATGGGAGACAGGTCTGCCAGCCGATCTGCAATCAGGTTGCACACATCTCCCTCGCGCTGCCATCGCCCTTTGACGGCCATCAATTTCGACCCAAGTAGTACCTCTCGCTGCGTCTCCTTGATATGCCGCCAGCAGATCACCTGAGTGGCCCCATGTTCGTCTTCCAGCGACACGAAGATCGTCCCCTTCGCCGTCTCAGGTTGCTGGCGTAGAGTCACGATGCCCGCCGTGCGCACAATCCTCCCATTGGGCAAATGTCGCAGTTCCTCGGAAGTCTTGAGCTTGTACCTGTCGAGCTTCTTTCGCAGCAGTGCCATAGGGTGGCTGCGCAGCGTCAGCCCGACTGAGGCGTAGTCCCAAAGCACATCTTCTCCTTCAGGCGCCGCCGGTAACTCCAGAAAGTCTTCGTCCACCGGTGCCTCCTGCAGAAGCTCAGGTGGCGTATGCAATGCTGCTGCGTCCCAAACCTGCTGACGCCTGTGACCCGACAGCGAGGCGAGTGCGTCTGCCGCAGCCAAAAGCTTCATTTCGTGCTGTTCCAGCCGTGCTCTGCGGGCCAGCTCCTCGGCATTGTCGAACGGCCCCTTCGCCCGTGCCAGCACGATGCGCTCTGCGCTATCGGTCCTCAGCCCGCGGACCATGTGCAGTCCCAGACGCACAGCGGGTGTGTTTGGCAGGTCCTCGAGCGAGGACTCGACATCGCTGTACATCACATCCACCGGTCGCACCTCCACGCCATGGCGTTTCGCGTCCTGCACCAGCTGACTCGGGGAATAGAACCCCATCGGCTGCGAGTTGAGCAGCGAAGCCAGAAACGCTGCGGGTTCGTGCCGTTTGATCCAGCACGAGGCATAGACCAGCAGCGCAAAACTGGCCGCATGGCTCTCCGGGAACCCATATTCCGAGAACCCCTTGATCTGCTCAAAGATCTGTTCCGCGAATGACCGCTCATACCCTCGCGCGGTCATCCCGTCCACGATCTTGCTGTAGTACTTGCCCAGGCCACCCTTGCGCTTCCAGGCGGCCATCGCCCGCCGCAAACCATCGGCCTCGCCGGGTGTGAAACCGGCTGCCAGAATGGATATCTGCATCACCTGCTCCTGGAACACCGGAACACCCAAAGTGCGGCCCAGGGCTGTTTTGAGCGCCTCGCTTGGATAGGTCACCGGCTCCTTGCCCTGGCGTCGGTTCAGGTAGGGATGCACCATGCCGCCCTGGATAGGCCCAGGCCGCACGATGGCAACTTCGATCACGAGGTCGTAAAAGCAGCGTGGCTTCAGCCGCGGCAGCATGCTCATCTGCGCCCGGCTCTCGATCTGGAACACGCCGATGGTATCCGCCTTGCAGACCATGTCGTAGGTCTCCGGGTCCTCGGCCGGGATGTCTTGCATACCGAACTGGTAGCCACGCCGGTCGCTGATCATGTCGAGCGCACGCCGAATGGCTGACAGCATGCCCAGAGCCAGCACGTCCACCTTGAGCAGGCCCGCAGCGTCGAGATCATCCTTGTCCCACTCGATCACTGTGCGGTCCGGCATGGAGGCGTTCTCCACCGGCACCATGCGGCAGAGCAATCCTTTGGTGAGAACGAAGCCTCCCGTGTGCTGCGACAAGTGCCGTGGAAACCCGATCAGCTGGCTGGTGAGCACGATGAGCTGGCGCACCTGCAGGTTCTCCGTAGACATGCCCAGCTCATCGAACCGCTCCAGACGCACGTCCGCGCCATCGAACCACTGCTGGCCCTTGGCGATCGCGTCAACAGTTTCAAGGTCGAAGCCCAGCGCCTTGCCCACGTCCCGGATCGCCGATTTCGGCCGGTAGCTGATCACTGTGGCGGTTAGGGCCGCGCGGTCCCGGCCGTATTTCTGGTAAAGGTACTGGATCACCTCTTCACGGCGCTGGTGCTCGAAATCAATGTCGATGTCCGGTGGCTCGTTGCGCTCCTTGGAGATGAAACGCTCGAACAGCACGGACATGCGCGCAGGGTCCACCTCTGTGATGCCCAAGCAGTAGCAGACCACGCTGTTGGCCGCGGATCCACGCCCCTGGCAGAGGATATGTCGGGAGCGTGCAAAGGCCACGATGTCGTAGACGGTGAGGAAGTAGTGCTCGTAGTGCAGTTCGCAAATCAGCGACAGCTCATGTTCGATCTGCCCCTGCACCTTGGCCGGTATGCCAGCGGGCCAGCGCCGGCCAGCCCCTTCGTATGTCACCTGGCGCAGGTAGCTCGCCGCCGTATGCCCAGCCGGCACCACCTCGTCTGGGTACTGGTACTTCAGCTCGTCCAAGCTGAAACTGCACCGTGCCGCAACATTCAACGTCTCCGCCAGCAGCTCAGCTGGGAAGGTCTGCGCCAGGCGCAACCGGGTGCGCAGATGCTGCTCCGCACTGCGCTGCAGCGCATACCCACATTCAGTCAGCGGCTTGCCGATCCGTGTAGCCGTGAGCACATCCTGCAGCGGTTTGCGCGATCGAACATGCATGTGCACATCGCCCACCGCCACCAACGGGAGGGCTGTGAGCTCGGACAACTGACGCATGCGGGTCAGCCACAGCTCATCGTCGAGCCTTCGCACTTGATCCACACCAATCCAGCAGCGCCCTGTGAAATGGTTCAGCGTCCAGAGTCCAGCCTCTTCTAGCTGAGCATCCGTGCTCTTGCGGTCCGGGCAAAGCAGAACTACACAGTCTTCCAACTCAGATCCGCTGATGTGGTCGAGGGTGAGGTGGTAGGTACCTTTCTTGGAGGATCGTCGCAACTTGGTGATGAAGGCGCACAAGTTGCCATATCCGGTCAAGTTCTGGGCCAGCACGACCAGCGTGAAAGGCGCCTCGGACTCGTCCCGCGGATGGACGCAGAACTGCGACCCCAGCAGCAGCGGCAGGCCCACCGCCTTTGCTGCCACATGCGCCCGCACCACCCCTGCCAAAGAACACTCGTCCGTGATTGCCAGGCCCTGGTAGCCCAGCTCCTTGGCCCGTTCCACCAACTCGTCGGGCGCACTGGCCCCTCGAAGGAATGTGAAATTCGAGACGCACCGCAACTCCACATAGTCCGGTAGCGTTCGGGAAGGTCGAATCAACACGCCGATCTCACGCAAAGTGCCCATGTAGGAACCAGGCGGTCTGGTCCCGGGCCAAGCGCTGCTGAAACACCCACAACACGCCAGCATGCGGACTCAGGGCCAGCCAGTAGTCGCGCTGCACGTTGAGCGGCCGAGCATCGGCTTCACCGCCGCTGCGGTGCCACCAGCCGCCCTCGATCCGGTCCGGACCCAAAAGGAGTTGTAGCGGGCCTTGGTAATACGGACGATTGTCCCGATCGATGAGGCGCAAGGGCTCATCCAAGACCCAGCTGGGCAAGGGCAGTTCATACGGGGACGCAGTCTTGTTGCGTGGTGCCTCACATTGCCAGCTCTGCATCCATTCCAGCCGGTGGTCTGCGGACAGGATCGGCCTGCGCACACATGCCTCACCCAGCCGAGCTTGTATGCGCTCCAGTGCAAGGTCGGTGCTTGCGCCCTTCCGCAGAGTCTCGGGAATGAGGGAGCGGCTCTCTTCAACGACGGGCAAGACTTCAGTTGCCAGCAGTTCGATGTCGCCAGCGGGGGCGGCGAGCTGCACCTTTGCAAGATGCTCTGCAAGTAGTCGCGCCAAATGCTCTACGTTCTGTGTCGGTTGCGCGGTGCGGACCGTGAGTTCGCCGCTGGTGCCGACATCCTTTGCGCGCATGACATCGTGGCACCACCTGAGCGTGAAGGCCGTAACGCCCATTCGCCGTGCGGCCAGCCAACCGCCCATCTGTATCAACAGGCGCCGTGCTCCGAACAGCAAGGCCGGTGCCGTCTCGACCCGAGACATCAACTCCAGCCGAGCATGAAAAATCTCCGGCAGCGTGAGCCACTCATAGACCTCCGGGCGATGGCCGTACGCTTGGTCCAGGGCTATGAGCAAGGCCTTGTCAAAACGGCGACTTAGTCCGCCCCTCGGTAGTTTGCGCACATCGCCCAAAGTGCGGCACCCTACACGGGCGAGCGTAGGCTGGTGTAGACCCACAGCGGTGAGCGCTTCCAGCGGCAACGGATCCAACATCTTTGCCAATGCAGCCCGGAAACCATCAAAGGGAGCGTTCGACGAGGCATGGCGCGCCAGAACCAGCGCAGAGGTGCCCGTGGGTGCCCAAGCAATGCGCGCACCGAGTTCTTCTGCACCGGCTTCAATGAGCCGATGCAGTGCCTCTGTGCCACCAAAAAGGCGGGCACTTCCCGATACTTCGGCAACGATGGAGTCTTCGAGCAAAGCCACCCTAGGGGTGAATTGCAGTGCCCAGATTCCGAGCGACGTCGCATCAATGGGAGACGGGCTGGCTGGCAGAGGAATAGGGAGCAGTGCGGCCCAATGCCCATGCATCGGTGGCCTCCTTACGGAACGGAGCGCGGGGCGGTACTGGCACTGTCTTGAGCCGGGGCGGAATGACTGAAACCAAGTTGCCTGGCATCGCGTGCAAGTACAGAGCCTCATCAAGCGATGTTCCCCTGCGCTTGGGAATGCGGACCTCCAATTGCCAGCCTCCAGCCAGAGCCACGGTTACCCGCAGGGGGGCCGGAGATGTGTCGTGCAATGCAGCGGCCGGGCGAAACAAAAAAATCGGTGCACCGCACGACTGGGCGTGGATCTGCAGGCGACGGATTTGCTCTGGGCGAGCCTGTGGCAACCAAGAAAAGATGGCGCCTGCAGGATCGGATTTAACGATCTGCTCCGTGACCCAAAGCCGATCCACAGGCGCGGTCGCATGAATCCAAACGACCTGATCCGCAAGCAGGCCGAGTTGTTCCAGCCCCCCCACGTGCGGCTGTTTGGGCGGTGCGATCAGGTACACCCTCCCTCCCTCCGAAAGGAGGGCAGGCAGAGACCGCCCGAGAAGTCGCCATTCGCAAAGCGCTGCCTGGGGCATGAGCAGTTCTGTGAGGCTGTGCGTCGGCCAACCGCCGCCGGGAAGTTCTCTATCCAGTTCGGGAAATCCGGATGCCACTGTTCGCGATGCCGCGTCGCCAACTTCGCCACCGCGCCATACCGCCTCGGCAATATGCCGAGGAAGGCCGCCCGGGTCGAAAGCGCGAGGGGAAGGGACGGCGGGGGCAGACATAGATCGGCAGCATGAATACTGTATTTAATTACAGTATATGAGCCGACTATGAATTCTGAAATGGCTTAATTCGGATTACGGGTGGAGGCATCGGAATTCGTAGCGCGCGATCTCGGCTCAGAGCGGCGCAGCGCGAAAACCTTCCGAAATACACCTTCAATTCAGTCAGCTATGTTGGAGCCAAGCTGCGGTCCAGCACGCGCAGCCATTGCGGAAGCCGTCCTACCCCAATCCCACCTTGAATTTTTACGATGGACTTGCCGGTGAATCAGGCGCCGGCTGCTAGTTTTGGGCCCGCTTATGCGGGCCCCTTTTTGCAGGACCGTCCGATCTACCTTATGGGACCGAATCCAAAATAAGGAGCTTTTTGGGATGTCGCCTTGGGCGGTGCAGGACCTTTTCTCGCGTCGGAAGGCTCCGGTTGCGCAGAGTGTTTGGGTGGCCTCTGCGCTGGGTCGCTCTTTTCAGCATCTCGACGCGGCCCCACCTCAAGGTCTGGGGTCATCTGTTCCAGCGCTACCAACCCGTTGGCCATCGCGTCTTTGTACATATCGTAGGTGTCATCACCACGGGCAATTTCCTTCCACCTATCCTCTCTTACACGCTCCGTGATGACCCACTCAAATCTCCCGGGAGCGGGCTCTGCTACATGAACAGCAAGGAGTCGAAGCACATCGGTCATACCCGAGCTTAGGTTGGTAGGTGCGTGTCCAGGAATGTGCCGAAGCCTACGACATGGGTAAGTCGCTGCCTACATCCTTAGATGCGTCGGCCAACCAAACTTGCCGTAGACAACCCTACGGAGAGCTTCATGGCAACTGGTAGCCGCACCCTCTGGAAAGGTGCCATCACATTCGGCTTGGTCCATATCCCTGTCGGTTTGCACACTGCGGCCACGCAAGACGGCGTGGACTTTGACTGGCTGGACAAACGCAGCATGGATCCCGTGGGCTACAAGCGAGTGAACAAGCGCACTGGCCGCGAAATCACCAAAGAGAACATCGTCAAGGGCGTCGAGTACGAAGATGACAAGTACGTCATCATCAGCCCCGAAGAGATAGAAGCTGTCTTTCCCAAGACCACGCAGACCATCACCATCGAGCGGTTCATCGAGGCGAACGAACTTCCGTTCGTCTTCTTGGAACGTCCCTATTACGTTGCGCCCATCAACAAGAGCGACAAGGTCTACGCCCTCCTGCGAGAAGCACTGATCTCCACTGGAAAAATCGGCCTCGCCAAAGTGGTCATCGCGACCAAGCAGCACCTGGCTGCACTCGTGCCTTCCGGACCTGCGTTGGTGCTCGCGTTGCTGCGCTGGGGTGACGAGGTCAAGACCCTGGACAGCCTCGACCTTCCTGCAGCGGGCCGCAAGTCCGTGAGTGCAGCGGAGCTCAAGATGGCGACGCAACTCATCGAAGAAATGTCTGGGAAGTGGGACCCTGCCGATTTCAAGGACGAGTTCCGCATTCAGGTCATGAAGCTGGTGGAGAAAAAGGCAAAGGCCGGCAAAGGCAAGACTGTTCTCCAGCCAGAAGAGGAGGCGCCGACGTCCGCAGATGTGATTGATCTCACCGCTTTGCTGCAGCGCAGCCTCAAAGGCGGCGGCAAGTCCAGCAGCAAGACGGCTACCAAGACACCAACGACGAGGGCGAGCAAAGCAGCCTCCGCCAAAGCACCTTCCAAGAAGGCACCCGCGAGGTCCGCCGCTCGCAAGGCCAGCACCGAGCGCAAAGCTGCTTGATCTTTCCCCAACTCAATTTAAGGAGCAAAACATGCCCGACGACAAATCCAAGAGCGGCGGACAGGACCGCAAACGCATCAGCCTCACACAGGACTACGAGGTCCGCGACTGGGCGAAGAAGTTCAACGTGACGACCGAGCAACTCGAAGCGGCGGTCCGCACCGTGGGCAACGATGCCGCCGCAGTCGAGGAACACCTGAAGAGCAGCAGCCGGTGACCCTGTGCGCGTCGCGACGTGGAACATCAACAACGTCAATAAGCGTCTAACGCTGCTACTGGACTGGCTGCAACGCGCGCAGCCTGATGTTGTCGCGCTCCAGGAAATCAAATGCCCAACGTCTGACTTTCCAAGTGCCGCTCTGAAAGAGGCCGGATACAACAGCTTGGTCATTGGCCAACGCACCTGGAACGGCGTCGCCATGTTGAGCCGTGGTACGGAACCTCTGCCAATCGTGACATCCCTGCCCGGTGACACGGCAGACAAGGAAGCGCGCTATGTTGAAGCGGCCATCAACGGAGTGTTATTCGCTTGCCTCTATTTACCCAACGGCAACCCTCAGCCTGGCCCCAAGTTCGACTACAAGCTCCGCTGGTTCGAGCGATTGCGGCGCCGTGCGGAGGAGCTGTGGCATTCCGGGCACCCGGTGGTGCTGTTAGGGGACTGGAACGTCGTGCCCACGGACGCCGACATCTACAAGCCGGACACTTGGCGCAATGATGCGCTGCTGCAGCCCGAGGCTCGGGCCGCCTTCGCCAGCATTCTGGCTCAGGGATGGACGGATGTCATTGGCAAGGTGCATCGCAAGAAGGTACCTTTCACGTTTTGGGACTACCGGCGCAAGCGGTGGGAACGCGACGCCGGGCTGCGCATCGACCACATTCTGATTGGGCACTCGCTAAAGCTGCATGACGCGGGAGTGGACCGCGAGGAACGGGGCAAGGAGAGTCCCAGCGACCATGCCCCGGTGTGGGCGGACCTCACTGTCGAGAAGGCACGAGCGACACGCAAGCCGGCCATAGTTGCCAAGAAATCGCTTGGCACGAAGAAAGCGGAGCGGACGGCGAAAGCCGACCCCCCATCCATCCCTGAACCGCTCGCACAGTACAAGGCCAAGCGCGATTTCACGAAGACATCCGAGCCTGCCGGCGCTGCTGCGAAGCTCCCTCGTCGCGCCGAGGGCGCAGCGGAGCCATTGCAGTTTGTGATTCAGAAGCACTGGGCGTCCCGCCTGCACTACGACTTTCGGCTGGAGATGGACGGCGTGATGGTGAGCTGGGCGGTGCCCAAGGGACCATCGTTCGACCCCAAGGTCAAATCCATGGCCGTACATGTCGAGGACCACCCGATCGACTACAACACCTTCGAGGGGACTATTCCAAAAGGCGAGTACGGCGCCGGCAAGGTCATCATCTGGGACCGCGGTACGTGGGAGCCCGTGGGCCATCCTCGCGAAGCGCTGGCCAAGGGGAAGATCATGTTCTACCTCCACGGTCAAAAGCTTGCGGGTCTTTGGGAACTCGTGCGCATCTCGAAGCCCGACGAGAGAAGGCAGGACCAGTGGATGCTGTTCAAAAAGCGCGGCGACGCCTGGGCACGGCCGAGCACGGAGTACGACGTGATCACCGCGCTGCCCGACAGCGTGGTCGAGACGCCGCTGGGACTCGCGGAAGAGCGGGCGACAGCCGTCGGCATGCCGGCATCTGTCTCGGCATCCAGGTCTCAATCGCTGATTAAAGCTCGCAAATCCCGCTTTCCGGAGAAGCTGGAGCCGCAACTTGCAACGCTGGTGTCTTCGGTCCCGGAGGGCGATTGGGTCATCGAGACCAAATTTGATGGCTACCGCATCCTTGCGCGCGTGGAAGACAACGAAGTTCGTCTGTTTACGCGGAACGGCAATGACTGGACGGGCAAGCTTCCACAGGTCGCCGAGGGGGTTGCCGAACTGGGGTTGACGCGTACATGGCTCGACGGAGAGATTGTGGTCCTGAACGACGCCGGCATACCGGATTTCAATCGGCTTCAAAACGCTATCGACAACGCGCGCTCGCAAGATGTTGTGATGTTCGTGTTCGATATGCCGTACCTGGGCGACGAGGATCTGCGTGCGGTGCCGCTCTCTGCGCGGCGGCAGCTACTAAAGGCGGTTTTCGATGAACGCGAGAGTAGCACCGTACGGTTCAGCGAAGCGTTCGAGGTGGCACCCTCTCAGTTGCTCGGCGCCGCTTGCGACATGGGCCTGGAAGGCCTGATCATCAAGCGTGCTGATGCGCCCTATGTTTCTGGGAGAACAGACAGTTGGTTAAAACTCAAGTGCCAGCATCGGCAGGAGTTCGTGGTGCTGGGCTTCACAAACCGCACCGGTGCCGTCAAGGAGGTTGGTAGTCTGCTGTTGGGCTACCACGAGGAGGGAAAGCTCCTGGCCGCAGGGTCCGTCGGCACCGGTTGGGATTCATCCACAGCGGCCAACCTATATGCCCGAATGTCGAAGCTCGAAGTTTCTAAACCGCCTCTGGATGCCGATGAGTTCAAGCCGGGTCGGTGGTCCAAGCGCAAGGTGGGTTTTGAGCGGTGGGTTCGCCCGTTGATGGTGGTCGAAGTGGCATTTGGGGAGTGGACACCGGACAAACGCATTCGGCATGCGGTGTTTCGCGGAATCCGCACCGACAAGCCCGCCGGGATGATCACGCGCGAGCGCGCAATGGCGCCTCAGTCAACAACCGCGGCCGCTGTGGCAGTGAAGACAAAAGCGGCGGCCTCCGATTCCAAGGTCAAGATCACTCATCCCGACCGTGTGATTGATCCCAGCACGGGATTGCGGAAGATTGATCTCGTGCGTTACTACGAAAGCGTGGCGCAGTGGATGCTGCCTCACCTCAAGGATCGACCGACATCGCTCGTCCGGGCACCGACCGGAGTAACGGGTCACCTGTTTTTCCAGAAGCATCCTGAGAGCAAGATGCCGGGACTCAAAGAGTTGGATCCTGCACTCTGGCCCGGACACGACGCGCTTCTGGCTGTAAATTCCGCGGATGCACTTGTTGCCGCGGCGCAAATGAATGTGATCGAGTTCCACACGTGGAACTCTAAGGTCGCGCGCATCGACCAGCCAGATCGGTTCGTGCTCGACCTCGATCCCGGCGAAGGAGTCACATGGCCCATGCTGCAGGAAGCCGCTCAGCTCACCCGTGTGATGTTGGCCGAGCTCGGGCTGCAGTGCTGGCTCAAGACCAGTGGGGGCAAGGGTCTGCACGTAGTGGTGCCGATCACGCCGAAGCTTGACTACACCGATGTGAAAGCTTTCTCGCAAGCGGTGGTGAAACACATGGCGCGGGTTATTCCCTCCAGGTTTGTGGCGGTGATGGGCGGCAAGAACCGTGTCGGGAAAATCTTCATCGATTACTTACGCAACGGCCATGGACAGACAACGGTGTGCGCCTTCTCAGCAAGATCACGGCCGGGCATGGGGGTTTCCATGCCAGTTGGGTGGGATCAACTCAATGAACTCAAGGGCGGCGCGCAATGGACGATTGCGACGGCGCGGGAGTATTTGAGTTTTCAGCAGGAAGACCCGTGGCGAAATATTTGGAAGAAGCGGCAGTCGATCGAGCCAGCAATCAAAACTCTCGAGCAGACCACTAAGAAATCCAGAACGTAGTCGAAACCGACTGCGTAGGCACCTTGCGGCGTAGCAAGTTGAGCAAGCCGGACAACATGTCCATTCCGTGAATTAGATCGTTACTGCTTGCTCTTCTGAATGCTAATGCGTCCATCGGCCTCTAAAAAGGCATAGCGTAAATTTTCGATGTCGCAGTCTGCCTCCCTGAGAGCCTGTTCGACATCGCCTTTAGATACGCGGTGCTTCTTTCGAGTTTGCTCGAAGATTACGCCATCCCTTCCAATCAAGATGGCTTCACCTTCCAGAAGCCTCTCCGCAAAAACGCTGCGGGCCGTTACGATACCTACCAAAGTATTGAGACCGATCAAAACGAGACATACCAGTAGGCCTCCGAGGAGAGATTGATCGCTTCCGGTCATGGATGGCCCAGCAGCCTCGCTCACGAGCATGACTACAAGCAGATCGAAGGGCGTGAACTGCCCCACAGTCCGCTTTCCAGTCAGACGCATCATGACAAGAAGAGCTCCGTAGACGGCTACCGCCCGTACTAGGAGTTCCAATCCGCTTGTCTCTAAGCTGAGCATCAGATTGCCTTTACCCTGCTACCCCGCACTGCTTTTCTGATAGAACATTTGAATACTTCATGCAGCTGTCTCATAGCCTCTCGTTTACGTCGTGGCGTTTCTGCCGCGGTACAGTCTTCAGGCACCCACACCTCGTAACCCAGCATTCGGGCATCAGTGGCCGACAACATGACGCACATGTCCGCAGCGAGCCCCACAATGATTAATTCCTGAGTTTTCATCTTGCTCAAAAGGTGCTGCAGAGGGGTGGAATGAAATGCAGAATGTTGAGGCTTCAGAATGACCAGATCGTGTTCGGCGGGCGCTAACATTTTCGCTATTTCGCCTCTTTTTCCCGGAAGCGAGCAACAAGCCGAAAGGATGTCGCGAAACTCGCTGTGCCATAGTTGTCATTTGCATAAATCGCGCAAACGCCTTGTTTAGATAAGCGCGCCTTTAACTTTGCGATCGAACGCGCAGCGGTAAACGCTTCCGGGACCAGCTGCGACGCCGTGACGAAGTTAAGAGGATTGATGACGTCGACAAGAAGCAGGACCTTCTTACTCATCGGCAGAGGGGTGCGGCATAAAACGTTGAAACGCGACACTGTCCACCTTCTTTGGCCCTGTTACTGGGCATGACGCTAAAGACTTAGATTGCTGTTTTGGCCACAACTGAAGATATCGTGCCCGATGTAGTTCGTCGCGACTGTAGGTCGAATTCCTCACAATACGTATTGCGGATGCTTATGAACATTGAGTTCATTTCCATCTCTCTCAACACGAATGGACACGCGCTATATCGCTGTTTTAGGCAGACCAGAGCGGCAGTCGCAGCAGGGACTGAATATCGCAGGCGGCGCCAAACGCGACGCCTGCAGTGCCAGTACATTTGGTGCCATCAACAAACTGCGGTCCGATACGTTGTTACTGGCTGCACGTACGCTTGCGGTACCGCGATGTCGAAGTAGTTGTTAGATGAGCGCCAACTGCGAATATGGCGCTTCGCGCAGATGCCGAGAACCGGATTTTAGGAATTTACGCAAGCATCGCCTCGCATTTCTACGGCTGAGTTGCCGCTGAGCCGGCTTCATTTAAAAGAGTTACGCGTTGCCAAGCCTGCTCTTAACATTTAACGGGAGCTGGCAAAACCAATGTCGATGCACTCTGGCGCTTCTTCAGCTTGGCTGAGAGTGAAGTTCAGCAACGCAACATCGGTCGCCAGGGCGTTACGTCGACCGTCGCCGCCGATGCGAAAGTGTGCCATCGGACTGTTCGCTAACTGTAGAGCAGATCCCAAGCAATGAGCGGGCAGTGTGAGCGTACCAATGGCCGTGTTGTCTACTAATTCAAAAGACGGCAACAACATCCTGTTGTATTCAGCAAAGCCGATTTTGAGGACTGTACGGAAAGCCCCCGCGCGCATGCCCAACAACTCAATGAACCCACTCGCCATGGGAATCGTAAATCCCTCGGTGCTGAAGGTGTCGACGCCCGGAAGCAATGCAGCACGCACGTGCTTGACTTTCGTCACAATGTAGCTATCCCAATCCGGCTGGTGCGTCCGTGCCTTTTGAAGATTCGACCCCCACTGATTGGGAAGAGATGTAGTCATTGATTTCCTAGACAAAGAGGTGGCCGATGCAGCACGGGAAGCTGTACTTCCAAGACCATGCTGGTCTCGTCAATCTACGGCCACTGTAGGAACCCACCTATACGCCTGACAGCTAGTTGCGCTAGCTCACACGCGCCTTGATAAAAGCTAGGGTTTCGCGGGAGGGGGTTTATCTGGATTCGTTTTGCGGTCAGGTGGTAACGCCTCCTTGCTGGACGTGTCGGTTTCTACCAAGTCGGGGCTCGGGCGGTTTTGGTCCTTGTGCGTCTTACCGTCGGGTGAGTCGATTTGAGTAACCATGGTGGTCTCCTTCCAATCCAGTGAATAAGGAGGCCCAAGGGCCTCCTTGTTTGCGTCACGCTCAACGGCCATTCTTTTGGCTTTGGCTTCCTGCACGCGAATGCTGCTCGCTGCTGCCACTGCGGGTATTGCCGGATCCAGCGGACGCGCGAGTGCTGCCAGCGCCCCCGCCGTTGTCATCTTCGCTCGCGTGGCTCTTAGAGCCAGCTTTGCGAGCCTCAGCCGATGTGAATTCGTGAGCGTTGCCAGAGGCGTGCGCGGCACGTCCACCTTCGGAGGCAATCTCACGTTGGCGCTCGCTATCCATTGATGCGAAGCCTCTCGCCGAGCCTGAGCCGCCTTGATTGCCGGCAGCGCTACCTTCGCGCGAGCCATTTCGATTTTGATTGCCTTGATTGCTGTTTGCCATGCTTGATCTCCAATAGTTGAACAAAGAGCACACGGGAAATCCGTGTGAAACTCCACTTTCGACCGGCGGGCAATCAGATCCCGTAGGCGCTGGACTACCGCTCCGTAGTCATCGATTGATGAAGGAGCCCCTTTGCGCGACGGATGACGCATGCATGGACCACGGACAGTGGTGTGGAGTGTGAAAGACGACGGTGACACGCTCGATTGATTTAGGCGTCTGACAAGTGCGTAGGATTTCTCCCTCAAGGACCTACCTGTATTGGTGCTATTGCCGGGTGTCGAGATTTGGGATGTTCGACTGTCCAGGTGGGCGGACGAACGTATCTCGCATTGCTTCGGGGGCCATGCTGAAGCGTATGTTTTCTGCATGTCCCTGACTTGCGTGGCTTCCCCAAGAAACAGCGCAGGGCTCCCGCCCCTCCCCGTTGCAACCCACGGCGGGCAAGCCGCACCTGTCAATTTCCAGGCCCTATTCATATGGGCTCATGCTCAGCGCGGTGTGCCCCCCCCGGCGCTTCGCGCAACCTGCCCGGTAGCTTGAGGCACGGTGCTGTGTTTGCTACACCGGACCTATCCCTTATGGCGGTTTGCCCGATTCAAATTAGGTTTGTTGAAAAGGCGAAGTCCTACAAACACACAAAACTGCACGGCTGAAAGTGAAGTTCCCCGCAACGAAAGGAACTGCCATGCAACCCACCACCACTGGAGAAAACCGAACCGGAGCCGCCCAGGCTGAGGAAGGCGTGCAGGCAATGCTGCAAGCCAACGAGCGCTGGGCTCCCGCCCAGCCGCCCGACACGACGCTCGCTCAGGCTGACCGCGGCGTTTTCATCATGGAAGCGGACTCTGTCGGCTCCATCCCACCGCCCACCACCATCCAGAGCATGCTCAAGACGGGCCTGGACAAGATG
>PJUL01000943.1_pt1 | contig 15427 bp, 12 predicted proteins | sample 1512221 | NCBI WGS metagenome assembly PJUL01 (sample SAMN08177667, study PRJNA422409) | Feces metagenome, whole genome shotgun sequencing project.
CAAATTCTTCCAGTGTATCGTACTTGCTGCTGAAGTGTCCGATGAGCAATCTTCCCACACCTGCTTTCCTGGCGATCTCTGCGGCCTGCCGCGTAGTGGAATGAAAACGCAATTCTGCTCGGTCGCGTAAATGATCGAGGTAGGTTGTTTCGTGGTAGATCATGTCCAGTCCTGTAACATGTGGCAGCAGCCGTTCGTCATATTTGGTATCGGCGCAGAAGGCATAGGAGTAGCTGTGAGGACCGGGGGCCGTCACAGTTTCATTTTTGATCACCGTGCCGTCTTCGGCAATATAATCTTCGCCGCTTTTGAGCCAACTGTAGAAGGCAACGGGTATACCAAGCTCCGCTGCTTTATCTGCCAGCAGGCGTCTGGGTTTTTTCTTTTCGGTAAAAGAGAAACCAAAACATTCGATGCGGTGGTTGGTGCGAAAACAACGGATGGTGCACTTGTCATCTTCGAACAGAATGCCTTCGTTGCGGATGGTATGAAAATGCAGGTCGAAGCAAAGCGTGGTGTCGGCAACTTTCAGTTGCAGTTCGATCAGTTGCTGCAATGGTGCAGGACCATAAATATGGAGATCCTGTTTGCGTCCGAGCAGGCTGAATGAATTAATGAGACCGATAAGACCGAAATAATGATCGCCGTGCAGGTGGGAAATGAAGATGCGGGATATCTTGCTGCGACGGATTTTATAATTGATAAGCTGTATCTGGGTGCCCTCACCGCAATCGACCATGAAGCTGTCTCCATCCATCGTAACGATCTGGCTGGTCGGATGACGGTCGAATGCCGGTACGGCCGAATTATTTCCCAGTATTGTAACAGCGAGCATGCAATAAAAATAAACGATTAGACGTCTTAATGGATGAAAGACTGCATTTTAGGACAAAGCGCTGCACAGAGCTGCCGGGACTGTCAGACTTCGCCGTCGAGGAGTTCGCGTTCGATTTCTTCCATTTGCACAATGTCCCAGGCTTCGCTTTCGGTTGGTGTAACATTCATGATCTCCAAAAGTTCACTTTTATCCAAAAAATTTTCTACGGCTGGTTGAAGGCCGCAGATAACAAACGAAGCACCGTTTTCGTAGAACTGTTGTTGGATCAAAACGAGCTTTTCGGCTGCTTCCACTTCGATGTTGTCAACTTCCGATAAGACCAAAATCACATTTTTAACGACATTTTGCAGGTAGGGGAGCAAGCTTTTTTCCAATTCTACTGTCATACTAGCAGAAAGTGTGGCTTCTGATACCGTGATGACATGAAATTTTTCTTTGGTATCTATTTTGACCTGCATAATTACAACCAAGTTTATGAACAATACGTTTATAAATAGAGGCAAACAAGAACCAAATATATTCGTTAATATTGTATCAAACCCAATTATCTAACATGGATAATAACTTTTCAGCCCAGGTAAAAGAGATCATTTCATTTAGCAGGGAAGAGGCGTTGAGACTGGGAAATGATTTTATCGGCACAGAGCATCTGCTGCTCGGATTAATCCGGGAAGGAGATAACACGGCTGTCCGGATCCTGAAGAGCTTCAACGTTGATCTGTATGAGCTCCGAAAGGAAATCGAACTGGCCGTTAAGGATAAGACAGGGAAAAACATCGCGAACATCAACAGTCTGCCACTTACGCGACAGGCTGAGAAAGTAATCCGCGTGACGGTACTCGAAGCGAAAGCGCTGAAAAGTACCACTGTGGAAACCGAACACCTGATGCTGTCCATCCTCAAGAACAAAGAAAATATTGCTACACAAATCCTAAATCAGTTTGACGTGGACTACGACCTGTTTCGCCAGGAGCTTGGTATTGTAAAATCCAGCGACCCTCGCGCAGAATACACCGACGAAAACGACGACGATTTCGACGAAGAGAAAAAATACTCCCAGCAGAAAGGAAGCTCCAAACAGGCCGGCAATGCAAAGAGCAAAACCCCTGTACTGGACAACTTCGGTCGTGATATTACCAAACTGGCCGAAATGGGTACGCTGGACCCCATTGTGGGGCGTGAAGCAGAGATCGAGCGTGTATCGCAAATCCTGTCGCGCCGCAAGAAAAATAACCCGATCCTGATCGGCGAACCCGGTGTGGGTAAGACCGCCATCGTGGAAGGCCTGGCACTCCGCATCGTACAACGCAAAGTATCCCGCGTATTGTTTGATAAACGTGTGATCTCTCTCGACCTGGCCGCCCTTGTGGCCGGTACCAAATACCGTGGTCAGTTTGAAGAACGCATGAAAGCCATCATGAATGAGCTGGAGAAAAACCGTGACGTGATCCTCTTCATCGACGAGCTGCACACCATCGTGGGCGCCGGCGGAGCAAGCGGATCACTGGATGCCTCCAACATCTTCAAGCCTGCACTGGCCCGTGGCGAACTGCAATGCATCGGCGCATCCACACTGGATGAGTACCGCATGTATATTGAAAAAGACGGTGCCCTCGACCGCCGTTTCCAGAAAGTGATCATCGATCCGCCAAGCGTGGAAGACACTATTCAGATCCTGAATAATATCAAGTCTAAATACGAAGACTACCACAATGTGAGTTACAACGATGAGGCGATCGACGCCTGCGTTAAACTCAGCGACCGTTACATCACCGACCGCCTGTTGCCCGATAAAGCTATCGACGTAATGGACGAAGTAGGTGCGCGTGTTCACCTGAAAAATATCAACGTTCCGCAAAACATCGTTGACCTCGAGAAGAAGATCGAAGATGTGAAGAACGAAAAGAATAAAGTAGTAAAAAGCCAGAAGTTCGAAGAAGCCGCGTCACTGCGCGATACGGAGAAACGTCTGGCAGAAGATCTCGAGAAGGCAAAAGCTGATTGGGAAGAGGAGAGCAAACACAAACGCTATCCGATCGACGAAGAAGCGATTGCCGAGGTAATCAGCATGATGACCGGCATCCCCGTAAAACGGATGGTGCAGGCAGAAACAGAGAAGCTGCGTAAAATGTCGGAAGACATGCGCGGTATGGTAATCGGTCAGGACGAAGCCATTTCCAAAGTGGTGAAAGCCATCCAGCGTAACCGTGTAGGTCTGAAAGATCCGAAGAAACCAATCGGTACCTTCATCTTCCTTGGTCCCACAGGTGTGGGTAAAACGGAGCTGGCCCGTGCCCTGGCGCGCTACATGTTCGATTCAGAAGATTCCCTGATCCGCATCGACATGAGTGAATACATGGAGAAATTCACGGTGAGCCGGTTGATCGGAGCGCCTCCGGGATATGTAGGATACGAAGAAGGTGGACAACTCACCGAGCGCGTACGCCGCAAACCCTACAGCGTTATCCTGCTTGACGAGATCGAAAAAGCTCACCCGGATATTTATAACATCCTGCTGCAGGTACTCGACGATGGTCAGTTGACCGATGGCCTTGGCCGCAAAGTGGACTTCAAGAACACACTGATCATCATGACCTCCAATATTGGTGTGCGTCAGTTGAAAGATTTCGGTTCAGGTGTAGGCTTTACCACGGCGTCCAAAATGGAGCATGAAGATGAAGCCAATAAAGCGGTGATCGAGAAAGCGCTGAAGCGTACTTTCTCTCCCGAGTTCCTCAACCGTATCGACGACGTGATCATCTTCAACAGCCTGTCCAAAGACAATATCTTCAGCATCATCAACATCCTGATGAAGGGAGTACTGAAGCGACTGAATGCGCTGGGTTACGATCTGGCACTGACAGAAGACGCGAAAGCATTCCTGGCGGAGAAAGGATACGATGTACAATTCGGTGCGCGTCCGTTGCACAGGGCGATCCAGAAATACCTGGAAGACCCACTGGCGGAAGAGATTCTCAACATGAATGTGAAAGCAGGAGATGTGCTGGAAGCGGATCTGGATAAAGAGAACAATAAGTTGCGCTTTACCTTCCGCGATCCGGTGGAGGAATCACCTTCAGGATCTACCAAGTCGAAAGCGTAAGCTGTAAACATATAAGGTTTAGTAAGCCCCGGGGACCACAGTGTGGTCCCTTTTTAATTAGGTAATTTGATGATTTGAAAATTAGAAAATTGGTGTGCTGTCAGGAGCTACCTGATCGTCCTTTCATCTTTGTGGTGTCACCGGTATCCCCCCGGAAATAAGTATTGTGCTGGTATGGTTGTTCATTACCAAATTCTCAAATCATCAAATTACCTAATTAAAAAGCCCGGATCTCTCCGGGCCTGTACTTACTAACAAGGTTGCTGGTTAATTAAACGAAAGGCTTTTCGTCCTCTTCGTTTTCCTCTGCTTCGGTAACGGTTTCGTCAACCTCGGGCAGATCGTCCACCACACTATCGGTGTCCTCAATGGCGGGTTCATCAACGATATCCTTTTGTTCCACTACCGGTTCATCGGGTGGAAATTCAATTACTGCGGGAGTAGCAACCGGTGCAGGTTTCGGCTTCGGAGCCGGTTTGCGTGCAGGCGTTGCTTTTTTAACGGCTTTCTTGGGTGCGGGTGCCGGAGCTGCTTTCTTGGGTGCAGGTTTCGGCGCTGCTTTCTTCACGGCCTTTTTCGGAGCCGGAGCCGCTTTTTTCACAGCTTTTTTAGGAGCTGCTTTCTTGGGAGCCGCTTTCTTAGCTGCTTTTTTAGGAGCTGCCTTTTTCACCGCTTTCTTTGGAGCGGCTTTTTTAGCTGCTTTCTTTTTGGGAGCCGCTTTTTTAGGAGCGGCTTTCTTCTTTGGGGCAGCTTTCTTCTTCGGTGCTGCTTTCTTTTTAACCTGCTTTTTGGCGGCTTTTTTAGGAGCTGCCTTCTTAACGGCCTTTTTGGCGGCTTTCTTTTTGGCGGCTTTTTTTGGTGCGGCTTTCTTCGCTGCTTTTTTCACCGCTTTCTTTTTTGCGGGAGATGCTTTGGCTTTCTTTTTTACTGCCATGACCGGTAAGATTTTAAGTGGGGTTAAATTGAATGATTAGAACCGGTGATGAAATTACAACGAATAAAAAGTAATTTCAAAATTTCCATAGCCATTTTATAAATATTTACTGTTGTACACCTCCTTCTTCTCCTGTATTTTGTTCCCGGCCGCTGGACGTTTCACCGGTAAGTCCTAAGTTTGCCGCCCTTTTTATATCATTGGTACGTTCAAAATCCGGGTAATAATCACCATGAAGGCCGCGAAGGAAACTGTCAAACCTGCCCTGCTGTTAGCTCCGCATCGGTTATTGGAAAATAACATTCTCGTGCAGACCCTGCTCATCCGAAAAGGCGACGCCAGCCTGCAATACGACGTCGGCGACATGGGCGGCAGCCTCGGCAACCTCTTTCCCGAATGGCCCAGGGAAATGCTCAAACTCTTCCGCGAATTCGGCCGCGAAGCCCTCGACGAAGCCAAACGCGAGATCAAACAACGGCATACCAAACAAAAAGGCGGCATTCAGTACGACCAATTCTTCCGGCAGGCCATGCTGCGCCATTATCACCAACTCCTGGAAAAAGCCAAACCCTTTACGGGCGTTGCCAAATGGTACCATACCAAACAACTCAATGGCAACCGGCATTATTCCACCGCACCCTGCCGCTTCAGTACCTATCGCCCGCGGCTGCAGTTTGAAGTGAAAAAAGACGAAACAGGCGCGTTACAATTGCTGCACCAGGTAGAATTGAACGGCTCCGTGTACCCACTCACTGATTTCTTCCGCACCCATTACCTCCTGGAGAGCGGCAACGAATATTTCCTGTTGTCGTACCGCGATTACCAGACACTCGAGTGGCTGGCAGCGGAAAACCCGGTCCAATACGCTTTCCGGCCCGAAGAACTGGCCAGCCAGGTGCTCGCCCGGCTAGAACAGGATTATACCGTTAACCGCAATAACCTTTTCGGCCAGCAGGAAGTAGCGGTAAAACCTGTCAACCGCGTATTCTTCAGCGAACTAAACAACACCTTTCTCATGCTTACGCCGCAATGGCTTTACGACGGCTTCGTGATAGAAGGTCCGTGGCAGGAACAGGTGGATATTGTGCAGAATGGAGTGGCCTATGCCATCCGCCGCGACAAAACACATGAAAAGGAATTCCTGGAACTGCTCGAATCGCTGCACCCCAATTTTTCCAAACAAATAAATGGCTACTACTACCTGTCTTTTGCCGATGCGCAGAAGAAGCAGTGGTTCCTCAAAGCTTATCACCAACTGCTCACCAGCAATATTGAATTACTGGGAATGGACATGCTGAAGCATTTCCGGTATTCAACCCACCAGGTGGAGACGCTTGTAAAAGTGACGCAGGAGGAAGAAACGCGCGTGACCCTGAAAATGGAAATCCGTTTCGGCAAGGAAAAAGTGGAACTCGTTTCCCTGCAAAAAATGCTGCTGGCCGGCCAGCGTGCCGTGATGTTGAAAGACGGCAGTCTCGGCGTGCTGGGAGAGGAGTGGCTGCGGCAATACGCTCCGCTTGTCAAACATGGCAAGGTACAGGGTGATCAACTGACGGTGAGCAAATGGATGGCGCTCGGCGAAACCGAAGCCGGAGCAGCGGCCTCGCCCATTCCTTCCATGAAAAAGGAATGGTGGCAACGCTGGCAGCAATGGCAGCAAAGCGACGACGTGGTCTATACGGTTCCCGCACAGGTGCAGGCCCAGTTGCGGCCTTACCAGCAAAAAGGATATGAATGGATGCGGTTGCTGGCCGAAGCCGGGGCAGGCGGCTGCCTCGCGGATGATATGGGTCTGGGAAAAACATTACAGGCTATTTGCTTCCTCGCTTCCCGCGTAGAACAGTTCCCGCAGGGCAGGCATATTATTGTTTGTCCCTCTTCCCTCATCTATAACTGGCAGCAGGAGTTGGAAAAATTTGCACCCGGCATCCGGACCTTGGTGTATCATGGCGCCAACCGGAAGTCTGCACAAGTAGACGATCCCGCCGTACAGGTACTGATCACCAGCTATGGAACACTTCGCGCCGACTCGGGCACTATCCAGGCATTTGCCTATGACACCGCCATTGTTGATGAAAGTCATAATATCAAAAATCCATCGGCACAGATTACACAGGCAGTGAGCGCCCTGCAGGTAACGGTATGCGTGGCACTCAGCGGTACGCCGGTGGTGAACAATACCTTCGATCTGTATGCACAGCTCAATGTGGTACTGCCCGGCATGTTCGGCAGCCGCGAATTCTTCAAACGTGAATACGCCGATGCCATCGACCGGTTCGGCGATGAAGATAAAATACGCGCCCTGCGCCAGTTGACAGCGCCGTTCATTCTCCGCAGAACAAAAGAACAGGTGGCTACCGAACTTCCCGAAAAAACGGAATCTGTTTTATGGTGCGAAATGGGAGGCCTGCAACGCGAACTGTATGAGCAAATCCGCGATCAGATCAAAAGCAGCCTGTTCCTCGACATCAAACAACAGGGACTGGCAAAGAGCAAACTGGCGGTGATACAAGGCATTCTCAAACTCCGGCAGGTATGTAATTCGCCCTTGTTGTTGCCGGAAGACGAACGTACCGGTGCCGACTCCGTGAAGACAGATGTATTGATGGACGAACTGAAACAAATCTTACCGGCGCACAAAGCGCTGGTGTTCTCGCAATTCAGCAGCATGCTCGATCTGCTGGCGGAAGAATGCAAACGCCAGGGCATAAAATATTATCATTTCGACGGGCAGACACCGCCGGCCAAAAGGGCCGAGATGGTGAACGCTTTCCAGGAAGAAGGCAACGACACGCATCTGTTCCTGATCAGTCTGAAAGCCGGTAATGCTGGTCTGACACTGACGGCGGCCGATTATGTGTTCCTGTTTGATCCCTGGTGGAACACGGCGGTGCAGCAGCAGGCGATTGACCGGACGCATCGCATCGGCCAGACCCGTAACGTGTTTGCCTATAAAATGATCTGTAAAGACACGATTGAAGAAAAGATCGTGCGGTTGCAGGAGAAGAAAAAGCAACTGGCGGAAGACCTGGTAGGAGCGGACGAAGGGTTTGTGAAAATGCTGAGCGAAGAAGATATCGCTTATTTGTTCGGGTAAGTGAATGCCTGAACTATCTTGCCCGCCATTTAATTAAAAGTCATGGAAATTACGACGCAATTAAGTTTTGAGGATTACAGGAAATGGTCTTTTCGGGTAGTTATGAAACAACCGATAACCTGGGTTGTGATGTCAGGGGCTATTTTGTGTATCATACTTGGTTTACTCGCACCCGCGAGCAAGCCTACGCTGATTTATGGTTTAATCCTTAGCGTTTTTTATCCATCAATGCTACTGTTACGTGCATCCAGACTTTATAAGTCTTTGCCCTTGTTAAGGGAGAAAACACACTATCAGTTCCTGGGTGATAAACTGATCGTAAAAGGAGAGTCGTTTGAAAGTACTTTCTCCTGGGACAGGCTTTACGAGGTGAAAGTGGCTTATGGATGTCTGGTAATTTATCAATCAAAATACATGGCCAGCCTCATCCCTTTAAGAGATGTATGGCAGGGCGACCTGCTGAAACTAAAGGAGATACTGGACAGGAACAAAGTGAAAAACAATATTAAATTGACCTGATTATCAGCAGAGTAGGCATATTATCCCCATGTTATCATTCTCAAATCTTCAAATCACCAAATTTTCAAATTAATCCCTACCTTTGCGCCGCCGTAGGTAGAAACCAAGGATGTGGACGAAAGTGACGCGAAAGAGATTTTACCCATACGGCGGACTATGAGAGTCTAATCTACCATATCAGCTTTTTTTGCTCCCCGGCCGGGATGCAGTGTTCTGTTTCTATTCAGCTGATATACCTCCCCAATACTGAAAATAGCCTGAAACGCATTCAGTTTTCGATCAACATTCGGCCAATCAATACAACAAAAAATAAAGTAAACAACAAACTTAACTAGTCATGGCAGACTTGAAATTTCAAAGAAACTTTGGTATTGCCGCGCACATCGATGCCGGTAAGACCACTACCACGGAGCGTATCCTCCGCTACACAGGTATGATTCACCGGATCGGTGAGGTGCACGATGGTGCAGCTACTACCGACTGGATGGAGCAGGAGAAAGAACGCGGTATCACCATTACTTCGGCTGCCGTTAGCTGCCAGTGGAACTTCCCTACCGATAAGGGTAAAGTAACTGGTGACAGCAAAAAATACAACTTCAACATCATCGATACTCCGGGTCACGTGGACTTTACCGTAGAGGTGGAACGTTCTATGCGTGTACTCGACGGTCTGATTGCCCTGTTCTCTGCGGTTGACGGTGTAGAACCTCAATCGGAGACTGTATGGCGCCAGGCCAACCGTTACGGCGTACCCCGTATCGGCTTCGTAAACAAAATGGACCGTTCCGGTGCCGACTTCCTCAACGTAGTGAAGCAGGTAAAGGAAATGCTGGGTTCCAAAGCAGTACCGCTGCAGTTGCCAATCGGTGCTGAAGACAATTTCCAGGGTGTGGTTGACCTGATCAAAATGAAAGGGATCATCTGGCACATGGAAACAGAAGGTATGACTTATGACGAGATCGACATTCCTGCCGACATGCAAGCGGAAGCAGAAGAGTGGAGAGCCAGCCTCGTAGAAGCCGTAGCTGAATACGACGACACCCTGATGGAGAAATTCTTCGAAGATCCCAACAGCATCAGCGAAGACGAGATCCATGAAGCGATCCGTAAAGCAACCATCGACCTGTCTATCGTTCCAATGATGTGCGGTTCTTCCTTCAAGAACAAAGGTGTACAAACTGCACTGGATGCGGTTTGCCGTTACCTGCCTTCACCGGTGGATATTCCTGATACCGTTGGTACTCATCCTGACAGTGGTGAAGAAATCACCCGTAAGGCTGACCCCAAAGAGCCGTTTGCGGCCCTCGCGTTCAAGATCATGACCGACCCGTTTGTTGGTCGTCTGGCATTCTTCCGGGCCTACTCTGGTCACCTGGATGCAGGTTCTTATGTACTCAATGTACGTAGCGGTAAGAAAGAGCGTATCAGCCGTATCATGAAAATGTTTGCAAACAAGCAGAACCCGATCGACTTCATCGAAGCTGGTGATATCGGAGCGGCCGTTGGTTTCAAAGAAATCAAAACCGGTGATACCCTTTGCGACGAAAACCATCCGATTGTACTGGAAAACATGTTCATCCCCGAGCCGGTAATCGCTATCGCGGTTGAACCCAAAACCCAGGCCGACGTTGATAAAATGGGTATGGCTATCGCTAAACTGGTAGAAGAAGACCCTACACTGCGTGTAAATACAGATGAAGATACCGGTCAGACCATCCTGCGTGGTATGGGTGAGCTGCACCTCGAGATCATCATCGACCGTATGCGCCGTGAATTTAAAGTAGAAGTAAACCAGGGTGCTCCCCAGGTTGCCTATAAAGAAGCCTTCAACACAACCGTTGAACACCGCGAAACGCTGAAAAAGCAAACCGGTGGTCGTGGTAAGTTCGCCGACATCGTGTTCGACCTCGGACCGGTTGACGAAGAATGGCAAAAAGAAAACCCTGACAAGAACTTCCAGTTCGTGAACAATATCGTAGGTGGATCAATTCCCCGTGAATTCATCCAGCCTGTACAGAAAGGTTTCGAATCTGCAATGACCCAGGGTGTATTGGCTAACTATCCTGTTGACAACCTGAAGATCCGTCTGTTCGACGGTAGCTTCCACCAGGTTGACTCCGATGGTATGTCATTCGAACTTTGCGCCAAGCAGGGTTTCCGTGAAGCTGCACGCAAAGCCAAGCCGGTATTGCTGGAGCCGATCATGAAAGTAGAAGTAATCACACCAGCCCAGTACATGGGTGACGTTACGGGTGACCTGAACCGTCGTCGTGGTATGATGGAAGGTATGGACAGCCGTGCAGGTGCAGAAGTTATCAAAGCTAAAGTGCCGCTGAGCGAAATGTTCGGCTACGTAACGCAGCTTCGTTCGCTGTCTTCCGGCCGTGCATCTTCTACCATGGAGTTCTCTCACTACGCACCAGCCCCCAGCAACATTGCTGAAGAGGTAGTAGCGAAAGCGAAAGGTAAAGTGAGCGCTTAATCTGACACTATTCCAATCAGATAGGGCCGCCCTCCGGGGCGGCCTTTTTTATGCCGATAAATTAATCCTGATCAAGCAAATGAAGGCGATATGGCATCAGGTTTGCTGAAATATTCCCTGAAAACACACCCGTTTTTAGGATCATCCTAAGGCCGTCCAGGCTACTTGAAAAACACATTAAAGGTTAAGGGCTCATTCTTGAGCCTTTTTTTTATGGGTAAAGGTGCAGGCCCGAAGTTTCGGGCTTGGGTGTAAGGTTAAAACAGCCGTTATAAGTATTAAGTTACAAGTAAACAGCCATGACCCGCATTGACGCATCGTGAAGCGCTTGAGTGGCAAGAGCGTTTATTCACAACTGCCCATTGACGATTCACGCCAACTCATTCAATTGACAATTCACACTTCCCGGCACGCTCTTTGGCCTTATCCCCAAAACTCTGTTATGCGCCTGTTTGTCACTTCCTTAATCGCTATTGCCCTTTTCCCGGCCCTTGCGAACGCCCAGCAAAAATTTCATGAAGACACGGAACGGACTTTCCGCTTTGGTGCCAAAGCCGGTTTGAATATCAATAAGATCGAAGGCCAGGCCTTCAACGAGTCTTTCCGCTATAACTATATGTTGGGAGGTTTTCTGCAGTGGAACTTCAGCCGCCGTTTCGGTATTCAGCCGGAAATCAACTTTGCCCAGACTACCAGCGAGATCACCAGCGACGAAACCGACATCTATGACGACATATTCCTGGGCGGCGACCAGAAAAAGGCCAAACTGAACTACTTCAAAATCCCGATCCTGTTGAATATAGACATCGGGCAATCGCAGCGGGTGAAACTGCAGCTGGGTCCGCAATGGGGGCAACTGGTCAACAGTAAGGTAGACAGCCTGCGGCAGCCGGGCCGCGACATTTTCCGGAAAGGGGAGTTTTCTTTGCTCGGCGGTTTGTGGCTGCAACTGCCACTGATCAACATTGGAGCGCGGTATGAAATGGGGCTGACCAATCTGAATGATGTAAGCAACCAGGATAAATGGAGAAGCCAGGCATTTCATATTTTTGCCGGTGTAACCTTCTAAAAACCGCCAAAACGGCCAAAAATTGATAAGTAATTGATTTTCAAAGTAAAGAGACGAAACGCTGTAGTGGGGCGGGAGCGAGGTGGAAAATAATTGCCTGAAAAAAAACGAAAAAAACCGTAAAACTTTTGGCAATAATCATAAACTCCTTACCTTCGCACTCCCAAAAGAAAAGCGGGTTTACACACATGTCTCAGCGAATCAGAATAAAATTACAGTCTTACGATCACAACCTGGTAGACAAATCAGCGGAGAAGATCGTAAAAACAGTACGCAGCACAGGTGCAGTAGTAACAGGACCAATTCCCCTGCCTACCCGTAAGAAGATCTTTACTGTTCTGCGTTCTCCCCACGTGAATAAGAAAAGCCGTGAGCAGTTCCAGTTGGCTACGCACAAGCGTCTGCTGGACATCTACACTTCTTCTTCACGCACAGTGGATGCGCTGAGCAAGCTGGATCTGCCGAGTGGTGTGGAAGTTGAAATCAAAGCATAACATATCGGATGGGCGCCCTGGCGCCTTTTCGTTTTTAGTTCTTATACTCGTTAGTTAAATCAATGCCATCTCTCAAATTCGCCTCGGGCGGACCAAAAGAGCTCTGGTTTATTACATAAAAACAAGCCATTCAGGGTTTGTTTACTACCGGTACTTCCGAGGGAGCGAAGTTGCTCACACAAAGGAAAAGGTTGGTAGCTAAACGGGGATCGATGCCGACGGTAGCACACCGCTCAGGCATGTCCCAATAATCCTGCAGGCGTAAACTTGGAAACAAATGAAAGGTATTATTGGGAAGAAAATCGGGATGACAAGCATCTTCGATCCCACTGGAAAACAAACAGCCTGCACGATCATCGAAGCAGGTCCATGTGTTGTAACGCAGGTAAAGACCAAAGAGTCTGACGGTTACAACGCTCTCCAACTCTCTTTCGGCGAAAAGAAAGAAAAACGTGCTACTAAAGCCGAAAAAAATCACTTCGCAAAGGCACAGACTGCGCCTAAAAAATTCTCCAAAGAATTCCGCGACTCTTCTCTCGAAAAAAATATTGGTGAAACTGTAACTGTTGACATCTTCGAAGAAGGTGACAAGGTTGAAGTTGTCGGTACTACCAAAGGAAAAGGTTTCCAGGGTGTTGTTAAACGCCATGGCTTCTCCGGTGTAGGTGAGCAAAGCCACGGTCAGCATGACCGTCAGCGTGCTCCAGGTTCTCTCGGTAACTCTTCTGACGCAAGCCGCGTTATGAAGGGTATGCGCATGGCCGGCCGTGATGGCGGTGACCGCGTAAAACTGAAAGGTCTGAAAGTGGTGAAAATTTTCGCCGACAAAAATTATATCCTGGTTAGCGGTTCTGTACCGGGCCACATCGGTTCAATTGTTTTAATCCAGAAGTAATCAACCTGTGAGGGTTATCAAAAACTAAGAAAATGAAAGTTGAAGTTTTAAATAGCAAAGGAACAAGCACAGGCAGATCGATTGAACTGCCCGAAGATATCTTCGGTATAGAGCCTAACAATCACGTGATCTACCTGGCTGTGAAACAATACCTGGCTGCTCAGCGTCAGGGTACGCACAAAGTGAAGACGCGTGCTGAAGTACAAGGAGCCAGCCGCAAACTGCATCGTCAAAAAGGTACTGGTGGTAGCCGTAAAGGTAACATCCGTAACCCTCTCTATAAAGGTGGTGGTACCATCTTCGGCCCCAAGCCTCACAGCTACGATTTCAAACTGAACCGTAAAGTGAAGGACCTGGCCAAGATCTCTGCCCTGTCTTATAAAGCAAAAGAAAATGCCATCGTAGTAGTAGAGGACATCAACCTCGACGCTCCGAAGACAAAATCTGTTGTTGACATCCTGGGTAACCTGAAAGTGGCTGACAAAAAAGCCCTGTTCATCCTGCCTGAGAACGACAGCAATGTTGAACTGTCTCTCCGCAATGTACCCTCTGTACTGGGTGTTCTGCTGAGCGATATCAATACCTACGACATCGTTAACTCCGAAGTACTGGTATTGACAGAAAGTGCGGCTAAAGTATTCGTAGAAGACGAAGCTGCAGCGTAAGTGACTGATTTGATTGAGCTTATAATCTTCAAATCATCAAATTTTCAAATTTTCAAATTAAAAAGGTATGAATCCTTCTGATGTATTGATAAAGCCGATTTTGACTGAAAAGGCCAACGCGCAGCAAGACAAACTGCGTCGCTACGCCTTCAAAGTGGCTAAGAAAGCGAACAAGCTGGAGATCAAGAAAGCGATCGAAAGCTTCTACGGCGTAACAGTTACTAATGTTAACACTGCAGTATCTCCCGCCAAAAGCAAAACCCGCTTTACCAAAGCCGGCTTCATCTCCGGACGTAAACCTTCTTACAAGAAAGCTTATGTAACCGTAGCCGAGGGTGAAACGATCGATCTGTACGCAAACATCTGATCACCCCCGGGGTAACCAAGGTTACCACCGAAAGGCAACCAACCGCCGCGAAGTGTTGAAATCAACAAAAGCCTGAAAGGCACAAGAATTTTAAAAATGGCATTAAGGAAATTCAAACCTGTTACCGCTGGTACCCGTTGGAGAATCGGGAACGCGTATGCAGAGATCACAACCGACACACCTGAAAAGAGCCTGCTGGAACCTAAGAAAAGAACCGGCGGTCGTAACTCTTCCGGTCACCTTTCTATGCGCTACCGTGGTGGTGGACACAAGAAGAAGTACCGTATCGTGGACTTCAAACGCGACAAGAAAGATATTGCAGCAACTGTTGTATCTATCGAATATGATCCGAACCGTACAGCATTCATCGCACTGCTGAATTATGCAGACGGTGAGAAACGCTACATCCTGGCTCCCCAGGGCCTCCAGGTAGGCACAACCATCATCAGTGGTGATGCCGTAGCTCCTGAAGTTGGTAATGCCCTTCAGATGAAAAACATGCCGCTGGGTACCAACGTTCACAACATTGAAATGCAGCCTGGTCAGGGTGGCAAGCTGGCCCGCAGCGCCGGTTCTTCCGCTCAACTGACCAACAAAGAAGAAAGATACGCCGTGCTGAAAATGCCTTCCGGCGAACTGCGCAAAGTACTGGTTAACTGTTATGCAACAGTAGGAGTGGTAAGCAACAGCGACCATAGCCTGCAGAGCATGGGTAAAGCCGGCCGTAACCGCTGGAAAGGTATCAAGCCCCGCAACCGTGGTGTAGCCATGAACCCTGTAGATCACCCGATGGGTGGTGGTGAAGGTAAAGCTTCAGGTGGACAGCCCCGCAGCAGAAATGGTCAATACTCACGCGGTCTGAAAACACGTACACGTGGTAAGGCCAGCGACAAACTGATCATCCAGCGCAAAAACGGAAGCAAACTGGCGAAGTAAAATTTGAAAATCGCCTACCAAAGGAACA
>PJUL01000944.1_pt1 | contig 15423 bp, 11 predicted proteins | sample 1512221 | NCBI WGS metagenome assembly PJUL01 (sample SAMN08177667, study PRJNA422409) | Feces metagenome, whole genome shotgun sequencing project.
ACGCTCTCGAAAAAGCGGTATGGAGAGCAAGGATGCTGGGTGGAATGCAGGATTTCGAGCTGCGCGTTACCACGTTGCTCGATCACGCGGCCCGCGAGCATGGCGGGCGGGAGATCGTCACCCGCTGGGCCGATGGCAGCGAGACGCGGACCAACTGGGCCGGCATCGCCCATGACTCGCGCAGGCTCGCCCAGGCGCTGGAGCGGCTCGGGCTGAAGAAGGGCGACCGGGTCGCCACGCTGGCGATGAACCATGGCCGGCATCTCGTCGCCTGGTACGGCACCGCCGGCATGGGCGGGCTGGTCCACACGATCAATCCGCGCCTGTTCGACGACCAGCTCGCCTTCATCGCCAACCATGCCGAGGACAAGATATTGTTCTACGACCGCGCCTTCGCGCCGCTGGTCGAGAAGTTGAAGCCGCAATGGACGACCATCGAGCATTATTACTGTTTCGATAGCGATGGGCCGGACAGCTTCGAGGCGCTGCTCGCCGGCGAGGACGGCAAGTACGACTGGTCGCAGGGCGACGAGCGCGAACCCTGCATGATCTGCTATACCAGCGGTACCACCGGCAATCCCAAGGGCGTGGTCTATACCCATCGCTCGAGCGTGATCCACGCGATCGCCGAGATGCAGCCCGACGTGTTCGACCTGTCCGCCCGCGCCGTTGCGATGCCGATCGTGCCGATGTTCCACGCGGTCGGGTGGGGCCTGCCCTGGGCGGGCGCCGCGGCGGGGATCAAGTTCGTCTTCTCCGCGGTCAACGATCCGCTGATACTGTGCGACCTGATGAACCGCGAGAAGGTGACGCATACCGCCGGCGTGCCCACCGTCTGGTTCGCGATGTTCCAGCACATGGACGCCACCGGCGAGGAGCCGAAGTACCTCAAGATCGTCACGATCGGCGGCTCGGCCGCACCGCGCGCGATGGTCGAGCGGATCATGAAAATGGGCATCCGCGTCAACCATGCCTGGGGCATGACCGAAACGTCGCCGATCGGCACGATGGGCGCGCCGTCATGGGATTGGGACGATCTCAGCTTCGAGCAGCAGGTCGATCAGGTCTGCAAGCAGGGCAAGGTGCCCTATGGCGTCGAGCTGCGCGTGGTCGATGACGAAGGCGTGCTCCAGCCGCGCGACGGCAAGAGCTCGGGCCGGCTACAGGTGCGCGGACCGTGGATCGTCGAAAGCTATTTCAAGGCGGATGCGCCGGCGGTCGATGCCGACAACTGGTTCGATACCGGCGACGTCGCGGTGCTTCATCCGGACGGCACGATGCAGATCACCGATCGCGCCAAGGATGTTATCAAGTCGGGCGGCGAATGGATCAGCTCGGTCGAGCTGGAGAATGCCGCGGTCGGCTGCACTGGCGTGGCCGAGGCGGCGGCGATCGGCGTCTATCACCCGAAATGGGAAGAGCGGCCGATCCTGCTGGTGGTCCGCAAACCGGGCAGCGAGGTGACTGCGGAGCAGGTTCAGGCGCATCTGGCCGAGCATGTCGCCAAATGGTGGCTGCCCGACGAAGTGCATTTCGTGGAGAGCCTGCCGCATACTGCCACCGGCAAGCTGCTCAAGACCGCGATCCGCACGCAGTACAAGGACTTCAAGCTGGCGGCTGCTTGATAAATCCTCCCCCAGCGAGCTGGGGGAGGATTTTCAGGTCACATCCCGGCGAAAGCCGCCGTCACTTCATTTGCCTTGGCGTCCTTGAAGCGGGCGCAGTTGCGGATACCTTCCACCGCGCGATCGAGCGACAGGGTGCTGCCACCTTCGGCGCGGAGCTTGGCGTCGACGGTGTCGGCCGCGGCAAGGCTGCACTGCGACTTGAACATCTGGGCCGAACGACCCGAGAAGATGCCGCCGCCGCCGGTGAGCTTCGCGAACTCGTCGAAATGAGCGAGCATATAGTCGAGCGCTGCGTCGCGGGTATCGACGTCGTTCAGGAACATCGAGGCCCCGAACAACCGCTCGCGCGGCGCGTAGCGTTCGTCGTTGAACTCGGTGAAATACCATTTGGCGACATCGGCGTTGCCCGAGGATGCGATCGCGCGGAATGCCACCTGGCGCAGGCCGGGCGTCTTGCCTGCCAGCGCCGCTTCGGCGAGCGTCTTCGCGAACGGCAGGCCGCGATCCTGCACCGTCACCGTCAGGGCGAGCGCGGCGAAATCGGTATCGAGCGCCTTGGTATTGCCAGCCAGCCATGCGTCCGCGGCAGTGCTCAGCTTGCTGCGAAGCGCAGCGTCATGTCCGTCGTCGGCGACGAAATTGACCAGATCCTCGCGCAGCTCGACGGTATCGGCATTGTCGTCGCCATGCGCGCCGGCCTTCGGATCGAATCCGATCTTGGCGAGCATCGGGCCGTAGATGTCGACGAACAGCTTGCGATAGGCGGGCAGCGCCTCCGCGCCGATCAGCCCGCGCTGGCGCAGGCCGGCGAGGCGGGTGCCGTTGTCGAGCTGCATCTTGGTCTTCGGATGAGCCGCCATCGACCGCGCGAGCGCGACGAGCTGTCCGGTCTTCGCCTTGCCGGCATAGAAGCTCGCCCACAGGCTGTCGTCGAGCGCGAGTGCCTCGCCGGTCGGCAGGGTGGGGGCCGCGGCGATCAGCGCGTCCCAGTCGGCGGGATCGAGGTCGAAGCGGTAATAGCCCCAGCCGCCGGCATTGGGAACGAGCGTGCCCGTGCCGTTGGTCACGATCGGGGCGCTCGGCTTGTCGAGCAGGGTGCAGCTCTTGGTGTCGGCCTCGCGGACGCAGACCGGCACGATCCATTGCTCGGCCGGCGCGTTGGTGCCGAAATAGGCGAAGCGTTGCTGGCTGGCGGTCAGGATGCCGTTCTGGCGATGGAAGGTGACGACGGGCACGCCCTGCTGGTCAACGAAGCTCTTGAGCGACTCCAGCACGCGCGGATCATGCGCGGCATCGGCCAGCGAGCCGAAGAACTGCTCGGTGGTGGCGTTGCCATATTCGTGGCGCTTCATGTGGAGGCGAACGCCGTCGCGGAACTTCTCTTCGCCCATATAGGCGGCGATCATCCCGACGACCTGGCCACCCTTGCCATAGGTGATCTGGTCGAAGGCCGCATCGATGTCCGCGTCATTGGTGATCTTCTGGTGAATCGGACGGCCGGCGACCAGCGCATCGAGGTCCATCGCCTCAAAGCCTTCGCCGATCGCATCGACGCCGATGTCGAGGTCCGGGCGCCATTCGTTGCCGATCCGATAGCCCATCCAGTTGGCGAAGCTCTCGTTCAGCCAGATGTCGTCCCACCAGGCGGGCGTGACGAGATCGCCGAACCACTGGTGCGACAGTTCGTGCGCGACGACCATGCCGAAGGTCTGCTTGCGCGAGGTCGCGTCATTCTCGTCGACGAACAGGATGCCGTCGCCATAGATGTCGGCGCCCGCATTCTCCATCGCGCCCGGCATCACCGGCGAGCCGATCTGGTCGAGCTTGGGGAAGGGGAATGCCTGGCCGAAATACTTCTCGAGCAGCGCGACGATCGGGCCGGAATTCTCCAGCGCGAACTGCATCTGGTCCTTGTAGGGCTGGGTGCCGACGATGCGCAGCGGCAGCGGGGTCTTGCGCTCCGCCGTCGCCGGGACCTTGGTGCCGACCGTCTGGAACGGGCCGACGACAAAGGCGACCAGATAGGTCGGCAGCGGCTTGGTGGCGATGAAGCGGTGCTTGACCAGCCCGCCCAGCTTGGTGGCCTTGCCCGTCTCGGGCGCATTGCTCAGGGCGACGAAGCCCGGCTTGGTGGTGAGCGATACGGTGAAGGGCGTCTTGAAGCCCGGCTCGTCGAAGCCCGGGAATGCGGCGCGGGCGTCGATCGACTCGAACTGGGTCCAGCTGTACCAGCTGCCCGCTACGTTGATCCTGTACGGGCCCGAGGCGCCGTCGCCGAAGGCCGCGTCATAGTCGAACTTCAGCGTGATCTTGCCCGGCTGCACGGTCTTGCCGAAGTCGATCTGGGCGAGGCCGTAGGGACTTTTCTGCGCGAAGGTGAGCGGCACTTCCTTGCCGCCGACGATCGCCACCGCTTTGGTCACGTTCAGGTTGCGGCCGTGCATCCACACCGTCTGCGCTGCCTTGTTCAGGCGCACGTCGATCTCGGTATGGCCGTTGAAGCGCGGCTTTTCCGGAACGATGGTCAGATCGAGCCGATAGGCAAGGGGCGTTACCGTGTCCGGCAGCTTGCCGGTCGGCTGGACATCCTGGGCGTAGGCGATGGCGGGAAGCGTGAGAGCGAAAGCAAAGGCAAGCGCGCGCATGAAGAGTCCTTATGGTCTGGCGACGGCCTAGGCCGAGGGCCGGAACGGCGCAATCGGCGTCTTGTGTCGGGCTGGCTACTGTATGTTTCCGTAATGTGTCAGTGTGCGTGGCAGGATTATTGTGCGTTCAGATCCTCGGATCTCCGGGCGGCGTTGGATCCCTCTTTCCGTCGTCCGGTTTTCAAAACAACTTTCTGGCCACCATGCCCGCGGTGGCCATTTTTTTGTCCCCCGCCCGCGCCGAAGATCGCCATTGCGCCTTGGTATGGCTTGACTATGGTAGCGCTATCATAATTACGCGATAACGGAGAGGGATATGGGGCTGATCCTGCGCCTTGCGGCGCTGGTCCTGTTGCTGGGCGCCGCGGCGGCGCCGGGCGAGCGCTGGGTGACCGGCTGGGCGACGTCGCAGATGGTTCCGGGCAGCAACGCGCTGCCGGCCGAGGATCTGAGGGACGCGACCCTGCGCCAGATCGTCCGCCTCCAGATCGGCGCCCCGCGGCTGCGCGTACGGTTCACCAACGCTTATGGTACCCAGCCCCTGCGGATCGGCGCGGCGACGATCGCGCGCGCAGTCGATCCCACGTCGGCGCGGATTGACGCTGCCAGCCTCGCGCCTCTGACCTTTGGCGGCGCGAAGAGCGTCGTCATTCCGGCGGGCGCGGATTACTGGTCCGATCCAGTCGACCTCCCGGTGAAGGCAGGGGCGGATCTCGCGATCACGCTCTACCTGCCCGACGCGCCGGCGCAGCAGACCGGGCATCCCGGCTCGCGCGCCACCAGCTATTATCTCCATGGCGATCACAGCCGTGACAAGGACCTGGCGGATGCCAAGAAGGTCGATCGCTGGTTCCAGATCGGCGCGATCGAAGTGGCGTCGCCCAAGGCGTCGGCAGTGGTGATCCTCGGTGATTCGATCACCGATGGCTATGGCGTTTCCCCCAACAGCAATGCGCGCTGGACCGATGCGCTGCAGCTTCGCCTGCGCGCGACGCCGGCATTGGCGGACATGGCCGTGCTCAACGCCGGTATCGGCGGCAACCGGCTGCTCAACGACGGGCTCGGCCCCAATGCGATGGCACGGTTCGACCGCGAGGTGCTGAGCTATCCGGGCGTTACCCATCTCGTGATCTTCGAAGGCGTCAACGATCTCGGCACGCTCACCCGCGATGCGCCGGCGACACCCGAGGCGCATGCCGCGCTGGTCGAGGGGATGATCGGCGCCTATCGCCAGATGATCGCGCGCGCCCGCAGCCATGGGATCAAGGTGATCGGCGCGACGATCACGCCCTATGGCGGCTCGGGCTATTATCATCCCGATGCGCAGAACGAGGCGGACCGCGCCGCGGTCAACGCGTGGATCCGCACGCCCGGCAATTTCGATGGCGTGATCGACTTCGACGCGGCGCTGCGCGATCCGGCTGCGCCGACCCGATTGCGCAAGGCTTATGACAATGACGGGCTCCACCCCTCGGTCGCCGGCTATCAGGCGATGGCCGATGCGGTGCCCCTGTCGCTCTTCTCGGCAAAGGTGGCGGACAAGGGCAGGGCGTCGGCCACGCCTGCTGCGCCCGCGCCGATGCTCGCCTTCACCTTCGACGACCTGACCGCGCATGCGCCGCTGCCCCAGGACTATTCGCGGGTGGGCATCGCCGGGCAGATCATCTCGGCGTTGAAGGCCGCCGGCGCGCCCGCGACGGGCTTCGTCAACGGCGTCCAGCTTGAGCGCGAGCCGGCCTCGGCGCCGGTGCTCGACAAATGGCGCGCGGCAGGGCTGGCGCTCGGCAATCATGGCTGGAGCCACGCCAATCTCAATGACCTGACCGACGCGCAATTCCTGTCGGAGCTCGAACGGAACGAGCCGATCCTCAAGGCGAAGATGGGCGCCGCCGACTGGCGCTGGTTTCGCTATCCCTTCCTCTCCGAAGCCTCGGCCGATCCCGAGCGCCGTGCGCGCATCCGCAAGCTGCTGGCCGAACGCGGGTACAAGGTCGCGGCGGTAACGATGGATTTCTCGGACTGGGCCTACAACGATACCTATGCCCGATGCATTGCCAGGGGCGACAGCGACGCGATCCTGAAGATGGAGCATGCCTGGCTCGGCACCGCCTCGGTCCAGGCCGATCGGTCCCGCGAAATGGCCAAGGCGCTCTACGGTCGCGACATCCCCTATGTGCTGCTGATGCATCTCGGCGCCTTCGACGCGCACATGATGCCGAAGCTCATCGCCCTCTACAGGGAGAAGGGCTATCGCTTCGTCTCGATCGCCGAGGCGGAGAAGGATCCCTATTACGCCCCGGAAGTGAACCCCGCGCTCGCCCCGCAGCCCCAGGGGCTGAACGGCGCGATGGCGGCGAAGGGATTGAAGGAGCCGCAGGCGCCGGCTCTGCTTCCGCTCGAGACGATGTGCCAATAGGCGGCTAGAACAACTCCCCCTGGGGGCCGCTTGGCGGCCGGAACAGGTCCGTCCGCAGCCTCAGCACCTCCTGGTCGAGCCCGTAGCGCTTCGCTGCCATCCGGAAGCGGGTGCGCAGCAGCTCGGCCCAGGGGCCATGGCCGCGGAAGCGACTGTGGAAATTCGGGTCGTTGTCCTTGCCGCCGCGGATCGACTGGATCGTCGCCATCACTTTGCCCGCGCGATCCGGGAAATGGGTGTCGAGCCAGGCACGGAACAGCGGGGAGACTTCGTGCGGCAGCCGCACTGGCAGGAAGAAGGCGGTCCGCGCCCCGGCCTCTGCCGCGCGCTCGAGGATATGCTCGATCTCGTGATCGGTCACCTGCGGGATCACCGGCGACAGCGAGACGAACACCGGCACCCCGGCCTCCGCGAGTTGCTTCACCGCTTGCAGGCGCTTCTCCGGATGCGGTGCGCGTGGCTCGACCGTCATCGCGATCTTCGGATCGAGCGAGGTAACCGAGATCATTACTGCAGCCAACCCCTTCGCCGCCATCGGCGCGAGGATGTCGAGGTCGCGCGTCACCCGGTTGGACTTGGTGGTGATCGTCAGCGGATGGTTGTGCTCGGCCAGCACCTCGATGCAGCCCCGGGTGATCCGCCACTCGGCCTCGATCGGCTGATAGGGATCGGTGTTGGTTCCGAAGGCGATCGGCCGGCAGACATAGCCGCGCTTGCCCAGTTCGGTGCGCAGCAGGGCCGGGGCATCGGGCTTGGCGAACAACTTGCTCTCGAAGTCGAGCCCCGGCGACAGGTCGAGATACGCATGCGTCGGCCGGGCGAAGCAATAGATGCAACCATGCTCGCAGCCGCGATAGGGATTGATCGAGCGATCGAAGGATATGTCCGGCGACTGGTTGCGGGTGATGATCGTCCGCGCCCGCTCCACCGTTACGCTGGTGCGCAGCGGCGGCGGGGCGTCGTCGAGCGCCTCGCGCGCATCCAGCCAGTCGCCATCGGCCTCGCGCCCGGGCAGGTTGAAGCGGCTGCTCGCCTCGTTCAGCGTGGCGCCGCGCACGGGTCGATTCTTCGCCATTGCCAAAGCTTAGGCCTGGACATAGAACATAGCAAGAACATTGGAGGATTGCATGGCACGGATCAGCTATCTCGAACTGCCGGCGAAGGACGTGGCGGGCACGCGTGATTTCTATGCGAAGGCGTTCGACTGGAAGTTCACCGATTTCGCCCCGCATTATGCGGCGACCACCACCGGCGACACCGATCTCGGTATCAGCGGCAGCACCGATCATGTCATCGAACAATTGCTGCCGATCATCGAGGTGCAGGATCTCGAAGCCGCGCTGGAGGCAGTGCAGGCGGCCGGCGGCGAGATCGTCGTACCGATCTTCAGCTTCCCCGGCGGCCGGCGCTTCCATTTCCGCGATCCGGCGGGGAACGGTCTCGGCGTGTTCGTGAACGAGCCGGACGGGGAATGATTGCCGCGCCGTGGCGGCGTGATAGGATGGGGCGTGGAGGATGGTCCCGGGCGTCTGATCCTGTCTGCCGCCGCGGCTTTCTCCATCGTTGCGTTCGATACGAAGGGGGAATGATGCGGGGTATAACCATGGCGGTCGCGCTGGCGGCGAGCATGTGGGCGATGCCGGCGGTGGCGCAGAGCGCCGATCCGGCAAGGATCGTCGATCTGTCGCGCCCGGAGCAGGTGGCCAAGCTGTTGCAGGATGCCGGCTACAAGGCCGAGATGAAGAAGCATGACGGCAGCGGCGATCCCTATATCTCGAGTGCCGCCAATGGTTCGCCCTTCACGATCGAATTCTATGATTGCAGCGCCGCCAAGGGCTGCACCTCGATCCAGTTCTTCTCCTGGTATTCGAAAAAGCCGTGGTACAGCGTCGCGATGGCCAATCGCTGGAACGCCAAGAAGCGTTTCCTGCGTATCGTGATCGACAAGGACGGCGATCTGTCGACCTGGATGGACGTCACCACGATCGGCAAGGTGAGCTTCGCCAATTTCGCCGACAATGTGGACTGGTGGCAGTCGATGACCAGCGACCTGTTCACCTTCCTCGACGAGGAAGAGAAGGCCGCCGGCGGGAAGAAGTGACGGCCTGGGCCTGGTGTGTCACCCTGGCCTTGTGCCGGGGCGGCGGAGCAGGCCGTAGCGTCCTAGCGCTCTTCCAGCCGCGGCAGCAGTTCGACGAAGTTGCAGGGCTTGTGGCGGATGTCGAGCTGGCTGGCCAGGATGCCGTCCCATGCATCGGTGACCGCACCGGTCGAGCCGGGCAGGGCGAAGATATAGGTGCCGCGCGCCACGCCCGCGGTTGCGCGGGACTGGATCGTCGAGGTGCCGATCGACTGATAGCTCAGCCAGCGGAACAGCTCGCCGAAGCCGGGGATTTCCTTTTCCTGTACCCGCGCCAGTGCCTCGGGCGTGACGTCGCGGCCGGTTACCCCGGTACCCCCCGTGGTAAGCACCACCTCGACCTGCGGATCTTCGATCCAGCCCTGCAGCCGCGCCACGATCACATCGACATCGTCAGTCACGATCTCGCGGGCGGCGAGCACATGGCCGGCGGCGGCCAGGCGTTCGACCAGCCGGGCGCCCGACCGGTCGTCGGCCAGCGTCCGCGTATCGGAAACCGTCAGCACCGCGATCCGCACCGGGCGGAAGGCGACCATATTATCGATTGGCATTGCTGTCCTGATGAAAGGCGAGCTTGCGCGCGCTCATCCTGACCGCGGGCGGGCCCTGCATGCCGGGGAATTTCGGCCACATGCCCTGGGTCAGCGCCTCGCGGCTGCTCGACTTACGGCCTTCCTGGTTCTCGTACATCCAGTAGTTGCGCAGCACGATCATCACATAGCCGCGGGTTTCCCAATACGGGATGCTCTCGATGTAGAGCAGCGGATCGCCGCCGTCCTTGATGATCGTGTTCCAGTTGGAAACCGGGGTGGGGCCGGCATTGTAGGATGCGATCACCTTGGGCAGCAGGCCGCCGGTGAAGGGCTGGTCGCGCAGCTGCTCGAGATAGGACTGGCCGATCTCCATGTTGACCGACGGCTTGGTCAGGTCGCTGGCGGCGTAGTTGACGCCGTGACGGCGGCCGATGTCGATCGCCGCGCCGGTTTTCACCTGCATCAGACCCATCGCGCCGGCGGCGCTGCGGATCTCCGAGTTGAAGCGCGATTCCTGCAGCGTGTGGGCGAACACCAGCGCCTTGTCGACGCGCCAGCCGCCCGCGGGCGTCCAGTTCGGCGCCGGATAGCGCGCCGCGGTCAACGGCTGGGTACCCTGCGGGCAGTTATGGGTGAGCCAGAGCTGTGTCGACGGCAGGCTCAGGCGTCCTGCAAGGCGGGTCAGCGCGGCATGTTCGGAAGGCGAGCCGAGCTTGGCCTGGTAGCGCAGAACCTCGTCGGCCAGCGCGTCCTCGTCGATCTCGACCAGTGCAGCCGCGACGCGGACGTTCGGACGGCGTTCCAGCGCGCGCCAGTCCTCCGCGACGAACTTCTCGCCCTTGCCGGGTTTGTCCTCGATGCCGAGCGCCGACTTGGCGAGCAGGCCGTAAAAGGTCTCGCCATATTGGGTAGCGGCGCGCAGCTTCACTTCGACCTTGTCGGGGCGGCCGCACGCCATCTCGGCGCGCGAGCCCCAGTACAGGCCGGCTGAACGCAGCTCGGTATCGGCGGCACGGGTGGCAACGCGCTCGAACGCGGCGGTGGCGCCGGCGCAATCCTGCTCGCGCCAGGCGGCGAGACCGGCGACCCAATCGGCCTGCGGAGCCCAGTCGCCCGTGCCTTCCTGCGCCTTGGCGGCGACGCGGCGAGCATTGTTGTCGTCGCCCGCGACATAATAGATCCAGGCAACCTTCTGCTGCCACTCGGTCCGCGCTTCGGGTGTGAGGTCGGCTTCGAACTTGCTGACCACGCCCTCGGCCTCAAGGCCCTGATCGGCCTTCACATAGGGCTGGATGGCGAGGGCGATCTCGGTGGCGGCGGTGTCGCTCTTGATCGAACGGGCGCGCTGGCGAACCGGGGCGCCGTCATACCAGACCAGCCGCGCGGCAGCCGGAATGGCCGGCGTGGAAACCGCGCCGCGCGTCTTCGCCATGCGGCTGAGCTGCTCGGCTTGCGGCAGTTCGGGCGCGTCGCCGATCAGCTGAAGGATCGGGGCGAGCTCAACCTTGGGGGAGTTCTTCGCGGTGTAGAGCTCGGCGCGGGCGATCGAATGGAGCGGGCCCGGCTTCATCGAATCGAGCTGGAGCTGGGCGTCCTGCCAGCGCTCGGCGCGGAGCGCGGCGAATACCTTGCGGTATCCAGCCTTCTGATCGCTATCGAGCTGCTCGGGAATGCCGTCGCCTTCGCGCGGAGCGGGAGCGGCCGCGCCATCATCGGCCGCGTTGGAATTGGTGTTGCCGGCCGGTAGGTCGGCAGCATGGGCTAGCGCCGGCGACGCGAGCAGCGCGGCGGCAAGCAGGATACGCATGGTCACAGGCTCCCCCGGGTCAACAGCAACAAATGCTTCCAGGCTTCGCTTTTGGCGGCCGGCCGTTCCAGCAGGAAGCGCGGGTGCAGGCTCGCAACTGTCTGTGTATGTGCGCCAAAATGGTTAACATCCACTAAACCATTTGCTGTATTGCCGTCGCTTGTCTCGGCTACGGCACGGCTCGCCGTTTGCCCCAAAACCAGCAGCTTGGCGGGCTGGAGCAGTTTCAGGTGATGGCGAGCGATCTCGATCAGCCGGGCTTCCTGGTCTGGCGGAATACGCCCCGCAAGCGGGCGGGCAATGGCGAGCGGCAGGAAATAGACCGAATCACGGGCGATCCCTGCAGCGGTCAGCATGCGTGCGAACAGCTTTCCGGCGGCACTGTCGGCGAGAATTTCGCTCTGGTCGTCGCTTTCCGGCATGTCGGTGAGGACGACGATCCGGGCGTTTGCCGGGCCGCTCGGCGCAACCATGGGGGTGAGCCAGCCGGCTTCGGGCACGGTCTCGCCTGTGCGCCAGGCGGTAAAGGCGGCGAGCGTATCGGGCAGGACCTCGGGCTGCGGCGACGTTACGGCAGCCTGCGCCGCCTGCACGGGCGCGGGCCGCGCGAGCCAGTCGCGAGCCTCATCCTCCTGCAGGGTTTCGACGCCCGCATCGCGCCACCATTCGAGTGCGCTTGCGAGGGTACGCCCCCAATCTGCTGTGTATTCGCCTCCCACCGCTCCTAAGAGTCACGGCTTGACGGGCGGGTCAATCTGCCTTCATCGACCAAGGGACAAGCCGTTGCCAGCATGCGACGACAAGCAGTGCGGCGCGTTTCAGACCAAGATTAGAAGGATGCGATGATGAGCGAACGGGAGTCGATGCCCTATGACGTCGTGATCGTCGGCGCGGGCCCCGCAGGCCTTTCGGCGGCGATCCGGCTGAAGCAGCTGGCCAATGAGGCGGGCAGCGAGCTTTCGGTGTGCATCCTCGAAAAGGGTTCCGAGGTCGGCGCCCATATCCTGTCCGGTGCGGTCGTCGATCCGAAAGCGCTCGACGAACTGCTGCCGACCTGGCGCGACGACGGCTGCCCGCTGGCCGCGACGCCGGTCACCGAGAATCATCACTGGATCCTGAGCGAGAAGGGCCGCTCGGGTTTCCCCGAGTTCATCACCCCGCCGTTCCTGCACAACAAGGGCACCTATACCGGCTCGCTCGGCAATCTGTGCCGCTGGCTGGCCGGCAAGGCCGAGGAACTGGGCGTCGAGATTTTCCCGGGCTTCGCCGCGGCGGAGATCCTCTATCACGACAATGGCAGCGTGAAGGGCGTTGCCACTGGCGACATGGGTGTTGCGCGCGATGGCGAGCACAAGCCGGACTATCAGCCGGGCCTCGAGCTGCACGCCAAATACACCTTCTTCGCCGAAGGCTGCCGCGGGCACCTGACCAAGCAGGTCATCCGCAACTTCGAACTCGACAAGGACAGCCAGCCGCAGATCTACGGGATCGGCATCAAGGAGCTGTGGGACATCGATCCCGCCAATCACGTGCCGGGCCGGGTGATCCACACCCAGGGCTGGCCGCTGACCGATGGCGCCAATGGCGGCGGCTTCCTCTATCATCAGGCCGACGGGCAGGTCGCGCTCGGCTTCGTGACCTGGCTAAACTACAAGAACCCCTATCTCTCGCCCTTCCAGGAGATGCAGCGCTGGAAGACGCATCCGGAGATCGCGGCGATTCTAAAAGGGGCTAAGCGCGTCTCTTACGGCGCCCGCGCCATTTCGGACGGCGGCCTGCAGGCGGTGCCCAAGCTGGTGGCGCCGGGCGCCGCGCTGATCGGCGACGCGGCGGGTTTCCTCAACGTGCCGCGGATCAAGGGTACCCACACCTCGATGAAGAGCGGCATGATGGCGGCCGAGGCGGCCTTTGCCGCGGTCGGCGCCGGGCGCGAGGCGGACGAGCTGGCGGCCTATCCCGAGGCCTATGAGAAGAGCTGGGTCTACAAGGAACTGCGCGGCGTCCGCAACGTGGCGCCGCTGGTCAAGAAGTTCGGCGATACCTGGGGCACGTTGCTCGCCGGTGCCGCGATGTGGAGTGAGCTGATCGGCCTGCGCTGGCCGTTCACGATGAAGCACAAGCCGGACAATGAAGGCATGTGGCACGCATCGGTCGCGCCGAAGATCGACTATCCGAAGCCTGACGGCGTGCTGACCTTCGATCGTCTCTCCTCGGTGTTCCTGTCGAACACCAATCACGAGGAGGATCAGCCGGTCCATCTTACGCTGAAAGACCCGGAAATCCCGATTAACTACAATCTTCCGGTGTACGCCGAGCCTGCCCAGCGCTACTGTCCGGCCGGTGTCTATGAAGTTGTCGGCGAAGGCGACGATCTGCGCTTCCAGATCAATGCGCAGAATTGCGTCCACTGCAAGACGTGCGACATCAAGGACCCGACCCAGAACATCAACTGGGTGGTGCCTGAAGGCGGCGGCGGCCCCAACTATCCGAACATGTAGCCTGGCCTTCGCGCTGCTGGCGGCTCTGCCGGCGGCAGCGCAACAGGCCGGACCCGTGCTCGACCTGCGCGACTATGCGCGCGCCCGCGCCGCCGATGCGGCCGGGGAGCCGGGGCTGGCCGCGGCCGGCTATGCCCGCGCGCTAGCCGTAGTGCCCGGGGACAAGGTGCTGGCGATGCGTGCCTATCGCCAGGCATTGGCGGCGGGCGACTATGCCCTTGCCACCAGCGCGGGCGCAGCGCTCGCGCGGGTCGGCGCCGCCCCGCCCGACACTGATCTGCTCGCCTTCGCGATGGCGCTGCGCAGTCGCGACAGGCTGGGCGCCGAAAATGCGCTCGAGCGGATGTCCAAGGCGCAGCTCGATTTCATGGTGCCCGTGCTGAGCGCGTGGCTCGCGCTCGATCGTGGCGCTGACCCGCTGCCCGTCCTCGATACCGCGCGCGGCAATCCGCTGGCAGCCCGCTTCGCCGACCGGCATCGCCCGTTGCTGATGATCGCCGCGGGCAAGGCCGATCAGGGCCTGTTGGCGCTCGCCGCGGCGCGGGGTTCGGAGGATGCGTCCGATCTGCGGATCGACGCCGGTATCGCGCTGCTGCGGGCCAGGCGCGAGCGCATGGGCGAGATCGTGCTCGGCGAACTTTCCGGGGCCAGCGGGAGCTGGCGCAAGCGCGAGGCGAAGGCCGGCAAGCCCGGCGCGGCATTCGGCGCTGCCCACGCCTTTCTGAGCCTCGCCAGCGATCTCGGGGCGGCGGATATGGAGCCGCTGTCGATCCTGCTCGCCCGCGCCGCACTGCTGCTCGATCCGCAGGAGGATAGGGCCCGGCTGCTGCTCGCCGCGGCGCTGTCGAAGAGCGATGCGAGCGGTCTCGCGCTACAGACGCTTGCGGCGGTGCGCAGCGACGGACCGTTCGCGCGCGGCGCGGCCGCGGGCCGGGTAGCGGCCCTGCGCCGGGCCGGGCGCGTGCAGGACGCGCTGGGCGAAGCGAAGGCGCTGGCGGCGCCGGAAAATGCCTCGGCGGAGGAGATCCGCGCCTATGGCGAGCTGCTGCTCCAGACGAACCGCTATGGCGAGGCGGCAAGGGCCTTCGGCCGCGCCGTCGACCGGGCGGGCGACGATGCCGACTGGGAGCTTCACTATCTGCACGGCTCCGCGCTGGATCGCGCGGGCAATTGGGACGCCGCGCTGCCCGCGCTCCAGAAGGCGGTCCAGCTCGCCCCGCAAGAGCCTGAGGCGCTGATCGGGCTCGGCAATGCGCAGGTCGAGCGCGGTGTCGATCTGCCGGGCGCGCAGGCGCTGCTCGAGCGTGCCCGCAAGCTCAAGCCCGACGATGCCGAAGTCGCCGATTCGCTTGGCCGGGCCTATTATGCCGATGGCCAGCTGGAAAAGGCATTGCCGCTGCTCGAACAGGCGGTGCGCCTCGATCCCGGCGGCACGCTGGCCAACGAACATCTCGGCGACCTCTACTGGAAGCTCGGCCGTCGGCTTGAGGCGCGCTATGCGTGGCGCGCGGCGGAAGTCGGCGCGGAAGAGGGCGACGGCGCGCGGCTTGGCGCCAAGCTGGCGAACGGGCTGAACTGATGATCACCGAGATTGCGCCGGCGAAGCTCAACCTGGCGCTGCACGTCCGCGCGCGCCGGCCCGACGGCTATCACGAGCTGGAGACCTTGTTCGCCTTTGTCGAGGACGGCGACGTGCTGACCGTCGAGCCGGCCGATGCGGACAGTTTCACGCTGACGGGTCCGTTCGGTGCACTGC
>PJUL01000949.1_pt1 | contig 15361 bp, 14 predicted proteins | sample 1512221 | NCBI WGS metagenome assembly PJUL01 (sample SAMN08177667, study PRJNA422409) | Feces metagenome, whole genome shotgun sequencing project.
GGCAATGTCGGCGTCGGCACCGCCACTCCCTTCAACTTCAACGGTAAGAACCTTGAAGTTTCCGATAGCTTCGTCGCGCGCCTCCATCTCGTTAACACGGCGCCCGCCGGGCGGCGCTGGTGGATGGATAGTCAGAACGGCGGCCTCCTCACCGTGACCGATGGCACGGCGAGCGCTACGCGATTGGCGTTCGACTTGAATGGCAATGTCGGGATCGGCACGACAGCCCCGGCTGCCGCGCTTCATGTCGTTAAGCCCAATGCCGCCGCGATGGTGGTCCAAAGCACGACGGCAGGCGCAACGGACACCCAGATCAGCATCCAAACTCCCAACAGGATCTGGAATGTGGGGCAAAATATTGGCGGTTTCACGGGCCCGGGCACGTTCAACATTTTCGACGTCACCGGCGGCGCGCTGGCGCTGACTTTCGACACCAACCGCAACCTGTTGGTCGGTACGAACACCAGCAGCAGCCATTTCATCGGCAAATCAGTGGCCCAAGGTGGCCTAGTCCTCGAGGTGGCCAACTACGGAACGCCAGGCTCCGCCTTCTACAGCGTCAGCGGAAGTTACGGATCTTCAACCGGCAGCGCATTGCGGGTGGGCTTCAACTCCACGACCAATCGATCAATCAACGCAGGCGGCACGATCAACGCCAGCGGCGCGGACTATGCCGAGTATCTGAAGAAGGCGCTCGCCTATTTGGAAGTGGCGTTCCTCAAGGGCCAGGTGCTGGGCATCGACCCTGATGGTAACCTGACCTGCCGGTGGAGCGAGGCGCACAGCTTCGTCATCAAGTCCTACAATCCGTCCTACGTCGGCGGCGATACCTGGGCGAGCCACCTCAAGCTGCCGGCTGAGCCGGTTTTCACCGCCCCGGTGTACACGGGGCCGGCTGAGCCCGCAGAGATCGCGCCCTGGCAGGGTGCGCGCCCGGAGCCGACCGAGCTGCCGGCGCAGCCGCCAGTTGCCGGCCCGGCCGAGCCCGTCATGCCTGTCCGGCAGGCGGGTGAGGACAACGACGCCTGGACGCTTCGCCTGATCGGCTATGCCAACGAGCGCACCCAATGGGAGGCCGCCTATGCCATGGGGCAGATGGCGGTCGCCCGCTATCCGGAACTGGTCCGCGAGATCCAGGAGGCCGACGCGACCGCGCTCGCTTCATACGAGGCGGCCGTTGCCGCAGATCGCGCTGCTATCGTCGAGCATAACAAGGCGCTGTCCAAGTATCTGGCGGCGCAGCGCGCATACGATGCCGCCTTCGATGTGGCCCGCGCCGAGCACGAAGCGGCCATGGCGACCTTTGCCGCCGATCTCGCCGCGTTTGAGCTGGCCATGGAAAAGGCCCGTCAGACCGTCGATCGCATTGCCTTCAGCGGGCAGGTGCCGGTGATCGTGACCGGAGACTGCGCGCCGGGCACCAATGCCGATCCCGTCTATCTAGTCGCCTTCGAAGCCCACGACGACGCAATAGAGTGCCGCGCCCTGCCATGGTCCCAGATCATCGCCGATCCGACGCGCCTGCTCGAGACCCGCGTTGTCGGAAAGGTCTGGGCGATCCGCGACGTGCAGCTCGATCCCGCCGACACCAGCCCGGCGCCTGAAATGGTTCGCCGTGCCTGGGCAAACGTGCTGCACCGCTGATGTCCGACACCGGGGGCATCAGCGCCGGAGAGGCCGGCGGCATCATCGCAGGGGCTATCGCCCTGCTCGCTGCGCTTGGGAAGGGCGCGGCATGGCTTATCAACTGGAAGGACGCGCGGGCGAATAGCCGATCTGCGAAGCTGCAGGTTTGGCACGACGAACTGGCAGCCCGCGAAGCGAAGCTCGATGCGGAGACCGAATCGCGCCTGAGCCGTATCGAGGAAGAGCATCAAGGGTTGGTGAAGAACCACTTCGCGCTGCTGATCCGATTCGAGCGGCAGCGGAATGCCTACCGTATCCTCGCTGCCGAGGTAATCGCGGTTGCGCCGCATTCGGCCGCGCTGATCCAGGCGCAGATGATCTTGGACGAGCCCCTGCCCGTGCCCAGCATGGCCGGCGTGCCCGAGCTGCTTGACGAAATCGACGCTGCGGACGGCGCGGCGGAATAACCGAGGAGAAAGAGAATGGATCTCGCGACGCTGCGGCGGCGCCTGATGGCGCTTGGCTATTCGCCATCGCCCGAAAGCGCCCCCTATGCCTCGGCCGACCGCTTCGCGATCGCCGAGGCCCTCAAGGCCGGTCCTGACCTGAAGCTTGAACAAGGCGATGTGGAGGACGCGGCCGAGCGGCTGGGTGTTGGGCCGCCGAAGATCTGGACGGTCTGGGATGTGGAGGCGACGGCGACGCCGTTTGTCGATGGCCTGCCCACGATCCTCCCGGAGCCACATCGTTTCAGCAAGGCTACGGGGCATCGCTTTGACGCCACACACCCGAAGATCTCTTCCCGTACGTGGAATCGGGCTCTCTATCCCGCATCTCAGGCGGCGCGCTGGTCGATGCTGCTGGATATGGTGGGCCTCGATGTCGATGCCGGGTTCGCCTCGGCGAGCTATGGCGGCTTCCAGATCCTCGGTGAGAACTATGCCGTCTGCGGGGCGCCGTCGCCCTGGGCGTTCGCCTGGCGGCAGTCGCAGACGGAGGCCGATCAGCTGGAGGCCTTCGTCCTGTTCGTTGAGGCAAACGGGCTGAAAGGCGCTCTGCAGCGCGGCGACTGGGCGGCCTTCGCGCGAGGCTACAACGGCACGGCCTATCGCGAGAACAAATATGATCAGCGCCTCGCGGCTGCCTATGCCAAGCGGAGCAAGGCGGCATGACGACCCGCGAACAGCTGGTTGCCTATCTCGCGACCCTGGCCGCGCTCGTCGTGGTGCTCCTCGGCGCGATGATCATCGCCGCGCTATCGCAGAGCATCATCGGCAAGATGGAGGCCTTCGGGCTCGGCACCGTCACGGGCGGCCTGATTGGCGTCCTGCGCATCCCAACTTCCCGGAACGTCACGGTCGATCAGCCCGCCGACAGTCCGATCCCCGTGGAGGATAGATCATGAGCTTGCCCAATGTCCTTTCGCTAAAGGCAGGCGCCATCGCCTGCGCGATTGCGCTGGCCGCTGGCGGTATCGGCGGCTGGAAGCTGCACGATGGCCTGGTGCATCAGCCGCATTTGCGCGCCGATGCCGAGGCAAGCCGGCAAGCCCTTGCGGCCGCGCGCAAGACTGAGGCCGTTGGCACCAGCATTGCGGTTCAGGTCCGCGATCAGACCGAGGCCAAGCAGGCCGAGATCCGCACCGTTACGAACACGATCCTGAAGGAGGTCCCTCGCTATGTTTCGACCATGGTCAAATGTCCGGCGATCCCCGCCTCGGCCGGCGCCGCTGCTCAGCCGGAGCGCGTTGCTGTTGCTGACGTGTCTGTCGGCTTCGGCCTGCTCCACGACGCGGCCGCCCGGGGAGTTGCCCCGGTTTCCCCCGGCCCCGGTGTCGATCTCGACGCCCCTCGGGGAACTGGAATGCCTGCCGTCGCCGGCACCGTCGCCCGGAACTACGGCATGTGCCTCGGCTGGCGAGCGGAGGCCGCAGCGTGGCGAGAGTGGCACCAGCGGCAAAGCGCCGCCTGGCCGGTGAAGTGATAGGGCGCGCCCGCGCCGTTTGATTTGTTCCTCGTCTGTTCTAATATGGCCGCATGGAACGAGTCGCTATCGATGCCCGCGAAGTCGCGGATGCGATCCTCTCCGCGCCTGGCTGGGCGAGGATCGGAATCACCGTGCCAAACGAACATTTGCGCGAGAAAGCCGCACTTGAGGTAGCGCTGGCTGTGGTCGAGCATTTCGATCCGCCACCCGCCGATGCCGGTGACCAGTACCGCCTAGCGCTGTGATGTGGGTGCGAATGTCAGGCTCCACACCTTCAGTGACTATATCCGGCACGATGCCAATATGCTTGTTGAGTGCCGGGCCTGCCCCAACAAGGCGGTGCTGGACGCTCGCAAGGTCCAGCGCTGGTTCTGGTGCCATCGCTGGAGCGAGGCGATCGAGATCGCCGGGGGGCACATGCGCTGCCATGTCTGTCGGGGGCGGCCGGCCTATATCCGCCCGACGCCGGCTGCTCCGACGTATCCCGAGTGGATGCAGTACGAGCATCAATGGGGCGCCTTGGTGAAGCGTCTGCGCAACTGGTGAGGGTTGCCCCGGTGGCCGGTCACTGGGCCGTCTGCGATCCCCCAGTTTTGGAACTCTGAGGTGTGCCGACAGAGGCCGGCGCCCAATGTGACCAGCTCGCCGAAAAGATCGTCGGCCGCGTCGCGAGCGGTCGGGGCATTTCTTCTGGGTCATCACGCCGGCGCGGCGGCCGCTTGACTTCGATGATTGAGGGGATTCTACAAGTAATTGAGTTGCAGGTTTGGCATTTGAGGATATGCGTCCGTCGCGCCAGCTCGTTGCTCGGATGTCGCATGAGCGCTCCGACGCTGGCTCGATACTGAATACCCGCTGACCTGAGTGGGTGCAGTCGAGAGGCTTATGACCGGTGATAGGGCGCCATTGATGAATACCGGCACAAGACTTCCTGCGATGCGCTCGATCTCCCCGTTCCGATACCCGGGCGGCAAGGCGTTCCTCTATCGATACCTGTTCGATCGGGTGCAGGCACTTCCGGAGGGTGACCGGTATTACGCGGAGCCCTTCTGCGGTGGCGCTGGCGCGGCGGTCATTCTGCTCAAGATCGGTGCAGTCGATCGAATATATCTGAACGACGCCGACGTGAAGGTGCACGCTGCATGGAGAGCCATCCTTGAGGAACCGGCCCGCTTCGCGGAGGCTATTCACACCGTACCGCTGGACATGGACACTTGGTATCAGGCTAGGAAGACTGTCGAGCAAAGCACTTCCCACAGCTTCGAGCTAGGCTTTGCGACATTCTTCCTGAATCGAACGAGTCGCTCCGGCATCGTCGTGGGTTCGGGGCCGATCGGTGGCTATGACCAGCGCGGCACATGGAAAATTGATGCTCGGTTCAACCGCGGAGCGCTCGCTGATCGCGTTACCTGGCTCGGATCTGTACGCGACAAGATCGTTCTTTCGAACGAAGATGCGCTCACATTTCTTTCGAGGTCAGTCGCCCGCTTGCCAATCGAGCGGACGCTCTTTTTTGTTGATCCACCCTACGTCATGGCGGGGGGGCGCCTTTACCTCAATGCGATGAACGAAGGTAAGCACATCGCTTTAAGCGACATGCTTCAAGATGGTTCTCTGCCCCATTGGGTCCTCACGTATGACGATCATCCGATGATCCGCGCTCTCTACAAAGAGCAGAATGTCGAAGATCTTGCGGTATCTTACAGCCTTCAGAAAAAGCGCAAAGAGCGTGAGGTCGTAATAAACGGTCATGCCGCGATGGCGTAGAACATAAACTCGTCAATCCATGTCATAAGTTCGTTGACGTTCTCGCTATCGTCCACCGGTATTCCACTTGCGGCGAGTTCGGCACCTTGGGCCGCTCGTCTGGGCAGGCGGAGTCGATCGAGTATCGCCATGTGATGATAGTGCTGTGAATGCCAGAACGCTTCGTCCAAGACGCGGTAGGGGATCAACGTGACGTAGGATCGATTGCCGGTCATGTGGTCTTGCATATAAGCGGAGCTGAATACCCTCGCGTGATCCGTGACGGGCTTGCCCGGCCAGTTCTTCCCACTCGCGGTCTGTCCAAAGTAGAAAACTGTAGGGGGAGACGTGCCCTCGTCGGTCCACGCGATGACGTCGACCCCACCGTCTTTCTCGTTGGGCGACACATATTTCCCCGGAGGAATCCTCACTGTGAATCCACCACCAGCCGCGGCCGCGCGGGTGAGCAGCTGAACGATCGTCTCGCCACTATGGCGGGGCCAGCCGACGCTAAACGCCGGTCCTATCGAGAGTCCCGCAAGCCCATGCGTTGCGACGATCTGGAAAATACGATTCCGCAACTCCTTCAGGAGGTCGCCAGTCGGCGGGGTGCGCAAGATAGGAGAGCCAGTGACGTGGGTGGTCACCAAGCATATCAGGTAAAAGGCATATCTTGGCTCTCGCCAATCTTCGATTAGCTCCAGCTCTTCACCCGACGTGCTAAGTCTAAACGGGTAGGCAGCGCCCAGCAGTTTGGAGCGCATTTCAATTTCGTTCTCGATGACTTCGGCAAGGGCTTCTTTGCTGCGATCCCGCTCGCCGATGTCGTCTTCAGCTGTCTCCTCCAGTTCTTCGAGTGAGCCCTGCAATGCGTCAAGGCGCGACACTCCAAAATCGCTGAACAGCGCAGATAGTTCGAGCCAGTCGGCGAGATCATCTACACCGAGCGTCAGGGTAGGAGGATCAACTGGTCCTGCCATCGGGTTCACTCCGGGCGCGAAACGGGCGCTGCAATCTCTGCCATACCGGCATCGATTGATGTCCGGATCAAAATGGCCCGTTTAGCCGCGGAGGCCGCAATGCTTTGCAGTTCTGGCTGTGCTTGGGGGTCGAAGCCATCAAGCGTCGAGACGGCGTGTTGCAGTTCGGCATTGGCGCTAATTAGGTGTTTCTGGAAACGAAGATCAGGTGGCGTGGCAGTTACAACTGCCTCGTCCAAATTGTTTCGCTGCGCCAAGACGCTTGTGGCCGCAGGCGAGGTTAAAACCTCTCGCAGTCTTCCAAGGTCTGGATTCTGGCTTCGTACGGCGGGGTCCAAATCACGGCGTTTTGATCCATAGAGCCAGGTCAAGAGATTGCCCAGCTCCTCATGTTTGTCGGCAGGAACCGGATCACGAACCGGGTCAGACGTTCGATCCGGCCGGTCCATTCCTAAATACGCAGTGAACTCTTCATAAGAGAGTCCGGTATAGAGATGCGAGAAGCTGAACGACTTCTTCTTTCGATCCTCAATGTCGTAGACTTCGGCCTTTTCTGCTTGATCCAGAACATACAGCGCTGCGACCATCCGATGCATGGTCATATGCTGGTCGCCCATGCGGTTCGCAATTTGCGCCAGAGTCAGGTGGCCCTCACCCCTATCCCGCTTCTCGTGCTCCGCATCGAGCCACCTCGCTGTGAAACGTGCCTTCGCGAAAGCGTCCCAAGCTTGTGGCCCGTTGATGTGCTTAAAGCCAATCAGGTCTCGTGCCTCATCTTCGCTCGCCACACGGTAGGCGAGGAGGCGATCGAGTGTCTGTCGCTTTTCCGGCGCCATATCTGGAACCGTTATCCGGGCAACCCTGGCCAACTCGGAATCGCGAAGCGCCTTCACCGCCGCGAGGCGGCGGTTACCCTCCAAGACTGTCAACCGATTGTTGCGCTCGATCACAATCAATGGCTCGATGTTGATATAGCCACTTGTGCCTATCGACTGAATGAGTTCCGCCAAATCGGCCGACGAAGCTAGCATGGAAACGACGGCCGCGTCGCCGTTTCCCGCCGGTTGCTTGTCGGGAGTGAAGCGCGGATTGTTAGTGTCGAAGTCCAGTAGCTCGACGGGGACCTTCTCAGCTTGGCCGAGAGGGGGAAACTGAGCGGCGCTGGCCATGTGGATACCTCGCAATTGAACGGCGGCCTACCGCTGCCGGCGTCCTGCCGTCCTTTGGACCGGCTGCAATCTGAGTGCAACCTCACCGGCAGCCGGCCCAAGGCGGCGTCGAGCTGCTCGCTTGCACCTGCAATCGAGCAAAACAAACTTCGGGAATAGTTCGGGACAGCTGGCGCCGTCGGATTCCGTTTGTATCCGCTCCGTTCCGCGAAGCGCGGATTGACCCGCGCGAAAAATGGCTTAAATCCGCCGTTCTCCCTAGCGGGGGCGCTTAGCTCAGTTGGTAGAGCATCTCGTTTACACCGAGAGGGTCGGCGGTTCGAGCCCGTCAGCGCCCACCATTCCCTTCGAATCCCGGATCTCAATGCGCGGGCGCGACAGCAGTCGCGCCGCCGCCGGTTGGCGGGTTTGCGGTTACTCCCCCTCCGGATGGTGGGGGAGAGGCGGCACCTCCGGTCGCTGGCGCCGTGCCCGCGCCGGTTCCGGTAGTGCCCGTTCCGCTGCCGGCCCCCGTTCCCCCGGAGCCGCGCGGGGTGATCGGTGCCAAGGCGGGGGGCGTTACCGTCTGGGACGGAGCGAGGCCGGACCCGCCACTGCTGGCCGCGCCCGGGGGATTGGCGGCACCATTGGCGGTGATGCGCGCCCGATCGGTCTCCGCGGCAATGCTCGCCTCGCGCTCCGGATTGAGCGTGTTGAGCCGCAGCCGTTCCACCGTGTTCTGCGAGGCGATCCGGTCGAGCGGTACCTGATCGGTGCGGAAATGCAGCTCGACCGAGCTGTCGAGATCGGCGGAGACATTGGTGCTTTCGTTGGTCGTCACATCGTCGGTGCGCACATAGCCGATCGTTGAATTGACCGAGGCCGATGCGCTCCAGAAACCGAAGCCGCCCGAGGCGCTGGCGCCCAGTGTGGTCCGCGTGTCGAAGCCGGTATGCTCCTGCTCCCGGGCGGCGGATTGCGCGTCGATATGGAAGCGCATCGATGCAGCGATACGGCCCGAATCGATCACGATCCGCTGCATCCCCATCTGCACCATCGTCGCCAGCATCTGCTGGCGGTTGCGCGCAAGGCTGCTGCGCACGAAAGGAATCAGCTGCTGTGCGTCGGTGCCGGGAATGGCGGTGTCGGGTTCCAGATTTAGCGCGGCGCGCACCGCATCTACAGTGGGCGGCGCGCCGATCGGGACCAGGCGGACCGGATCGGGGGTATCCTCGGGATCGGGGATGTCGCGGGGATCGGGCGGTTCGGGCTCCTCGATACGGAAGCTCTGCGGAAACTGGTCGGCGATCCAGCGCTTGGCGGGATCGTCGCTCGATCCTCCGGTCGACGCGAAGCCGTCGAGCGACTGCGATACGCCGCGAACCAGCTCGACATATTGCTGGAGCTGCTGCTGGTTGGTGTCGACCATCGCCCGGAAGATGCCGTTGATCAGCTCGGCGACGAAGCGCGGGAAGCTGATCGCCCGCAGCACGGCATGGGCGGTGCCGGCCACGCCGGCGACAGCGGTGCCCGAATAATGGTCGCCGGCATTCATCCCAGCGGCGACCGGCGCCGGCTTCCGCGGCGCGGATTCGGCTTCGAACAGCTGCGCGGCATGCGCGATCCGCACCAGCGCATTGGCGATCTCGCGCCGGTCGCCTTCGCCGACACTGTCGAAGCCCTGCGCCGTGGTAAGCGAATCGCGGATCGCGCCGCGCACCGCCGGCGGTGGGCTGGCCAGCTCGGTCGCCATGGCTCAGCTCCCCAGATCGCGCCAGCTGGTGCTCGCGCCGCCGGAAGCCGAGGGGGGAGGCGATGCGGCGGCGCCATTCTGCTCGCGGACGATCGACAGCGTCTCGTCGACCCAGTCCACCGCCGAATCGACCACCGGATCGTTGGGCTGGACCAATATGCCGCCGGCAGTCTCGATCGTATCGACATGCTCGGCCAGCCAGGCGAGCACGGCCATGCCGGCGCGGCCGCGCCGGAGCAGGGTGAGCGTCGGCTTCGGCGTACGGCGGAACTTGCGATCAATAGCGCCCACCGCATCCCACAGGGTGCGCGCGCGCAGCAGGGTGCGCACCTGCGCGTTGTTGAGGATCGCGATCGCCTGGGAGAGCGTATCGAGTATCTGGCGCGCCAGCATCAGCACCATGCCGTTCGCCGCGCCCGAGACATTCTCGGCGATCTGGATCGCGGACTGGCGCGCCCTGCCCTGGCTACCGCCATCCGCCGCCTTCATGATCGCGTCGCACAGATTGAGCAGCAATTCCTCGAACTCGCCATTGGCCCGGGCGCTGACATCCTCCGGTCCGGTGGGGGCGCCGAACAGCCGGCCGAACAGCGACAGGCGCTCGGCCTCGTTCGGCCGCTGGTCGCGGCTCTGCCAGAAGCGTTCGACCGCCGGCGCCGCCTCGCCGATCTCGCCATCCAGCGCGCCGGTGCGCATCAGCCGGGTGAAGTCGTCAGCTGCCTGGATCAGCCCGGCCATTTCGAGCGTGGAGGCGAGATAGAGGCTGGCGATGGCACGGATCTGCATCGCGTCAGCGCGCGCGGCGGGAGGCAGCTCGATCTCGCCCAGCTCGGCGAGCATCGTCGCATGGGCATGGGCGGACAGGAGCAGCCGCTCGGCATCGTCGACCGCGCGGACCAGCCCGAGCGGAACCGAGGTCTCCGCTTCGAGCGCGAGGGCAAGGGCATTGGTGTGCAGCATCGCTCAGGGTCCTGCCGGGGCGGGGGCGGCGGTGGGCGGCGTGGCGCCCGGGGCCGGCGGCCGGGCCGCAGCGCCGCGCGGCGGCGGCGGGATCGAATTGCCCTGGATCGCGCCGATCATCTCGGGCGAGGCCATCTTCTCGAGCGGCAGATAGTCGGACTTGAAATTGACCCGCACCTCGCCCTGCATCTTGGCGGCAAGCTCAAGCTGCGACTCGCTCGTCTCGTTGACCGCGGTGCTGACTGTGGCGACGTGCGACTGCTCGCTGGTGCTCACTTGGCCGCCGCCAAAGCCGAGGAAGCTGCCGCCGAACGCGCTCACCTTGCGGTTGCGGCTCGACTGGCGGTCATAGGCGGAGGCGCGATAGTCGCGCTTGGCCTGATCGGTGGCGCGCATGTCGAACTTCACCTTGGCGGTGATCGAGCCGTCGGTGACGACGATGCGGTTGATCCCCAGCATCACCATCGAGGCAAGCAGTTGCTGGCGCGACTTGGCCATGACGATGCGCGCGGCGTTGACGAAGCCGGCCTCTACCTCGTCCTCGCTGAGATCGGTGGGCGGCGGACCGGCCATAGCCAGCGTGCTGTGGATCTCGGCGAGAGCGGATTCCTCGTCCTCGCCGGTGACGCGCAGCTTCGACTTGCCGCTGTCCTCGTCAACGTCGATCGCGAGCAGATCGGGGAAGCGATCGACCATGTAGTCGCGGCCCTGACCCATGCCGATATTCTCGGCCATATATTCCTCCGCGGTCTTGGCGACGGCGGAGATCAACTCGGCATAGGCGCGCATCTGCTCGATCGTGGTCTCGACGATCGACTTGAAGACATTGTTGATGAGCCCGCCGACAAAGGCAGGAAAATCAACATTATGGACGAGATTGGTGAACTGCTCCGTCCCCTGTGCCGCGGCCCCGGCGACGAAGTCCTTGCCCGCGAAGCCGGGCGACTTGGAGAGGTTCTGGCGGGTCTGCTCATTGGCATCGGCCAGCCCGCGCGCCGGCGCCGCCATCGCGCCAGCCGAGAGCGCTGATGCCGCCCGGGTCGCGGGCGGCGGTGCGCCCAGCGCCGTATCCTCGACCACCCCGGCGGGATCGTCGATATAGGCGAGCACCTTGACCATGTCGTTGGCGAGTTTGGCCTGTTCGAGGCTGCTCAGCATAGCAAAGGCCGGGATGCCGGTGAGCATCGCCTGCACCTTGGGGCGGACCCGGGCGATCGCAGCGGGGGTCAGGCCGCCGGGGCCTCCATAGAGCGGCGGCGCCTGCGGATCGGGCTCTGAAGCGAGGGCCTGTGCCATGGCTCAGGCGTGCGCCGGTGCGGGGGCTGGCGTGGGTGCCGGTGCCGCAGGAGCGGGTGCCGGACCGGGCGTATATTGCGGCTTGTTGTGGTCGACCGGCTTGGAGCGCATCTGGATCGCCGCGATCATCTCGGGCGTCGCCATCTTCTCGAGCGGCAGATAGTCGCTCTTGAAATTGACATCGACGACGCCGGCCAAGCTCGCCTTGGCGGTGATCTGGTCGGTGCTCTGGTCGCTCGCCACCGCCTGGGCGGTCATCACCGGCTTCTGCGAATATTTGTATTTGCCCTTGGTGTAGTAATCCGAGTCGTAGTTGCCGCTGTAGCTCGATTTCCCGCTCTGATAGCTGCCGCTGTAGTCGCCCTTGCTGGTGCCGCCACGCTCGCTCTCGCCTTCGCCGTCGGTGGTGACGGCGAGGTTACCCGAAGCGTCACGGGCATAGTCGCGGGCCATGGCGGTGCGCGACAAGGTGCGCTGGCTCGATGCGTTGAAGTCGTAGAGGATCTTCGCCTGGATCTTGCCATTGGTGACGACGATGCGCGACAGGCCCATCATCACCATGGTGGCGAGCAGCTGCTGCCGCGACGTGGCGATCTGGCCGCGGGCGGCCTTGATGAGGGTTTCCTGCACTTCGGGATCGCTGACGTCGATCGAATCGATGTCCTTGTCGGCATGGCTGCCCAGCGTGTCGCGGACGCGCTGGAGCCCGGCATCGAGATCGGCGCCGTCCTTGACCCGCAACTGCGGGCCGCCACCGGAAAAGGCATCGGCACCGACATCGAACAGATCGGGGAACTGCTCGCAGAGCTGGTCCTTACCGTCGTCCGACGTGGTGTTGTCGTCGCGGAACTGGTTGAGCGACTTGGACACGTCGGAGACCATCTTCGAATAGGCCTCCATCTGCTGGATATTCGAGCTGATGATCGAGTTGAATACCCCGTCGATCAGGCCGGAGACGAACTCGACGAAATTGACCTGCCGCATGAATTCGCCGGCAGCCTGGGCGCCCGCCATCAGCGACCCGGCGGAGAATTCCTCCTTTCCAATGTCGTCCACTGCCTGCTTGTTCGATTCCCACTGGCTTTTTTCGGCCATCGGCTGCGCCGTAACCGACTGGGCGCCAGCCTCCGCCTGACCGACCAGCGCATCGGCGATCATCGCGGTGTCGCGCGCCACCTGCATCTGCGTATCCGCCGGCAACTGGTGGAATGACGGCGTGGCGGCGAGCATCTCGCGCACCTTGGCGCGCACCTCGGGCCGCGGCGTCGCCTCGGTAGCGATGGAAGCGGGAGCGTTCATCTCTTCGGTCCTTGACTGGCCGGCCGGAGCCGGCGCGGCATGTCTCAGGCAGCGGCGGGAACCGGCACGCCGACCAGCGAGGCGGCGGGCGTGATCTCGAACTCGACGGGGCGAAGGTACAGCTTCACCCTGGGCGGCCCGGTGGGGCCGACGCGGATACCGAGGATCGTGAAACGTCCCGGCCATACATCGTCGGACGGCGTGAAGGCTTCGAGGAAGCGCTCCAGCGCCGCGAGCTCGCGCGGGCGTTCGCGCAGGTTCATGGTGAGCAGCTGCAGGAAATTGGGTGGCACGTCCGGGATCGCGTCGAGCATGATCTGCAGGTCGAGCTCGACGCCCTGTGGGCTGCGGCCGAAGGCGACCAGTGCCGCACCGTCGGGAACGTCGAAGCGACCACCAAGTGCGACGCCGACGATCTGCAGGATGCTGCCCAGTCGCTCGCCCAGGCCCAGCTCATCGAGCATCGGCCGCATGTCGGTGATGCGGAAGCGGTTGGTGAGCAGGAAGGTCACCCACTGGCTGCCATAATCGCGCCCGGCGACCAGGGTGGTGAACACCGGACGCAGTCCGGGCATCGCCGCCATCGCCTGGCCGATCAGCCGGGCCAGCGCCGGATTGACCTGGTTCATCGGGTTGCCGCCGCCTTCATAGGTGACGGTCGCGCTCTCCAGCCCGTTCTGGTCGAAGCTCGATCCGAAGAACGCGCCGTAGCGCAGCCCTCCGGCGCGGGTGAGGCCGCGATGGCTTTCGCTTGCGCCGTCGAACCAGTGCAGCGCCTCGCGCCCGAAATTGTCGCCGACCAACCGGCGCATCTCGCGACTGGCCGTGTCGCGCCGTTCACATCCCGACGCTTCAGGGCCGAGCGGTTCGAGATGGAAGGCGAGCGCGCGAGTCTGGTTCGATCCGAACACCGGTTCGATCGGCGCAGCCCCGGGTGCCAGCGCATTGGCGGCATAGCGCGGATCGCCGACGGGCAGTTCGAAGCTGTCCTCCAGCAATCGCCCGACAAAGCCGAGCGGATTGGCGGTTCGCAAGGTGCGCGAGGCGCTGAACAGCCGCCCCTTCACCTGCGTGCTGAGTGGTTCATAGCCCATGGCGATGCTCCTTCAGCCGGGGATCAATAGCCATAGCCATTGCGGGCATGGCCGTTGGACGGGGCCGACTGGGCGTAGCCCATGCCCATGCCGAGCCCGGCGCTGTCGAGCAGATCGCGGGCGATCGACGGGATCTGGATCGGACGGCTGGTCATGTTCGGAGCCTCGCGCGGCTGCGACATCTGCTCGATGCGGCCCTCGTCCATCGCCGAGTCCGCGAGCCACATCTCGCAGGCATTGACCAGGTCATAGTCGTTCGGGTGTGACACCGCGGACTGGCCCCGCGGGCGCGTCGGCGGGTTGCTGACCATGCCCAGATCGACCATCGGCGAAGTGGGATCGCGCAGTCGATCAGTGTTGTTGGCGATCCACGAGGTGATGATCGCGCCGCTGGTGGCAAGCATGCGGTACTTCGAGCTGTTGCGCGCGCCGCCAAGCTCGGTCTGCGCGACCTGGTCGATCACGCCCCACATGTCGTTCGAGCCGAACGCGGAAAGCAGCTCCTTGTCCTGGAGCAGCGCAATCATGTCGTTGATCTGCTTCTGCAGGTCCGCGGCTGCATAGAAGGCCATGCCATAGCCGTGCAGCGACATGTTGGTGGCGAGGTCGCGTGCGGCCTTCTTCACTTGCTGCTGGTTGACCGCCATCGGCGTCGCGGCGCGGATCAGCGCGTCGACCCGGGCCTCGCGCACCAGCGTGGAGACCGAGGAGACGAAGCGCAGCCACAGGTCCTGGAACTCGGTGTTGACCTTCACGCCGGGCTGCCCGGTCGGCAGGCCGAGCATCATCGCGTAGAAGCCCTGACGCTCGCTCTCGCTCATCCGGTTCGGGGCCTCACGCCAATAGCTGTAAAGCTGCGTGCCGGCAGGCCCCTTGACCAAAGCGAGGTCGCCGCGCTGCGACATCTCGACCAGCTTGTCGACAACCTGGAACGCTTTCAGCTCCTCGAAGGCCGAGGCGAAGATGAAGGAGCCCATCAGCTTGCAATGGCTGGAGACGACTTCGAAGGCAGTGGTCGCCTCGAGATCGGGCAGGTCGATCACGATGTCGTGCATCGCCTGATCGTCGCCGAGCGCCTGGACCTTGTCGAACTGGTCTTCGACCAGCCGCTTCAGATTGACGTCGCGCGCTGTGACACCGCGTGCGACCAGCCCTTCGAACACCCGGGCATATTCGTCGCTCGACACTCCCGGTTCCTGCCGGTCGCCCAGGATATTGACCGCGGCGGCGACCTGCTTGAGCGTCCGCTCGGCGAGCTCGATGCGGCCGGCGATCCGGCCTACCGCCTGGAACAGCCCCTCGCCGAACAGGGCGGTGTTGGGATCCTCGGGGTCGGGCTGGGGAACCTTGCCGACGGCGACCAGTCGGGGCAGCGCAGTGCCGTTATACTGGAGCAGGCCGAGGATCAGGCCGACGCGGGCGACTTCGCCGTCGCGCTCCGCCTCACTGGCTTTCTCTCCCGCCAGCTCCGGA
>PJUL01000950.1_pt1 | contig 15328 bp, 13 predicted proteins | sample 1512221 | NCBI WGS metagenome assembly PJUL01 (sample SAMN08177667, study PRJNA422409) | Feces metagenome, whole genome shotgun sequencing project.
AACGGTGCCTGGCTGGCGGCGCAGAGCGGGCGCCTGCAGGGCCGCCGCGGCTGCCTGCCGTGGTTCTACCTGGCCGGGTTTGAGCGAGACTTTCCCGACGTGGGACTGGGCGTAGGCCATGACCTGACCGATGACGGCCCCTGGCTCAGCTGCGCGATGCCCCACAGCCTGGGTGAGATGGCGATTGCCCTGGTGCGCCATGCGCTGGGCGATGCGCTGGCCCAGACCTGCGCCAGCGTGCTGCGACCCGACCACGACCGCGCCCGGGCCGCCCTGCAGGCCAACGCGCAGCAACACATCCCCGCCACGCGCGACAGCACCCTGGCCCGCGCCATCGCCTTCATGGAGAGCCATCTGGACGAGCCCTACTCGCTGGCCCGGCTGGCCGAGGCAGCGGCGGTGAGCCCGCGCACCTTGCTGCGGCACTTTCAGCAGGAACTGTCGCAGTCGCCACTGGATCACCTGCACAGCCTGCGCTGCGCACGCGCCAAGGTGCTGCTGGAGGTGACGCTGGAGAGCGTGCCCAGCATTGCGGTGGCCTGTGGCTATGCGGACCCGGCCGCGTTTCGCCGCATCTTTGTGCGCTACACCGGCATGGCCCCGGCCGAATACCGCAAGCGCCATGCGCTGCGCGCACCGCGGCGGCGCTGGCGGGTGGAAGTCCGGTGATCAATCACCGCCAGCACCGACCCCAGCGCCGTTGTCGGGCACCCCTGTGGCATCCAGCGGTTGACAAGTTGTCCACCCATGCGCCGTTACCCACTTCTAGAATTTGGGCACGACCTGCGCGTCTGCAGGCGGAGCCCACCACCATGCCCCACTTGTTGTTGAACTGTGAGCTCGCTGAACACCAAAGCCCCGGCCTGCACCAAGGCCAGGTGGCGTTTCAGATGGAGAACCCGTCGATCTCGACCCGTGAGCTGATTGCCCTCAGCGTGCGGGCCCACCTGGCCTTGCAGCGCATTGCGCGCGCCAGTGCGGCCTCACAGGCAGAGGCTGCGCTCCCTGCGCCCACGCTGACGCAGTCCTTGATTGATGAAGGCCTGGCGCAGGGGCGCGTGGCCTTGCCCCGGCCGCCAGAGCCTGCCAGCGCGCCCGAGCTGGCGGTGGTGGAGCATGCCGAAATCCAACGGGCCCTTGCCGCGTTCGAGGCGGGGGATTTTCAGATAGTGGTCGATGGCACGCTGTACCGGTCGCATGCCGAGCTGCATTTGACGGACAGCTCGCATGCCGTTTTCTTGAGATTGCGTCCGCTGGTTGGCGGATGAAAGGAACCCATGAGTGAGAGCAATCAGTGGAAGGCGAGCGCAACGCAGCACGCCAGAGTCCAGCGTTTTGAAGCCTGGTTGTTGGGCTACGTGCAAGCGGCCAAGGACGCAGGCCGTCGGCTGGATGACGACGAGCGCGCCATTCGCAAAGGCAGTGAGGATTCACCGTTCTGCACCGCACTGCTGAAGGAATTCGGGGATGAAGCCGAGCAGCACCTCGCCGACTTTTTCATGTTCCCGGTGCTGCATGACAGCATCCCCAACATGCGCGCGCGCGCTGACAGTGTGTGGAGCTTTGCGCGCGATGTGAACGATCTGCTGACCGAGGCAGTGAAGAAGTGGGGGCGGGACTACACCTGCCAACTGGCCTTGGAGCGCTTGCGCCATCAATTGCGCCATCCCGCCGATGCGACGGAGTGCGCCGCACCACGCTGGATGAATGCCGAGCGTGAGCGGATTCGTGCCCAGATTGCAGAGCCGTACAGAGACTACCGGCTCGCGGAACTCAATGCAGCCTTGACCCGCAGCTTCCACCCGTTCCTGGAGCCAGCCCCCGACTCGCTGGGCCGGCTGATCTGCGAAATGAAGTCTTCCCGCGCTCAGTTGGACGAATTCCTGGATTTGATGGAGCACTCCTGCGACACCTGGGTGGACGAGCACTTCCAGCCGCCACCGCAGGTGGAAGACGGCGAATGCAAAGGCCGCATGCGCACCTCCGAGTTTTTCAGCCTGACCGATTTTGCGGACGATCTGGCACATCCGTACGCACGCTTCGGTCCTCTCACCTCTGCATGGGTCCAACGCCTGTTCGAGGTGGAGTGGCCGCGCGGTGCGCGGGTGGTGAGCACTTGCGTGCGGCAGGAGGACGAAGTCCTGAATGATTTCAAAACCGAGGCGCTGGACTGGGTGTACGCCCACTGCACCAAACCACTGGACGAGGCCATCAGCGCACTGGGCCAGCTCGCCGACCATTGGGGCGTGGAATACGATCACCTCACCGAACGAAGCCTGAGTGGCATCCGGTTCGTCATCGCAGGCGCACGCCTGTTGGCGCAGATGCCGTCGCCGCCACCCCTCCTCGGTCTGGTGCAGGCCGATGCCGAGCGCCCCGCCGCACGGGCCTTGAAACTGATCTGCAATGTGCAACCCCTGAGTGCAGCGGAGTCCGCGGAACTGGTGGCCGAGCTGCGTCAGTTCACCCCAGAAGTTTTGCTGCAGTTGCTGCGCCACTGCCGCGCCCAGGCTGATGAGGTGCTGGAGGCCTTGGGCTGGGGCAGCGCAGCGCCGTTGTACCGCTTCATCCGCGAGCGCGAGCGGGCCGATGCCAATGCGTACTTCGATGTGCCGGTCTTGAAGGAACACCTCCAGCGCGCAGGCAAGTCCGGTGAGCTGCTGCTGGCATGGCACAAGAAGTACAAACACCTGAAAGTGACCGTGCATCGTATTGAAGCGGTGCAGGGCGTGGAAGACAAGAAGCTGGCGGGCATGCTGGGCAAGCTCTCCCAGGAGCACATTCGCGTGTGGGGCATGGTGCCCATTCGGGATGCGGCCGACTTGCGAGAGCGCTTTCACTTTTTCAAAAGCGCCGGCAAGCAGGCTTCGAAGATGTATGGCTCCGAGCGGACGGCCAATGTGCGCGATGCCGCTGCCGCAGCGCTGGTGCAATTGGCGCACAACGCGGGTTTTGCGGACGTGACCGAAATGGAATGGTCACTGGACGCCAGCGCCTACACGCCCCAGGATTGGACCTGGCAGCACGACGACTATGCCGTGGAGCTGAGCCTGGTCAAGTTTCAGCCGCAGCTGCAGGTACGCAAGGCCGGGAAAGCCCTGAAGAGCCTGCCACCTGCGCTGAAGAAGGACGCGGGGCTTGCCCCGCTGCTGGCGCAGCTTGACCTGCTCAAGGACCAGAGCAAGCGTTACCGCATTGCCCTGGAAAACCTCATGGTCAGTGGGCGCGCACTCGCGCCAGACCAACTTCGCGAACTCTCCAACCTGCCCATGGCCCGGCAGTTGCTGACCGCGATCTACCTGCAAACGCCGGACGGCGAACTGGGTGTGCTCGATGACAGCCTCGCTCAGCTGCGCCTGCTAGACGCAGAGGGCAACTTGGCCGATGTGCCCCAGCCAGTGGAGCAGCCCCTGACCATTGCTCACGTCCACGCGATGCTGGCCACAGGCCGCTTGGTCGCGTGCCAGCGGCACGTGGTGCAGTCGGCCCTGGTGCAACCGTTCAAGCAGGCGTTTCGTGAGTGCTATGTCTTGACGCCTGCCGAGCGCGAGGCGCACGACCTGTCACGCCGCTTCGAGGGGCGCCGCGTCAAGACCTCGGTGCTGGGGGCGATCCTTTCGGCCAGGGGGTGGCGGGTCGATGGCAGCGAAGGCGATTGCATGGCCCGCAAACGCCTGACGCCAGACATCTCCGTCGAGCTGTCCTTGCCCGATGTCCACCACTTTCTGACCGAGGAAGAAGCCACCGTGCTGGGCGAGATTTCGTTCAGCCGCCGGGGTGAACGCATGGCACTGCAGGAGGCCCCCGCCCTGGGCTTCTCCGAGGCCATGCGTGACCTTGACCTGGTGATCACCGCAGGCGCCGCCGACACAGACGAGCACTCTGCCGAGGTTCAGCACGCCCGGGTCGCTCTGGTGAGCGCCTTACTCCCCAGCCTGGGCTTGAAGAACGTCAGCGTGGAGGGGCACCACGCCATCATCCAGGGCAAGCGCGCGAGTTACCGCTTGCACCTGGGCACTGCGGTGATTCATGTGATCCCGGCCGGATACCTGTGCATCGTGCCGGCCGAGAAAGCATCGCAGAAATCCGTCGCTTTGCCCTTTGTCGATGACGATCAGCGCACCAGCGAGGTGTTGTCCAAGCTGCTGCTGCTCAGCGCCGACGACAAAATCAAAGACCCGAGCATCCTGGCACAAATAGAGGGGCGGCAGTCCTTGGCCCAGGCCTGAGCGCCGGAGCGGCCCCCGAAAGCCTGCAAACCGCCAACGCGCATCAGCACGAGGCGCCGCTACGGCTGCGCCATCAAGGCAGAAGCTGCATCAATGCAGCAGACAAGCTCTGCGAACTGGACAGCAGGGCCACCACGTCACACCCTGCCCACAGGGTCTTGCAGCCAGAAACGAAAACCGCCACAGGGCGCAAACCCTGTGGCGGTGTCATGGGAGGCAACGCGGGCAGCCAACCCAGCCTGAGGGCGCTTATTACTGCTGCGCGTTCTGCAGCGCGGCAATGCGCTCTTCGATGGGCGGGTGGGTGCTGAACAGCTTGCCGATGCCACCGGCAATGCCCATGGCGGCCATGCTCTTGGGCAGCTCAGCCGGGTGCGAACCGCCCAGGCGGGCCAGGGCGTTGATCATGGGCTGTCGGCGGCCCATCAGCTGGGCTGCACCGGCATCAGCGCGGAACTCACGCTGGCGGCTGAACCAGGCCACGATGATGGCGGCCACAAAGCCCAGCACGATGTCGAGCACGATGGTGGTGGCGTAGTAGCCAATGCCCGGGCCCGAGCGCTCGCTGTTCTTGTTCAGGAAGCTGTCCACGGCATAGCCGATCACGCGCGACAGGAACACGACGAAGGTGTTCATCACGCCCTGGATCAGCGTCATGGTGACCATGTCGCCGTTGGCGATGTGGGCCACCTCGTGGCCGATCACGGCCTCTACTTCTTCACGCGTCATGCCCTGCAGCAGGCCGGTGGACACGGCCACCAAGGCATTGTTCTTGAACGCGCCCGTGGCAAAAGCGTTCGGGTCGCCCGGAAAGATGCCCACTTCCGGCATGCCGATACCGGCCTTGTCGGCAAACTTGCGCACGGTGTCCACGATCCAGCGCTCATCGGCAGAGCCGGTGCCGTCGATGATCTGCACCTTGGCGCTCCACTTGGCCACGGGCTTGCTGATGAGCAACGAGATGATGGCGCCGCCAAAACCCATGATCAGCGCGAAGCCCAACAGGGCACCTAGGTTCAAGCCGTTGGCCGTGAGGTAGCGGTTGACGCCCAGCAGGCTCGCCACCACCCCCAGCACCAGCACCACGGCCAGGTTGGTTACGACAAATAACAGGATCCGTTTCATGAGTTCTCCGTGGGACTAAACGATGGGGTATGAGAAAAACCAAGGAAGCCACTGCCGCAGCAGATGGGGGTTGCAAGCCCCGCTTCAAGCCAGTCGAACAAACGGCCTGATGGGTAGGCTCCCCCTGCCCCGGCAGGCCGCGATTTCATCGCGCAATGGTAGGTGCAAAACCTCTGGACGGCCTTATCACACAGGGCTTGACGGGAATTAGCCCACCGGTTTGGGGCTAGCCCCGCGGGGTGCGCGAAAGACCTGTGGGTCGGCGTAAAAATCTGCGGACTCGTTGGCAGCCCACCAGCCCGGCACACCCAGCACGGGCAGCGGCGTAAAAGGCTTGCACGCCCAGCGCTGCGCATCGATTTTGGTGGCCAGCCAAGCATCCAGGTTCGCTATCGATTCAATAGCTTTTTGCGCTTGATAGACGTGCGCTACGATGGGTTTTCGCGGTGAATTCAGCTTTTCAAGCAAAGCGTGGCCAAACAGCACCAGCCGCGCCTCGGCCCAGAGCGGTCGCAGGTGCACAAAGAGCCGCAGCCAGTCCCGCGCCTGCAGCGCCTCCCACAGCGGCGCAGGCGCCCAAAGCACTGCCCCGTTTTCATCGAACACCGTCAGCGCATCGCGCAGCGGACCGCGCACTGCCTGCACGCCGTCGGCAGCGATGGCCTGCGCCTGCAATTCGTTCAGGCGGCGCTTGGTCTGCGGAAAGTGCAGCCACACCAGGCCATTGAAGAAGTCGTGCAGGTTGTCGCGGGTGGGAACACGGTGGGTGTCCCAGATGTATTGCTCGTAGGCCGTGCCATCAGGAAGTTCAGCCTGTGGCACAAAACCCACCGAGCCACCCGGCAATACCGCGGCCTGCAAAGCAGCGTGAACCGCTTGGCCGTCCAACAACTGCTGGGCCATGGGTTGGCCCAGGCGGCGCCATGGCTGGAGCCAAGGCGCATGCCAGTTGATGCAGCCGAACGCCTCGTCTACACCAGCCGCCACGGCAGGGCTTCACCCGCGCGCAAAGGCTTGAGGTTGGCCTCGCCAAAGACAAAACTCTCGGGCGGCGTCCAGGATTCGCGGCGCAGGGCGATGGTGCCGGTGTTGCGCGGCAGGCTGTAGAAGTCCGGGCCATGAAAGCTGGCAAAGCCTTCCAGCTTGTCGAGCGCGCCAGCATTGTCGAAGGCCTCCGCGTACATCTCCATCGCGGCATGTGCCGTGTAGCAGCCTGCGCAGCCCGAAGCGTGCTCCTTCAGGTGCGCAGGGTGCGGCGCGCTGTCGGTGCCCAGGAAGAACTTGGCTGAGCCGCTGGTGGCCGCCTGCACCAGGGCCACGCGGTGCGTTTCGCGCTTGAGCACAGGCAGGCAGTAGTAGTGTGGACGCACGCCGCCCACAAAGATGGCATTGCGGTTGTACAGCAGGTGGTGCGCGGTGATGGTGGCGGCCGTGAAGTGGTCGGCCTGCTGCACGTAGTCGGCCGCGTCCTTGGTGGTGATGTGCTCAAAGACAATCTTGAGCTCGGGAAAGTCACGGCGCAGTGGGATCAGTTGCTGCTCGATGAACACGGCCTCGCGGTCGAACAGGTCGATGTCGCTGCTGGTCACTTCGCCATGCACCAGCAGCAGCATGCCGGCCTTCTGCATGGCCTCCAGCGTCTTGTAGGTCTTGCGGATGTCGGTCACGCCGGCATCGCTGTTGGTGGTGGCGCCAGCGGGGTAGAGCTTGCAGGCGACCACGCCCGCAGCCTTGGCGCGCACGATCTCTTCGGGCGGCAGGTTGTCGGTGAGGTACAGCGTCATCAGAGGCTCGAACTGCACGCCTGCAGGCACGGCGGCCAGGATGCGTTGCTTGTAGTCAAGCGCCTGCTGCGCCGTGGTCACGGGCGGGCGCAGGTTGGGCATGATGATGGCGCGGCCGAACTGGGCGGCGGTGTGCGGGACCACAGTGTGTAGCGGCTCGCCGTCGCGCACATGCAGGTGCCAGTCGTCGGGGCGGGTAATGGTGAGGGTCTGGGCGGGGGTTTGTGGTGCGGCTGTCATGGGCAGCATTGTCCCATTGCATGACGCTATCCATTCAGTAGCTTGTTGCGCTTGTACCCCAACGCTTCTAAAGCCATATTACTTTGAATCGCCCGCTCATCATGGGCAATGCGCTGCAAAATCAATAGCAAATAAAAAAAGGGCGCCGACGACGCCCCTCTGGGTGTGCTACTGGAGCCAATGGTGCTGAGAGGACTGCAGGCACCACCAGCACGCTCAGTGCTGCAGGATCTTGTTGAGAAAGTCCTTGGTCCGGGGCTGGCGTGCGTCCGGGTTGTTGAAGAACTCGTCCTTGGAGCAGTCCTCCAGGATCTTGCCGCCCACGTCCATGAAGATCACACGGTTGCTCACCTTGCGGGCGAAGCCCATTTCGTGGGTCACGCACATCATGGTCATGCCTTCGTTGGCCAGGCCCACCATCACGTCCAGCACTTCGCCGACCATTTCCGGGTCGAGCGCCGAAGTGGGCTCGTCGAACAACATCACGATGGGGTCCATCGACAGCGCGCGCGCAATGGCCACACGCTGCTGCTGACCGCCGGAGAGCTGGCCGGGGAACTTGTCCTTGTGGGCGATCAGGCCCACGCGCTCCAGCATCTTCAGGCCGCGCTTCTTGGCGTCATCCGCGCTGCGGCCCAGCACCTTGATCTGTGCAATGGTCAGGTTGTCCGTCACCGACAGGTGGGGAAACAGCTCGAAGTGCTGAAACACCATGCCGACACGGCTGCGCAGCTTGGGCAGGTCGGTCTTGGGGTCATGCAGCTTCACACCGTCGACCGTGATCTCGCCTTTCTGGAAGGGTTCCAGCGCGTTGATGGTCTTGATCAGCGTGGACTTGCCCGAGCCCGAAGGGCCGCACACCACCACCACTTCACCCTTGTTGATGGTGGCCGAGCACTCGTTGAGCACCTGCACCGGTCCATACCACTTGGATACGTTCTTGAGTTCGATCATTTCTTGTTCCTCAATCCAATCTCTTTGTGCGCACCAGCGTCGATCAGCGAATGATCGCGATCTTCTGGTGCAGGCGCTTGACCATCCAGGACAGCGAATAGCACATCACGAAATACAGCACAGCGGCGGCAAGGTAAGCCTCAATCGGCCGGCCGAAGTTCTTGCCCGCCACTTCAAAGCCCTTGAGCATGTCGTAGGCACCAATCGCATAGACCAGCGACGTGTCCTGGAACAGGATGATGGTCTGCGTGAGCAGCACGGGCAGCATGTTGCGAAACGCCTGGGGCAGCACCACGAGCTTCATGTTCTGACCGTAGGTCATGCCCAGGGCCTGGCCAGCATAGACCTGGCCACGGGGGATGGACTGGATACCGGCGCGCATGATTTCGCTGAAGTAAGCGGCTTCGAACGCAATGAACGTGATGACCGCCGAAACCTCTGCGCCGATGGGGCGGCCAATGATGGCAGGCACCAGCAGGAAGAACCACAGGATCACCATCACCAGCGGAATGGAGCGCATGCCGTTGACATAGATGGTGGCGGGCACGTCCAGCCACTTCTTGCCAGACAAACGCATCAGCGCCAGCAGGGTGCCGAAGAACACGCCGCCGATGGTGGCGATCACCGTGAGCATCAGGCTGAAGTACAGCCCCTTGAGCACGAAGTTGGAGATCAGATCCCAGTTGTAGAAGGAGAAGTCGAGATTCATATCAGTGGCCTCCCCCTGCTGCACCGGCCACCACCATGCCCGGAATGCGCACGCGTTTTTCGACGAACGCCATGATCCGGTTGATGGCAAAGGCCGAGATGACGTAGAGCGTCGTCACAGCGAGGTACACCTCGATGCCGCGCGAGGTTTCTTCCTGTGCCTGCATGGCGAACATGGTGAGTTCAGCCACCGACACGGCAAACGCCACAGAGGAATTCTTGAAGATGTTCATCGTCTCGCTGGTGAGCGGCGGGATGATGATGCGGTACGCCATGGGCAGAAGCACATAGCGGTAGGTCTGGAAGGTGGTGAAACCCATGGCCATGCCGGCATAACGCTGCCCGCGCGGCAAGGCTTGAATGCCCGAGCGCACCTGCTCAGCAATACGTGCCGAGGTAAAGAAGCCCAGCGCCAGCACCACCAGCGCAAAGCCGGGTACGCCCCGCAGCACCGGGAACAGGCTGGGCAGCACGTGGTACCACAGGAAAATCTGCACGAGCAGAGGAATATTGCGAAACAGCTCGACCCAGGCATTGCCCAGGCGCACGATCATCGGCCGGTCCTGCAAGGTACGCAGCGTGCCGATCACGGAACCCAACACAAGCGCCAGCACCAGCGCCAGCACAGAAACGGACACCGTCCAGCCCCAGGCCGACAGCATCCAGTCCAGGTAGGTGATGTCGCCGCCTTTGCCAAAGCAGCTTTGCACGACTTCCCTGTCCATGGTGTCCTGGCAGAACACCTGCCAATCCCAACTCATAGGATCACCCCTTCAATTTCTTGGTATGGCGTTGGGCCGCGCGGAGCGAGCCCAACAAAAAAGCCCCTTCAAACCAGCTGGCCGAAGGGGCACAAGCGCTCAGTGGATCACTTCTTTGCGTAGTCTTCCATGGGCTTGTCGTTAGGAGCTGCCCAGGCCGCCTTGGTGGCGTCGGACAGTGGCAGGCCGATCTTCTGGTTGGTCGGTGGCACGGGTTGCATGAACCACTTGTCGTACAGCTTGGCCAGCGAGCCGTCTGCGATCTGGCGCTTGATGGAGTCGTCCACAGCCTTCTTGAAGGCAGCGTCGTCCTTGCGCAGCATGCAGGCGATGGGTTCCACGCTCAGGACTTCGCCAACGATCTTGTAGTCGTTGGGGTTCTTGGACTTGGAGATGTTGGCAGCCAGAATGGAGCCGTCCATCACGAACGCATCAGCGCGGCCGGTTTCCAGCATCAGGAAACTGTCAGCGTGGTCCTTGCCGAACACTTCCTTGAAATCAATGCCGCCAGCGCGCTCGTGCTTGCGTAGGGTCTGCACCGAAGTGGTGCCTGTGGTGGTGGCCACGGTCTTGCCGGCGAGGTCCTTGATGGAGGTGATGCCCGAGTTGGCCTTCACGGCCGTGCGCACTTCTTCCACGTAGGTGGTCACGGCAAAAGCCACGTCCTTCTGGCGCGTAGCGTTGTTGGTCGTAGAGCCGCACTCCAGGTCCACGGTGCCGTTGGTCACCAGAGGGATGCGGTTTTGCGAAGTGACGGGCTGGTACTTGATGTCCAGCTTGGGCAGGCCCAATTGCTTCTGGATGTCGGCCAGCACGATTTCACCCATTTCGGTGTGGAAACCGACAAACTTGCCGTTGCCCAGCGTGTAGGACAAACCGGAAGACTCACGCACGCCCAGCGTCACGCTGCCCGAGGCCTTGATCTTGGCCAGGGTGTCGTTAGCCTGTGCGAATGCGCTGCTGGCAGCCAGGGCGGTCACGGCAACCGCGAGCAAATGCTTCTTCATAGGTATCTCCTTGTGTGTAAAGCGGGAAAAGAGGGAGGTTATTTTAGAGATCCGCCCACGCCGAACGGGCCGGCTGGCCGAACACTCCAAAACAGGGGACCACGTAACCAGGATTGTTAGTCAGAAAGGAACCTGGTCAGTAGGGTATTTCCAGAAGTCGCGCAACAGATAACTGACCGGCAGGCTCAGCACCGTGTTGTTCGGGGGGATGGGTTTGTTGAACCACTTGTCGTAAATCGGATAAATGTCGCGGCTGGTGATCAGGCGCCGCATTTCCTCATCGACCAGTTTTTTGAACTCGGGGTCATTCTTGGGCAACATGATTGCCAGGGGCTCGGTGGTCATGAACCGGCCCACCACTTTGAGCGCCTTGGGATCGGGCCGGCCAGCAGCCAGGCCGTACAGCAGCACGTCGTCCATCACAAACGCATCGGCTTCGCCTTTTTCCACCATCTCGACCGCCTTGGCGTGGTCAGGCGCCTCGACGATGGTGATGCCCATCAGGCGCTCACGGTTGGCTTGGTCGGCGGCCTTGAGCGGCGTGGTGCCCTTGGTGGACACCAGCTTCTTGCCGTTGAGGTCTTCCACGCGGTCAATCGGGCTGGCGGATTTGACCAACAGGCGCGCGCCGGTGATGAAATGGGGAATCGTGAAGCCCACCTTCTGGCGGCGCTCCGCGTTGTTGGTGGTAGAGCCGCATTCCAGGTCGGCCTTGCCCTGCTCGATCACCGTCATGCGGTTGGCGGGCGTGACCTGCAGGAACTCGATCTCCATGTCCTTCTTGCCGGTTTTCTTGCGCACCACTTCGGCCAGCCGCAAGCACAGATCCACCGCATAGCCCACAGGCTTGCCCGATGCCGTATCTACATACGAGAAAGGCACCGACGACTCGCGGTGCGCGATGACCAGCTTGCCACCCGCGCTGATGCGCTCCAGCACGCCCTGGGCAGACGCCGCGCTGGCGCAGCACAGGGCCAGCAGGCCCCAGGCGAATTCCCAATGCTGAACTTTCATGCGGTGCCTCAGTGAATGAATGGGTTGGTTGTGCAATCTTCGTGCCACCGCAGCTTTACGAGGCACACGCTGCGGCCATCAACCCGGCGATGGCACTGACTGTACGTGTCGTTACGGTGAAATTCCAATGCCGTTTGAGCGCGCAACTATGCAAGCTTTTTATATCCGTATTTACCCTTAGCATGACCCTGCTTGCATCTGCAGATAGGTCCACAGCGCCTGGGCAGTGCCTTTAGGGGCTTCCTTGCCCGCCGGTTTTTCGCGGTAGGCGCGCACATCCATCGTCATCTGCAGATCTTCGGTGCCAGCAGGTGCGGCGCTGACCAGCCGGCGCGCACGCAATTCCTTCTTTACGGCGCTGTGGGGCAAGAAGGCCACACCATGGCCTTCCAGCGCCATGGCCTTGAGGCCTTCGGCCATGTCGGTCTCATACACCCGCTCCAGGTGGATGGGCGTACCCGCTTCCTTGAGAATCAGCTCGGTCACGCGCCCCAGATAGGCCCCTGGCGCGTAGCCCAGATACGGCAAAGGCTGTCCCGCCCGGCCAGGCAGGCGGTGCAGAGGCTGGCCGTCGGCGTCGGCCTTGCTGTAGGGCGAGAGCACCTCCTGGCCCAGGCTCACCATTTCATAGCGGTCGGCATCCAGTTGAAAAGGCTGCGAAGGGTGGTGGTAAGCGATCAGCAGGTCGCATCCCCCTTCCACCAGCCGCATCACGGCGTCGTGCACGTTCAAGGCAATGAGCCGACTTTTGAACGGGCCGAATTTGTCGTGCAGGCTGGACACCCACGCGGGGAAAAAAGTAAATGCCAGCGTGTGCGGCACGGCGAACTCGATCATGTCCTTGCCCGCGCTGGTGTGCGCGCGCAGCATGGCGCGCGTGTTCTGCAGCGCCTGCAGCATTTCCAGCGCTTGGTCGTACAAGGTCTTGCCGGCCGGGGTCAGGCGGGTGGGGTAAGAGCTGCGGTCCACCAGATCGGTGCCCGCCCAGGCTTCCAGTGCCTGGATGCGCCGCGAAAAAGCGGGCTGGGTGACATGTCTCAGCTGGGCCGAGCGGCTGAAGCTGCGCGTTTCCGCAAGACTGACGAAATCTTCAAGCCACTTGGTTTCCATCGGCGCATTATCCGTGGCACCGCCAAAGTCTGCAGGGGGTATGCCCGCACGGCGCGCCTGCTCTGTGCGGCATTCGCACCGCCCGCGCCCTTGCGCCGCACCAACAACGTGCATGCATGCCTAACCGGTGGTCGCATAATGCACGGCGCTGCGCCCTACCACGAGCGCAGCGCCGTCCCCGCCCCTGGTGCACAACACCGCCGGGCAGAGCGACAACGCATTCACCCGCTGCTGTGTTCGTTGATCTCTTCACTGCCCGACGCCCTCATGTCTTCCCTTCCCCCCTCCGGGCCCACGCCCGGTGCAGCGCCGTCGACGCCATCCGCCGCCCCTGACGAACCCCGCGCACTGCGCATCGAAGACTGGCTCACTGTGCTGGTGATGGCCGCACTTGCGCTCATCACCTTCGCCAACGTGCTGGTGCGCTATTTCACCAATTCCTCGTTCGCCTGGACGGAAGAAATCTCCATCTTCCTGATGATCGTGCTGGCCCTGGTGGCCGGGTCTGCCGCCGTGGCGCGCAACCAGCACATCCGCATCGAATACTTCGCTGAAGGCGGCTCGCCCCTGCGCCGCAAGCGCTTGGCACAACTGGGGGCCACCTGCGTGGCAGTCCTGTTTGCGCTCATCGCCGTGCTGAGCGTGCGCGTCGTCTGGGACGACTACCGTTTCGGCGAGACCTCTCCGGGCATCGGCGTACCGCAGTGGTGGTATTCCATCTGGCTGCCCGTGCTCTCCACCTTGATTGCAGCGCGCGCGGTGGGCGTCCTCATCAGACGCTCGCGCGCTGAGCCAGAAGACGCCTCCGCCACCGGCGAGGGCGCCCAGCCATGATCGCCACACTCCTGTTCGTGGCCTTCCTGGGCCTGATGTTCGTGGGCGTGCCGATTGGGGCGGCACTGGGGCTGGCGGGCGCCGCTGCTATCGCGCTGGCCAATGCCGACAGCCAGTGGTTTGGCCTGCTGGCCGTGCCGCAGAACTTCTACGCCGGGCTGGGCAAATACCCGCTGCTGGCGATTCCGATGTTCGTGCTGGTGGGCTCCATCTTCGACCGATCGGGCGTGGCGCTGCGCCTTGTGAACTTCGCCGTGTCGATGGTCGGGCGCGGCTCCGGCATGCTGCCGCTGGTGGCGATTGCCGTGGCCATGTTCCTGGGTGGCATCTCGGGTTCGGGCCCGGCCAACGCCGCGGCCGTGGGCGGCGTGATGATCGCCGCCATGTCGCGTGCGGGCTACCCGCCCTCGTTCTCGGCCAGCGTGGTGGGGGCAGCTGCCGCCACCGACATCCTGATTCCGCCGTCTGTCGCTTTCATCATCTACTCGGTGCTGGTGCCCGGCGCCTCAGTGCCCGCGCTGTTTGCGGCGGGCATGATTCCTGGCATTTTGGCGGGCATCGCGCTGATCATTCCGGCCGTGTGGATGGCCCGCAAGCACAAGATGGGCGCACTGGAAGCCACCATGCCCCGCCCCCCGTTCTGGAAGAGCCTGCGCGAGGCCACCTGGGGCCTGGCCGCCCCGGTGCTGATCCTGGGCGGCATGCGCGCCGGCTGGTTCACGCCCACCGAGGCGGCCGTGGTGGCGGTGTTTTACGGCCTGTTCGTGGGCATGGTGATTCACCGCACGATCAAGGTGCGCGACCTGTTCCCCATCCTGCGCGAATCGGGCGAACTCTCGGCGGTGATTCTGCTGGTGGTGTCACTCGCGGGCATCTTCGCGTATTCGCTTTCTACGCTGGGCGTGATCGACCCGGTGGCCAAAGCCATCGTGAACTCGGGCCTGGGCGAATACGGCGTGCTGGCCCTGCTCATCGTGCTGCTGATCACCGTGGGCATGTTCCTCGACGGCATCTCGATCTTCCTGATCTTCGTGCCGCTCTTGCTGCCCATCATGCAGCACTACAACTGGGACCCGGTGTGGTTCGGTGTGATCCTGACCCTGAAGGTGGCCCTGGGCCAGTTCACCCCGCCGCTGGCCGTGAACCTCATGGTGTCATGCCGCATCGCGGGCGTGCGCATGGAATCGACCGTGCGCTGGGTGGGCTGGATGCTGCTGGCGATGTTCTTCGTGATGGTGCTGGTGATCGCCTTCCCGCAACTGGCGCTGTGGCTGCCCGCGAAACTGGGCTACTGATGTTTGATTGATGAATTGCTGAATGACCGACTGACAACAAGGAGACTGAAACCATGAAACTGCGTACCTTCCTGACCTCGGCCGTGGCTGCTGCCGCTGCGCTGGCCTTCACCGCCCCCGCTGCCATCGCGCAGACCGCTTACAAGAGCGAGTACCGCATGTCGCTGGTGCTGGGCACCGCCTTCCCCTGGGGCAAGGGCGGCGAGCTGTGGGCCAACAAGGTGCGCGAGCGCACCAATGGCCGCATCAACATCAAGCTCTACCCAG
>PJUL01000952.1_pt1 | contig 15306 bp, 9 predicted proteins | sample 1512221 | NCBI WGS metagenome assembly PJUL01 (sample SAMN08177667, study PRJNA422409) | Feces metagenome, whole genome shotgun sequencing project.
CAAGCTCAGGCCCGAGGCGGCCGACTTGGCCCCTTCGGCGTCCAGGAACTGGTTGCAACCCCAGCCGACGAGCACCCCCAGCACCATCGCGCCGACGATCAGATAGGCGAAGCGTTTGTTCATGAAGGAGCCTTTGCGCACGCGGCGAACGCGCCGGGCGTCGCCGGGACGTCCGTGAAGCGCGTGGATTTTGGGAAAGGAAGGGACAGCGGGCGCGGCGAGGCCGGCCCGTCGGCGTCAGGAGCGCAGATGCGCGAAAGTCAGGATGCGGCGGCCTTCTGCAGGCGCTCGTAGCGGCTCAGCAGCCGCTCCCAGGTGACGCGCTTGATCGGCTCGCCGCGGCGCAGCTTGGTCCAGGTCGTCTCGCTGATGCCGTAGACGTTGTTGAGGTGCTCGCGGGTGATGGCGGGCAGGCGGCTCTTCAATCGCTCGAAATGTTCGGCGGGGATCTGGATCACGTCCGGCATGGCGGTCCCGTAGCTCTGTTCAGGAGGCCGACATGAGCGGCCCGCATCTATCAAGACGCAGCCGACCTGCGTTTCCTCACGTCCGAAAGCAAAATTTTTTCCCCTTACCAATCCGTGACTTGGCTCTACGGCAAAAAGTTGTCGGGAAGGTGTGGGTTCGGAAACAGGCTGCGTCTTGAGGATCGGAAGCGCGAGGGGCGCGACCCAATCCAAAGGGGATGCAAGTATGCGATCGAGGACCTTGAAGCGGATGATGGCCGGCGGCTGCGCGTATGGCGCGCTGATGCTCGGCGTCGCCCACGCCCAGGAGGCCGCGGCCCCCGAAGAGCCCCAGGCCGTCGAGGCCGTCGTCGTCACCGGCTCGCGCATCGCCCGCCAGGACTACGTCGCCAACAGCCCGATCCAGACGGTCGGCGCCGCCGCCATCGAGGCCACCGGCCAGGTGACGGTCGAAAAGGCCCTGTCGCAGATGCCGCAATTCACCGGCTCGTTCGGCCAGGGCAACACCGGCTCGACCAGCACGGGCCTTAACGGCGGCCAGTCCTACGCCAGCCTTCGCGGTCTGGGCGCCAAGCGCACCCTGATCCTGCTCGACGGCCGTCGCCTGCAGCCGTCCAACCCCGATGGTTCGGTCGACCTCAACATCATCCCCGAAGCCCTGATCGAGAACGTCGAAGTCATCACCGGCGGCGCTTCCACCGCCTACGGCTCGGACGCCACGGCCGGCGTCGTCAACTTCAAGCTCAAGCGCAGCTTCAACGGCCTGACCGCCGACGCCCAGTACGGCATCTCCGAGAAGGGCGACGCGGAGTCGTTCCGCTTCTCGATCACCGGCGGCTCGGACTTCGCCGAGGGCCGCGGCCGGGCGGTGCTGTCGTTCGACTACACCAACCGTGACCGCGCCCTGCAGAGCGCCCGCGACTACTACATCTTCCGCACCTCGGCGCCGGGCCTGTCGACCATCCCGCAAGGCACGGTGCTGTTCGGCGCCAACCTGCCGACCCTGGCCTCGATCAACAGCCTGTTCCAGGGCACCTACGGCACCGCCGCGCTCACCGGCAACAGCGCCGGCCGCTACACCGGCCAGATCGGCTTCAACACCGACCAGACCCTGTTCTCGACCTCGGGCGTGCCGGTCCTGAACTTCCGCGACCCGCAGACCGACAACGCCTACATCGTCAACGCCAACGCCGCCGGCACCTCGCAGCAGGTGAACTTCGGCTACAACGGCAGCTCGATGCAGTCGGACCTCGACCGCTACGCCGTGTTCGCCAAGGTCGACTACGACCTGACCGACAATCTGAAGTTCTTCTCCCAGTTCACCTTCACCGACTACGTCTCGGTGGGCGTGTCGAACCCGACCCTGGCCTCGAACGTCTACGGCCTGACCGTTCCGGTCACCAACCCGTTCGTCCCGACCGACTTCCGTCCGATCCTGGCCTCGCGCCCGACCCCGAACGCCGCCTTCACCTTCTACAAGGCGCTCGATATCCTGGGTCCGCGCATCCAGAAGTACAGCTACGACGTCTTCCAGTTCACCAACGGCCTGTCGGGCGAGACCGGCTTCAAGGACTGGACCTGGGACGGCTACGTCTCGTTCAGCCGCGCCAAGTTCGACAACGAACAGACCGGCGGCGCCAGCGCCAGCGCCATCTCGCGCCTGCTCAACAGCCCGACCGGCGGCACGGAATACTGCGCCGGCGGCTGGAACCCCTTCGGCAACCTGACGCCGTCGGCCGAGTGCGCCCGCTACATGTCGCGCCGCACCCTGAACCAGAACACCCTCGAGCAGCGCATGGTCGAGGTGAACGTCTCCGGTTCGCTGTTCGACCTGCCGGCCGGCACGGTGAAGTTCGCCGCGGGCACCGACTACCGCTCCAACGAATACACCTTCAAGCCCGACAGCCAGCTGAACCAGCCCGACGGCACCAGCGACATCCTGGGCTACAGCGTGCTGCGCGACGCCTCGGGTTCGGTCGACACCTATGAAGTCTACGGCGAACTGCTGGTGCCGGTCCTGAAGGACCTGCCGTTCATCCAGGAGTTCAACCTCGACCTCGGCTACCGCTATTCCGACTACAGCTCGGTGGGCGGGGTGCAGACCTACAAGGCCGATTTCGACTGGAAGATCGTCGAGCCGGTGCGCCTGCGCGGCGGCTACAACCGCGCCATCCGCGCCCCGAGCGTCGGCGAGCTCTACGCGCCGGTCTCGACCGGCTCGGTGGCCATCGGCACGGCCTCGTCGACCACCACCAACGGCGACCCCTGCGACGTGCGCTCGTCGTACCGCACCGGCGCCAACGCCGCGGCCGTGCGCAGCCTGTGCCTGGCGCAGGGCGTGCCGACCGCGATCATCGACAGCTACCAGCTGGGTACGGCCCAGGTGTTCGCCCTCACCGGCGGCAACCCGGACCTGCAGGAAGAAACCGCCGACACCTATTCGTTCGGCGCGGTCCTGCGCTCGCCGTTCGACACCCCGCTGCTCAGCCGCCTGACGGCCTCGATCGACTGGTACGACATCAAGGTGAAGGACGCGATCGGCAGCCTGTCGATCGTCAACGCCTTCCAGTTCTGCTTCAACTCGGGCGGCTCCAACCCGACCTACGACCCCAACAACTACTACTGCTCGCTGCTGACCCGTAACTCGGCCAGCGGCGTGCCGACCAATCCGGTCCAGCCGCTGCTGAACCTGGGCCAGTTCCAGACCACCGGCGTCGACGTGCAGGTCGACTGGAGCTTCGACTTCGCCGACAGCGCCCTGGACATGATCCCGGGCTCCTTCGCCCTGAACGTGGCCCTGGGCTACACCGACAAGTTCAAGATCCAGAACCTGCCGGGCGCGCCGGTCTACGACTATGTCGGCACCATCGGCACGGGCGTGGAAAGCACCGCCGGCACCGCTCACCCGAAGTGGAAGTCGGTCACCTCGGGCACCTACACCTGGGGTCCGGCCAGCCTTGGCCTGCGCTGGCGCTGGATCGAGGCCATGGAGAACTCGGCCAAGGTCGTCACCCCGACCAGCACCTCGCGCGGCGTGAAGGCCTACAACGCCTTCGACCTCAACGGCCGCGTCGAGCTGCCTTGGGACACCGCCCTGCGCTTCGGCGTCAACAACCTGTTCGACAAGGCTCCGCCGCAGGTGGGCGACACCGAGGGCAACTACGACCCGCAGAACTACGACGTGCTCGGCCGCTCCTACTACGTGGGCATCCGCAAGCGCTTCTAGGTTCCATCGAGGTCCCGGGCGCGCTTCTCCCCCTTTGCGCGTCCGGTGCTCGCCGCCCAGTCAGCCCCGGCGGCGGCGAGGCGGGGCGCCGGTCTTGGCGGGCCGGCGCCCTTTTCGCGTTCAGTGGATCAGCAGGCCGGCCGCCGCCATAAGGCCGCCGGCTCCCAGGGCCAGCGCGCCTAGGATCGGCCAGGGCGAGGCCGGCGCCGGCGGATCCCAGCTGGTGATTTCGGCGTCGACGGCCTTGACCGCCTCGAAGGCGTCGCGGCGGCGGGGATGGGCCACCCAGGTCTCGAACTCCTCCCGGTCGCCTTGCCCGGCTTCGGGCGAGCGCAGGCGCTCCAGCCAGGCGGCGGCTTCGCGGACGTCGTCTTCGGTTCGGGTCATGCGCACTCACTCCTGACCACGATCATGCGGGTGGGTGTTGCGCGCGTGTTTCGCGCGGGACGCGCCGCGATACCGCCGGCTGTCCTTCGTCTCTCTGCTCCCAAAACAGATGCGCTACCAGGCTGCGGGACGGTTTCTTCAAACCGCAACCTTGCCGCAACACTGGCGAAACCGACAGCCGCCATGCCCCGGCTTCCGCTGGCTATGCGCGTGGGGCGTGCTCATGGACTTCCTGGAACAGACGACGTTTCACAACCGCATCTGCGAGGACCTGGAGGCCGCCATGGCGGCGGGCGGCAAGGTCGACGCCGCCGCGATCCGGGCCGAGCGTACCTGCGCCGCCGGCCAGTGGCTGCACGGCGAGGGCCACAGGCGCATGCCCGGCAGCCACCTGCACCTTCACTGCCTGGAGGCCCATCGCGACTTCCACCGCATCGCCGGCCAGGTGGCCGAGCAGATCAACCGCGGCGCGATGGCCGACGCCCGCCGCGCGGTGCGCAACGGCGGGGCGCTGGCCGGAGCCAAGACCGAACTCGCCGCCGCCCTGCGCAAGCTGCGCGTGGCGATGGAAACGTCGGCGGGGTAGGGGGCGAGGCGCCCTGCGTCCTTCGAGGCCCGGTTGCCCGGGCGCCTCAGGATGAGGAGGTCAGTGCAATAGGGTCTTCATCCTGAGGTGCGACCCGAAGGGGAGCCTCGAAGGACGCAGGGCCTCACAGACCCGTCCACCCCCCGCCGATCGCCTGCACCAGGGCCACCGCCGCAGTCTGGCGCGAGACGCGGGCCGAGGCCAGGTCGCGACGGGCCGACAGGGCCGAGGCCTGGGCGGTGACGACGTCGGTATAGGCCACCTGGCCGGCGCGATACTGGTTCAGCAGCATCTGCTCGGTCTGGTCGGCGGCCTTGGAGGCGGTCTCCAGCAGGGCGTACTGGCGCTCGAGCACCCGCACCGCCGTCAGCTGGTTCTCCACGTCCTGGAAGGCGGTCAGCGCGGTCTGGCGATAGTCGGCGGCGGCCGCGTCGTACGAGGCGCGGGCCTGGGCGACCTGGGCCTTGCGGGCGCCGGCGTCGAACAGGGTCTGGGCCGCCGACAGCCCCAGCGACCAGGTGTTGGCCGAGGCCGAGAACAGGTCGCCCAGCACGCTGGCGGTCGAACTTCCGCTGCCGCTGAGGGTGAAGGTCGGGAAGTAGGCGGCGCGGGCCACGCCGATCTGGGCGTTGGCGGCGGCGACGCGGCGTTCGGCGGCGGCGACGTCGGGACGGCGCTCCAGCAGCGCCGAGGGCAGGCCGACCGGGATCTCGGGCACGCTGGCCGTCCAGTTCGGATCGGCGGCGATGCGGAAGCCGCTGGCCGGCTGACCGACCAGCACGGCGATGGCGTTCTCATACGTGGCGCGGGTCTGGGTCAGGCCCTCCAGGCTCGACTGCGCGTTGGCCAGGGTGGTCTGGGCCTGCAGCACGTCCGAGCGCGGGGCGATCCCGGCGTCGTAGCGGTTCTGGGTGATCTTCAGGCTGCGCTGGTAACCCTCGACGCTGGCCTGGACGAGGGCGATCTCGATGTCGCTCTGGCGCAGGCCAAGATAGTTGGTCGCCAGCTCGCCCTGGGCCGACAGCTGGGCGGCCGCCAGGTCGGCGGCGCTGGCCTGGGCGCTGGCGTCGGCGTTGCCGATCGAGGCGCGGATGCGGCCCCAGACGTCGGGCTCCCAACTGGCGCCGATGCTGGCGGCGTAGCGCTTGGTGTCGCCCGAGCTGGTGGCCCCGCCGGCGCCGGGCGCGCTGCTGGTCCCGCCGCCGCCCGAGCGCGTGCCCGAGGCCGACAGGTCGATGCTGGGGAACAGCGAGGCGCGCTGCTCCTTCACCAGGGCGCGGGCCTGGCGATAGGCGGCCTCGGCGGCGGCGATGGTCTGGTTGTCGACCTTCACCCGCTCGGCCAGGGCGTTCAGCTGGGCGTCGCCCAGCAGGGTCCACCAGTCGCCGCGGTCCAGGTGGTCGGCCGGGGCGGCGGCCTTCCAGCCGTCCATCGCCTTCCACGTGGCGGGCGTGGGCGAGGCCAGCTTTGGCGTCTCGTAGGCCGGCGTCGTCGAGCAGGCGGTCACGAGCGCCAGCAGGGGCAGGGCGGTCAGCAGGCGGGCGGTCATCGGGCGAGCTCCGGCGCGGAGGGCATGTGGGTCAGGTCGCGCTCGTCGCGCCGCTTGCCGCGCAGGCGGTCGAGATAGACGTAGACCACGGGGGTGGTGATGAGGGTCAGAAGCTGGCTGGCGATCAGGCCGCCGATGATGGTGATGCCCAGCGGCCGGCGCAGTTCGGCGCCTTCGCCGAAGCCGATGGCCAGGGGCAGGGCGCCCAGGGCGGCGGCCAGGGTCGTCATCAGGATGGGGCGGAAGCGCAGGAGGCTGGCCTCCCGAACCGCCTCGATCGCCGTCAGGCCCCGGCCGCGCTGGGCCTCCAGGGCGAAGTCGATGATCAGGATGGCGTTCTTCTTGACGATGCCCAGCAGCAGGAACACCCCGATCAGGGCGATGATCGAGAACTCCATGTTGAAGATCAGCAGGGCCAGCACCGCCCCGACGCCGGCGGCCGGCAGGGTGGACAGCACCGTCACCGGGTGGACGTAGCTCTCGTAGAGGATGCCCAGCACGATGTAGATCGCCACGATGGCCGCCGCGATCAGGAACGGCTGCTGCTTCATCTGCTCGTTGTAGCTGCGGGCGCTGCCCTGGAAGCTGCCGCGCACGCTGGTCGGCAGGCCGATGTCGGCCTCGGCCTGGGTGATGGCGGCCTGGGCCTGCGACAGCGACACGCCCTCGGGCAGGTTGAACGACACGGTGGTCGCCAGCTCGCCGTTCTGGTGGTTGACGCTGGTGGGGGTGGCGCTCTGGGCGACGCTGGCGATGGCCGTCAGCGGCGTCATCGGCGTGGCCGTGGTGTTCAGCGCCGAGCCGGTGGAGGCGTCGCGCAGCGACGGGTTCACCGCCGCCCCGCTGCTGCTCGAGGTCGTGGTCGAGCCGCTGGCCGAGGTCGGCACATAGACGTCGTTCAGCGCCTCGGGGCCCTGGGCGAACTGCTGCTGCCACTCCATGATCACCGAGTACTGGTTGACGTCCTCGTAGATCGTCGCGACCTGGCGCTGGCCAAAGGCGTTGTAGAGGGCGTTGTCCACCGCCCGGGGCGTGACCCCCATGCGCGAGGCGCTGTCGCGGTCGATGGTGACGAAGGTCTCGACGCCGTTTTCCGACTGGTCGCTGTCGACGTCGGTCATGACGTCGGAATGCTCCTTCATCGCCTCGGCCAGCTTCGGCGCCCATTCCTTGAGGGCGTCGCTGGAGTCGCTGGTCAGGGTGTACTGGTAGGTCGAGTTGCTCGACCGGCCGCCCATGCGCAGGTCCTGCACCGGGTTCAGGAAGATCGAGACGCCCGTCACCTTCTGCAGTTGCGGCCGCAGGCGGGCGATCACCGCGCTGCCCTTCTCCTTGCGCTCGCTGGCGGGCTTGAGATTGACGAACATGAAGCCGCCGCCGGCCCGGGCGCCGCCGGTGAAGCCGACCACGGTGTCCACCGCCGGGTCCTTGCGGATGATCCCGACCACGGCGCGCAGCTTCTGTTCCATGGTCTGGAACGAGACGCTCTGGTCGGCGCGGATGCCGGCCATCAGCTGGCCGTTGTCCTGCTGGGGGAAGAAGCCCTTGGGCACGGCGATGTAGAGCCAGATGGTCATGCCGATCACCGCCACGAGCATGAACATCACCAGCGGCTTGGCGTGCAGCGCCCAGTCCAGCGAGTGGGCGTAGATCGCCTGCAGCTTGTCGAAAGCCTTCGCGAAGAAGCGGGCGATGCGGCCTTCCTTGTGGCCCTCGGGACGGGCTTTGAGCAGGTAGGCGCACATCATCGGCGTGGTCGTCAGGCTGATGACCAGCGAGATCAGCACCGCCGCCGACAGGGTGACGGCGAACTCGCGGAACAGCCGCCCCACCTGGCCGCCCATGAACAGCAGCGGGATGAACACGGCCACCAGCGAGACGCTGATCGACAGCACGGTGAAGCCGACCTCGCGCGCGCCCAGGGTGGCGGCCTTGAAGCGGTCCATGCCCGCCTCGATGTGGCGCTGGGTGTTCTCCAGCACGACGATGGCGTCGTCGACGACGAACCCCGTGGCCACGGTGATGGCCATCAGGCTGAGGTTGTTGAGCGAGAAGCCCAGCAGGTACATCACCCCGAAGGTGCCCAGCAGCGAGACGATGGTCGCCGCCGCCGGGATGAAGGTCGCCCGGCCGCTGCGCAGGAAGGCGCTGACCACCAGAACCACGAGCACGATCGAGATCAGCAGGGTGACCTCGATCTCGTGCAGCGAGGCGCGGATCGAGTTGGTGCTGTCGCTGGCCACCTGAACGTTGATGTCGCCGGGCAGCTGTTCACGCAGCTCGGGCAGGGCGGCGCGCACGCTGTCGACGGTCTCGATGATGTTGGCCCCCGGCTGGCGGGTGATCAGCACGATGATCGCCGGCTTGCCGTTGAACAGGCCGATGGTGCGGGTGTCGGCGACGCTGTCGGTCACGCTGGCCACGTCCGACAGCTTGACCCCCGCCTCGCCGCGCCAGGCGACCAGCAGGCCGGCGTAGTCGGCCGCCTTGCGGCCGCTGCTGGAGGTGTAGATCTGGAAGCGCTTGCCGTCGCCCTCGACCGCGCCCTTGGGGCGGTTGGCGTTGGCCGACTGGATGGCCGCGCGCACGTCCTCCAGGCTGACGCCGTACTTGTTGAGCAGGAACGGATTGACCGAGATCCGCACGGCCGGCAGCGAGCCGCCGCCGATCTCGACGTCGCCGACGCCCTTCACCTGCGAGATGCGCTGGGCCACGACGTTCGACACCGCGTCGTAGATCTGGCCGGGGGTCTTGGTGTCGGAGGTCAGGGCCAGGATGATCACCGGCGCGTCCGACGGGTTCATCTTGCGGTAGGTCGGATTTCTGCGCAGCGTGGCCGGCAGGTCGGCGCGGGCGGCGTTGATGGCCGCCTGCACCTCGCGCGCGGCGCCGTCGATCTTGCGGTTGAGGTCGAACTGCAGGGTCACCCGGGTCGAGCCCGACGAGCTCTGCGAGGTCATCTCGTTGACGCCGGAGATCACGCCCAGGCGGCGCTCCAGCGGCGTGGCGACGCTGGAGGCCATGGTCTCGGGGCTGGCCCCCGACAGGCTGGCCGACACCGAGATGGTCGGATAGTCCACCTGCGGCAGCGGCGAGACCGGCAGCACGAAGAAGGCGAAGATGCCGGCCAGCGCCAGGCCGATGGTCAGGAGGACCGTCGCCACCGGCCGGCGGATGAAGGGCGCCGACAGGTTCATGACGGCAGCCCCGGCAGCGGCTGGTCGACGCGATCCTCGTCACTCTCGTCGCGGCGCTTCTTGCCCGAGGGCGCGATGCGGTCGAAGGCGAGATAGACGACGGGCGTCGTGAACATGGTCAGCAGCTGGCTGACCAGCAGGCCGCCGAAGATGGCGATGCCCAGCGGACGACGCAGCTCGGCGCCTTCGCCAAAGCCCAGCATCAGCGGCACGGCGGCGAACAGGGCCGCCAGCGTGGTCATCAGGATCGGGCGGAAGCGCAGGATGGCCGCCTGGAAGATCGCCTCCTCCGGCGACTTGCCCTCGTTGCGCTCGGCCTCGATGGCGAAGTCGATCATCATGATCGCGTTCTTCTTGACGATGCCGATCAGGAGGATGATGCCGATGATCCCGATCACGCCCAGGTCATGGCCGGTCAGCCACAGCGCCAGGAGGGCGCCGACGCCGGCCGAGGGCAGGGTCGACAGGATGGTCAGCGGGTGGATGTAGCTCTCGTAGAGCACGCCCAGCACGATGTAGACGCAGACCACGGCCGCCAGGATCAGCCACAGCTGGTTGCTGAGCGAGTTCTCGTAGGCCCCGGCCGCGCCCAGGAAGGTGTGGCTCACCGACGAGGGCATGGCGATGTCCTTCATCGCCGCGCGGATCTCGTCGACCGCATGGCCCAGCGACACGCCCGGCGCGGTGTCGAAGCCGATCGTGGTGGCCGGGAACTGGGCCACGTGGGTCACCTGCAGCGGCGACTGCTGCTCCTTGATGGTCGAGAAGGCCGCCAAGGGCGTGGGCGAGCCGCCGCCGGTGCGCAGGTTGAGGTTCCCCAGCGAAGCCGGGTCGGTCAGCAGGCCGGGCTTGGCCTCCAGGATCACGCGGTACTGGTTGGTCTCGGTGAAGATGGTCGAGACGATCCGCTGGCCAAAGGCGCTGTAGAGGGCGTCGTCGACGTCCGAAGCCGTGATCGAAAGCCGGGCGGCGGTGTCGCGGTCGATGTCGACATAGGCCGCGGCCCCGGTGGCCGAGGCGTCGCTGTAGATGTTGCGCACGGCCTTCACGGTCGCCAGCTTCTCGGACAGCTTGCCGGCCCATTCCTTGACCGTGGCGGTGTCGGCGCCTTCCAGCGACAGGCGGTACTGGGTCGGGCCGCTTTCGGCGTCGATGGTCAGGTCCTGGGTCGGCTGGAGATAGAGGGTGACGCCGGGCACGCCGGCCACGCGATCGCGCAGCCGCTGCATGATCTTCTCCTGCGAGCCCTTGCGGTCGCCCTTCAGGTTGATCTGCATCTGGCCGGTGTGGAGCATGCTGTTGTTGGCCCCGTCGACGCCGATGAACGACGCGACGCTGTCCACGGCCGGGTCCTCAAGGATCGCCGCGGCCGCCTGCTGCTGCAGGCCGGCCATGCGCTCATAGGACACCGACTGCTCGACCTCGGTGCGGGCCTGCAGCTGGCCGGTGTCCTGGGTGGGGAACAGGCCCTTGGGGATGACCATGTAGAGCACGCCGGTCAGCACCAGGGTGGCGACGGCGACGACCAGGGTGGCCTTCTGGCGGGCCATGACCCAGGCCAGAGCGGTCTCGTAGCGGGCCTCGATCCTCTCGAAGACCTCCTGGGCCTTGCGGCCGACGCGGCCGGGCTTGTCTTCCTCGTGGCTCTTCAGCCAGCGGGCCGACAGCATGGGGGTCAGGGTCAGCGACACCACGGCCGAGATCAGGATGGTGATCGCCAGACTGACGGCGAACTCGCGGAACAGGCGCCCGACCACGTCGCCCATGAACAGCAGCGGGATCAGCACCGCGATCAGCGAGATGGTCAGCGAGATGATGGTGAAGCCGATCTCGCGCGCGCCCTTCAGCGCCGCCTGCATCGGTTTCTCGCCCTTCTCCATGTGGCGGATGATGTTCTCGATCATCACGATGGCGTCGTCGACGACGAAGCCGGTGGCGATGGTCAGGGCCATCAGGGAAAGGTTGTTGAGGCTGTAGCCCAGCAGGTACATCACCCCGCACGAGCCGATCAGCGAGATCGGCACGGCCAGGCTGGCGATCACCGTGGCGCGCAGGCTGTGCAGGAAGAAGAAGATCACCAGCACGACCATCACGACGGCCAGGATCAGCTCCAGCTCGACGTGGTGCACCGAGGCGCGGATGCCGGTGGTGCGGTCGGCCAGCACCTCGACCTTCAGCGTCGCGGGCAGACCCGCCTGAAGCTCGGGCAGCTTTTCCTTGATGGCGTCGACGGTCTTGATGACGTTCGCGCCCGGCTGGCGCTGGACGTTGACGATGATCGCCGGGGTCTTGCCGGCCCAGGCGCCCAGGCGGGTGTTCTCGGCGCTCTGCACCACATTGGCCACGTCGCGGATGCGGATCGGAGCCTCGTTCTTGTAGGTGACGATCAGGTTCAGATAGTCGTCGACCGTCAAGAGCTGGTCGTTGGCGTTGATGGTGTAGGTGCGGGTGGGGCCGTCGAAGCTGCCCTTGGCGCTGTTGGCGTTGGAGTTGTCGATGGCGCTCTGCAGTTCGGCCAGGGTCAGGCCATAGGAGGCCATGGCCTGGGTGTCGGCCTGGATGCGGATGGCCGGCTTCTGGCCGCCGCTCAAGGACACCAGGCCCACGCCCGAGACCTGGCTGATCTTCTGGGCCAGGCGGGTGTTGACCAGGTTCTGCACCTCGGTCAGCGGCAGGGTGTCGGACGTGATGGCCAGCGTCAGCACTGGTGCGTCGGCCGGATTGACCTTGGCGTAGACCGGCGGGGCGGGCAGGTCGGCCGGCAACAGCGAGTTGGCCGCGTTCATCGCCGCCTGCACTTCCTGCTCGGCGACGTCGAGGGTTTCACCCAGGTTGAACTGCAGGGTGATGACGCTGGCCCCGGCCGTGCTGACCGAGCTCATGCGCGCAAGGCCCGACATCTCGCCCAGCTGGCGTTCCAGCGGGGCGGTGACGGTCTGGCTCATCACCTCGGGGCTGGCGCCCGGATAGAGCGTCTGCACCTGGATGGTGGGGTAGTCGACCTGCGGCAGGGCCGACAGCGGCAGAAGCCGGAAGCCGACCAGGCCGGCCAGCACGATGGCCGCCATGAACAAGGCCGTGGCGACCGGCCGCTGGATGAAGGGGCGTGAGGGGTTCATCGGCCGGACGTCCGGTTATTCCGGACGCCGACGGCCTTCACCGCCGCCGGGAGGCGCGCCTTCCGGACGCTTGCCGCGTTGACCCTTCTCGCCGCGCTGTCCACCCTGACGCTGGGCCGCCTGGCCCGGCAGCTGCACCTTGCCGCCTTCGGTCAGGCGGTCGCCGCCCTCGGTGATGACCTTGTCGCCGACAGCGAGGCCTTGGGTGATCGCCACCTGGGTGGTGGTCGACTGGCCGGTCGCGACCTTGGTCTTGGTGACGGTCTGGTCGTCCTTCAGCTTCCAGACGAAGGCGCCGTCAGAGCCCTGGCGCACGGCGGTGGCCGGCACGACCACGGCGTCCTTGAGCGTGTCGAGCTGGATGCGGACGTTGACGAACTGGCTGGGGAACAGCTTGCCGCCGCTGTTGGGGAAGCGGGCCTTGCCCTTCACCGTGCCGGTGCCGGTGTCGACCAGGTTGTCCAGCGTCGAGAACGTGCCCTGGTCCAGCGTGTTGACCCGGGTGCGGTCCAGCACCGTCACCGGCAGGGTGGCCCCGCCGAACACCCGCTGCGAGATGCGCGGAACGTCGTCCTGCGGGACGGTGAACTCGACGTCGATCGGCGACAGGGTGGTGATCACCGCCACGCCGCTGGCGTCGCCCGAGGCGATGTAGTTGCCGACGTCGACGACGCGCAGGCCCACGCGGCCGCTGACCGGGGCCACGATGCGCGAGAAGCCGACATTGAGCCTGGCGGTGCCGACCGCGGCGCGGTCGCTCATCACCGTGCCTTCCAGCTGCTTGACGGTGGCGGCCTGGGTGTCGACCTCCTGGCGGGCGATCGAGTCCTGCTCCAGCAGGGTCTGGTAGCGCTTGAGGGTCAGGCGGGCGACGGCCAGCTGGGCCTCGTCGCGGGTCAGGTTGCCCTGGGCCTCCATCAGCGCCATCTGGTACGGCCGCTGGTCGATCTGCACCAGGGTCTGGCCGGCCTGGACCATCTGGCCCTCGCGGAACAGCACCTGGGTGATGACGCCCGAGACCTGCGGCTTGACGGTGACGGTCGCCGCGGGGGTCACCGTGCCCAGCGCCTCGATCACCACCGGCAGGTCGGCCTTGGCCGCCGTGGCCACCGCCACGGTGCTGGCCGGACCGCCGCGACGGCCGCCGCCGGGACCGCCCGGGCCGCCCGGGCCGCCGGGGCCGCCTGGACCGCCGGGGCCCATGTCGCCGCCGCCCCCGCCGCCGCTCAGCAGGGTCCAGGCCAGGACGCCCACCCCGGCCAGCGCGGCCAGGGCGACGGCGCCGCCGATGATCCGCGCCCGGCGGCTGGGCTTGCGGACGGCGAGGGACGGGCGGGGTTCGGTCATGGACGGCCTCTGGGCGCGGACGGTGCGGCGGCGAAGATGGTCGAAAAAGCCGTCGTCCTGGAGGACCCCGGCGGAAGCGTAAGCGATGCACGAAAAGTCGGGTCGCCGACCCTGGCGACCCGACGCTCAAGCTAAACTGCTAGAGGCGGCATTTGATCCATCGGCCGCCCTGGCCGCGGTACGCGTCGCGCTTGACGTCGTAGGAGCGGTACTTGGCCTTGCAGACGCGCACATGGCGCGCTTGCTTGCTTTCCTTGCCCGACTTGGCCTGCTCGTGGCGCGGCGCGGGCGTCTCGTGGCGGTCATGGCCCTGGGCGAGGACGGGGCTGGACAGGGCGAGGGCGCGGAGGGCGAGCGCGGTGACGACGACTTTCATGTCGATCTCCAGTGTATTGGGATCGACTGGCTAACAACGTCACGTCGCGACGATGTTGCGGCTTTGAAACGGCTTTCGGCGAACTTGCAACACGCCGTGGCGGGAGTTGGGCGAAGGCCTTCTTCAATCCCGTCATTCCCGCCCTTGTGGCGGGAAACCCTGGTTCCGCTCGCACGTGAGAGGCCAGCGGATCGCCAGCGATCCGCCACGTCTGCCCTTGCGGCTTACAGAGGGGTTCCCGCCACAAGGGCGAGAATGACGGGTGGGGAAGGGGGATTCAGCCCCTGATCAGCGCCTCGCGCTCGGCGGGCGTCAGGGGGCGCCAGCGGCCTTCGGGCAGGTCGCCCAGTTCGATCGGGCCGACGCGGTGGCGGAACAGGTCGATGACGTCCAGCTCGACCAGGTCGCACATGCGGCGGATCTGGCGGTTGCGGCCCTCGGTCAGCACGAAGCGCAGGGTTTCCTGGCCCAGGCGGTCGACGACGGCGCGCTTGAGCTTGCGGCCGTCGAGTTCGAGGCCGTGACGCAGCCAGTCGATCTTCTCGCGGGTCAGCTCGCCGCGCACCCTGACGCGGTATTCCTTTTCCAGCGTCGATTCCGGGCCGATCACGGCCTTGGCCACCACCCCGTCCTCCGACAGGATCAGCAGGCCGCGCGAGTCCATGTCCAGGCGCCCGACCGGGGCCAGCTTGCTGTCGCGGCCGGGCACGGGGCCGGGCTGGCCGAACTGGGCGGCCCTGGTCAGCAGGCGCACGGCCGGGATCTGCTCGCCCTCGGGCTGGGACGAGACGATGCCGACCGGCTTGTGGATCATCACCGTCATCGCCGCGCCCAGCTTGGCGGTCGCGCCGTCGTTCAGCACCAGGGTCTGGCCGGGCAGGATCTTGCGGCCGGCGTCTTCCACCACCTCGCCGTCGATCGTCACCAGGCCCTGGCCGATCAGGGCCTCGGCCTCGCGGCGCGAGCAGACCCCGCTCTGGGCCAGCCACTTGTTGACGCGCTGAGGCTCGGCCTCGTCGTAGGTGCGGGTCCAGGCCATGGGGTCAGTCGGC
>PJUL01000957.1_pt1 | contig 15271 bp, 18 predicted proteins | sample 1512221 | NCBI WGS metagenome assembly PJUL01 (sample SAMN08177667, study PRJNA422409) | Feces metagenome, whole genome shotgun sequencing project.
AAGGCGCGGCGCTGCTCGGCATCTGCGACAAGATCGTCCCGGGCCTGCTGATGGGCGCCCTGCGCTTCGGCCACCTGCCGATGGTGCTGATCCCGGGCGGTCCGATGAAGTCGGGCCTGGCCAACAAGGAGAAGGCGAAGATCCGCGAGCTGTACGCGGAGGGCAAGGTCAGCCGCGACGAGCTGCTCGACGCCGAGATCGCCGCCTATCACTCGAAGGGCACCTGCACCTTCTACGGCACCGCCAACTCGAACCAGATGATGATGGAGGCGATGGGCCTGCACATGCCGGGCGCCGCCTTCGCCAATCCGGGCACCAAGCTGCGCCAGGAGCTGACCCGCGCCGCCGTGCACCGGCTGGCGGAGATCGGCTGGAACGGCGACGATTATCGCCCGATCGGCCATGTGGTGGACGAGAAGTCGATCGTGAACGCAGCGATCGTACTGCTGGCGACCGGCGGCTCGACCAACCACCTGATCCACGTGCCGGCCTTTGCACGAGCGGCGGGGATCACGATCGACTGGGACGATTTCGATCGGCTGTCGCGCATCGTACCGCTGCTGACCCGCGTCTATCCGAACGGATCGGCCGATGTGAACGGCTTCGAGGATGCCGGCGGTCCGAGCTTCGTGATCCGCGAGCTGCTCGGTGCCGGGCTGATGCACGGCGACACGCTGACCGTCGGCAAGGGCGGCATGGCCGATTATGGCCGCAAGCCCGAAATGGCCGGCGATACGCTGGTGTGGACCGAGCATGGCGAGAAGAGCGGCGACGACACGATCGTCCGCACCGCCGCCGATCCCTTCTCGAGCGAGGGCGGCTTCCGCATCCTCAAGGGCAATCTCGGCCGCGCCTGCATCAAGGTTTCGGCGGTCGAGCGCGAGCGCTGGACGATCGAGGCGCCGTGCCGCGTGTTCGCCGACCAGCTCGAGGTGCAGGAAGCGTTCAAGGCAGGCGAGCTGGAGCGCGACGTAATCGTTGTGGTCCGCTTCCAGGGGCCCAAGGCCAACGGCATGCCCGAGCTGCACAAGCTGACGCCGCCACTGGGCGTGCTGCAAAATCGCGGGTTCAAGGTCGCGCTGGTGACCGACGGGCGCATGTCGGGCGCGAGCGGCAAGGTGCCGTGCGCGATCCATCTCAGCCCCGAGGCACTGGGCGGCGGCCCGATCGCCAAGCTACGCGACGGCGACGTGGTGCGCCTGTGCGCCGAGAGCGGCGAGCTGACCGCCCTGGTCGAGGCGGCGGAATGGGATGCACGCGAGCATGTCGCCCCGCCGGCACCGGCGATCGGTACCGGTCGCGAGCTGTTCGCGATGCTGCGCAACCACTGCGACGAAGCCGAAAAGGGCGCGTCGGCGATGCTGGCGGAAGCCGGGCTGTAAGGCGAGCGCGTCACGCCGGCGGCGGCCGGGGTGACGGTTATCCTTTACTTCTGCGCCGCACAGGGGAAGAAGGGCGCAGCCGGGTATGGCAACGTTGACAGGCCCAGGCGGATGAGAGGATCAGGAGCCCGAATGGAAGTCGTCGCGGTCGATATCGGGGGCACGCATGCCCGCTTTGCCATTGCCGAAGTGGCGGAGGGCCGGGTCGTCTCGATCAGCGAGCCGATGACCCAGAAGGTCGCCGAGCATCCCAGCCTGCAGCTTGCCTGGCAGGCTTATGGCGAGGAACTCGGCCGGCCGCTGCCCAAGGCGGCGGCGTTGGCAGTGGCTTCGCCGGTGGGCGGCGAGATCATCAAGCTCACCAACAATCCCTGGATCATCCGCCCTGCCCTGATCCCCGATCGGCTGGGCGCGGATAGCTGGACCGTGGTCAACGACTTCGAGGCGATCGGCCACGCGGTAGCGCAGATGGGCGACGAGCATTTCCTGCACCTGTGCGGGCCCGACCAGTCGCTGCCCGACAAGGGATCGATCACCGTGTGCGGCCCGGGCACCGGCCTTGGCGTGGCGCAGGTGTTCCGCCACCGCGCCGGCTACGACGTGATCGCCACCGAGGGCGGACACAGCGACTTCGCCCCGCTCGATCCGATCGAAGACGCGCTCGTGAAGCGGCTGCGCAAGATCTACAATCGCGTCTCCAAGGAGCGCGTGGTCGCGGGCCCCGCAATCGTTTCGCTCTACGAGACGCTCGCCGAGCTGGAAGGCAAGCCGGTCAGCCGGCTCGACGACAAGGCGATCTGGGGCCTCGCGCTGGAAGGCAAGGACGAGCTGGCGGTGGCCGCGCTCGACCGCTTCTGCCTGAGCCTGGGCGCGGTCGCGGGCGACCTGGCACTGAGCCATGGGCCCAGCGGCGTGGTGATTGCTGGCGGTCTGGGGTTGCGCTTGAAGGACCATCTGTTGCAGTCGGGCTTCGGCCAGCGGTTCGTCGCCAAGGGCCGGTTCCAGGGTCTGATGTCTTCCATTCCGGTGAAGCTCATCACGCACCCGCAGCCGGGCCTGTACGGTGCCGCCGCAGCATTCGCGCAGGAGCACGCCCTTTGAATATCGAAGCCATCATGAAGACCGCGCCGGTGATCCCGGTGCTCGTTATCGAAGATGCCGCCACGGCCCGTCCGCTCGCGGAGGCGCTGGTGAAGGGCGGCCTGCGCGTGCTCGAGGTGACGCTGCGCACCGAAGCGGCGCTGGAAGCGATCGCCGAGATGAAGAAGGTTGAAGGCGCGATCGTCGGCGCCGGCACGGTGGTCAACACCGAGCAGTTCGAGCAGGTGATGAAGGCCGACGCCGAGTTCATCGTCTCGCCGGGCCTGACGGATCGTCTCGGTGACGCGATCACCCGCAGCGGCGTGCCCTATCTCCCCGGCGTCGCCAATGCCGGCGACATCATGCGCGGGCTCGATATGGGGCTGACCCATTTCAAGTTCTTCCCGGCCGAGACCTCGGGCGGTCTCAAGGCATTGAAGGCACTCGCCGCGCCCTTCTACCAGTGCAAATTCTGCCCGACCGGCGGCATCTCGGCTGCAACCGCACCGGAATGGCTCGCCTTCGATCCGATCCTGTGCGTCGGCGGCTCCTGGGTCACGCCGAAGGGCGCGAGCTACGAGCAGGTCGAGCAGCTGGCACGCGAAGCGGCTTCGCTGGGGCGGTAATCTCGGCTCAGTCTGAGATTTAGGGCGAGTCGTCATAGGCGGCCCGCCCTTTTCATTTGGCAGGCCCGTTGCTGGGACGGAATGTCCCATTTCCGTTTCGCCGAGGCATCGCCACATGGCCGGCATGGAAAAGACTGGCACGCCCTCCCCCCACGCCATCGCGATGCGCGAGGAGAAGCGGCGCGCCGCCGCCGAGATGGGGATCGATGACGAATTCGTCTCCGAGCTGGTCGAGCGCTTCTACTCCCGGATCCAGGCTGACCCCGTGCTAGGTCCCGTATTTGCCGAACGGATTGCGGACTGGGGACCGCACCTCGCCCAGATGAAGCGCTTCTGGCGCTCGGTGCTGTTCAGCAGCGGCGAGTATCTCGGGCGCCCGATGCCGATCCATCTCGGCATCCCGGGTCTCGACAAGCCGATGTTCGCACGCTGGCTCGATCTGTTTGCCGCCACGCTGGCCGAGATCGGCGGAGGGGGTGCCGCCGAACATGTTCATGAGCGCGCCCGGATGATCGCGAACAGTTTCCTCAACGGGATCGCGATCCACCATCACGGGCAAATGGGCCTAAGGCCCGGCGACGGCTTCGCCTGAAGCCGCCGCTGGGCTGGCGCCTCAGTTGTTGCCGGCCCTGGCTTCCGGGCGGGCCGGCGGATTGCCCGACGCTGCGGCGCGCAAGGCATCGTCATACCAGGTCGAGAGATCGCGGTGCATCTCGGGCATCGTGTCCGGGTTCAGATAGACCATGTGCCCGGCGTCATAATAGGTGAAGCGTATGTTCTTCTGGAGCTGCTGGTCGAGCAGCATGTGGTTGACGTCGAATTCCGCCCCGTAGAACGGCGTGGCGAAATCGAAATAACCGTTGATGAACAACACCTTGAGATAGGGATTGGTGCGCATCGTATAGGCTAGATCCACAGCGCTGTCGGGCGCCAGATGGGTGCCGTCGCCCGGCGCGCGGTGCTTCCAGTCCCAGTCGAAGCCCGGGCCCCGCGCGGTCATGCGATAGGGCATGTCGGTCTTGTAGCCGAGCACGCGGGTCGCATAATCCTGGAACGTCGCGACGAAGGCGCCGGAGACCGCGGTCGAGGCGGGATCGTCCTCGGGGCTGTCGGCATTCGCATCGGTGACGTTCAGCAAATAGCGCGAATCGAGCCGGCCCACCGCCAGGCGGCGGTCACGCAGCAGTTCGGTCTGGAAGCGTGGCAGCGTGAGGCGCAGATCGGCGCGCAGGATATAGGCTTCGCTGATGCCGGTATAGGCGGCCATTTTCGCCGCGACCGCGGCCTTCTCCTCAGGCGAGATCGTCGATCCCTTGGCCAAGGCGGCGGCATAGGCGCCGCTTGTGAAGGCGCGTACTTCGTCGAGGAAGACGCGCAGGTCCCCCGGGCGGTTCTGCAGCCGGTTATGATACCAGGCAGTTGCCGCCATCGTCGGGAACAGCGTCAGGAAATTCTGGTCGTAGCCCGGCTGGCGCACGCCATAGTTCATGATCGTCGAGAACTGGACGATGCCGTTCAGGCTCAGGCCGGCAGCTTCGAGCTTTGCGGCGACCACCGGATTGCGCAGCGTGCCATAGCTCTCGCCGAACAGGAATTTCGGCGAGGCCCAGCGGTTGAACTTGCTGGTGTAGCGCTGGATCGCCCGGGAAAAGCCATCGGCGTCCTGATCGACGCCCCAGAAGTCCTTGCCCGCCTTGTCGCCCAGCGGGCGAGACCAGCCGGCGCCGATCGCATCGATGAACACCATGTCGGTCTTGTCGATCAGCGAATGCGGATTGGGGCCGAAACCATAGGGCGCCGGGCGGATATATTCGGGATTGGCGGTGGTCACGCGCACCGGCGCGAAGCTGCCCATATGCAGCCAGATCGTCGGCGAGCCGGGGCCGCCATTATAGAAGAAGGTGACCGGGCGCGGCCCCTTCGCCCCATCGCGCGTATAAGCGGTGTAGAAATAGGACGCGGTGGGCTTGCCCTCGTCGTCGCGGATCGTGAGGGTGCCGGCGGTGGCGGTGTAGGCAATGCTCTGGCCGCCAACCGTCACGGCGCCGTGGCTGACCGCGCTCGTTTCCTCCACCGGCGGGCGGGCCCAGGCACTCTCGGCCTCCGCCTTCATCTGCTCGCGATAGCCCTGCCCCTTCGCCGCCGGTTGCTCGGCCTTGTCCTGCGCCCAGGCCGGTGCAGCGGTGGCGAGCAAAAGACTAGTCAGAACAAGACGATGCATGCGGCGATTCCCCGGTTTCGTGGCGATGACGAAACAAGGTTACATGCGGGGACGGGGGAGGCAAGCTGGGTTCCCGAACCCTCTCCCGCCTGTGGGAGAGGGAAAGTGGATCACATCTCGCCGCGGGCGCGGCGGATGGCATACCATTTCTGCACGTTCGCGTTGTGCTGCTCGAGCGTGTCGGCGAACACATGACCGCCGGTGCCGTCAGCGACGAAATAGAGCGACGAGGAGGTCGCCGGATCGAGCACCGCGTCGATGCTGGCACGGCCGGGATTGGTGATCGGGCCGACCGGCAGACCGGTCTTCTCATAGGTGTTGTACGCGTTCTTCGCGTGCACTTCGGAGAGGAGCGGACGGCGACCGAGCGGCTTGCCCCTGGTGATCGGGTAGATGAAGGTCGGATCGGCCTGGAGCGGCATGTTCTGGCGCAGGCGGTTGGAATAGACCGCAGCGACGGTGCGGCGCTCCTGAGGCTTGCCGGTTTCCTTCTCGACGATCGCGGCTAGGTTGACCGCGTCGGCCGGGCTGTTGACCGCGATGCCCGGCTTGCGGGCATCCCAGGCCTTGGCGAGATAGGCGGTCATCGCCTTCTGCATGCGATCGAGCACCGACTGGCGCGTGTCCCCGCGATTATAGGCATAGCTGTCCGGCAGAACACTGCCTTCGGCCGGGACCTGGATCTCGCCGCCGAGTTGCGGCGCCTTCATCAGCGTCTCATAGACGAGAATCGATGGCGTGCCCTCGGGGATCGTTACGAAGCGCTGGAGCGTCTTGCCGCCCTGCATCATCTTGAGGATGTCGGACTGGCTGAGATGCGCCGGCACGCGATATTCGCCCGCCTTGATCGCATCGCTACTGCCCAGAATCTTGGCGAGGATCAGAAACTGGCGGGCGGAACCGATCGCGCCGGCCTTTTCCAGCTCGGTCGCTGCTCGCGACAGGCTGGAGCCTTCGGGGATCAGGACCGAGAGATTCTGCTTCGCCGGCCCTGCCCCGCCCCATAGCTGGAGCACGCCCATGCCGAGCGCGACCAGCACAAGGATGCCGACGAGCAGCGCGCAGCCACCCAGCCGCCGTTTCCGGACAGGCTTGGCAGGTTGTGCGGCCGGTGCCGGCGTTGGCGTGTCTTCAGACAGCCTTCATCACCAGGCTGGCGTTGGTGCCGCCGAAGCCGAACGAATTGTTCAGCACCGCCTTCACCTTGCGCTCCTTGGCCTTGTGCGGGACGAGATCGACGCCCGCGCAATTCTCGCTCGGATTGTCGAGGTTGAGCGTCGGCGGCACGATCTGGTCGCGCAGCGCCAGGATGCAGAAGATGCTCTCCACGGCGCCCGCGCCGCCGAGCAGGTGGCCGATCGCCGACTTGGTCGAGCTCATCGACAAGCCGCCAATGTCGGAGCCGAACAGGCGGCGGACCGCACCGAGCTCAAGCTCGTCGCCAAGCGGGGTCGAGGTGCCATGGGCATTGACGTAATCTATGTCCGACAGCGCCAGACCCGACCGCTTCACTGCCATCTGCATCGAACGGAACGCGCCCGAGCCTTCCGGATGCGGCGCGGTCACGTGATAGGCGTCGCCCGACAGGCCATAGCCGACGACTTCGGCATAGATTTTCGCGCCGCGTGCCTTGGCGTGCTCATATTCCTCGAGCACCACCACGCCGGCACCCTCGCCCATGACGAAGCCGTCGCGGCCCTGATCCCAGGGGCGGCTGGCGCGCCACGGCTCGTCACGGAAGCCGGTCGACAGGGCGCGGGCCTGGCCGAAGCCGGCGATGCCGATCGGGCAGACCGTGCTCTCGGAGCCGCCGGCGAGCATGATGTCGGCATCGTCCATCGCAATCATCCGCGCGGCGTCGCCGATCGAGTGTGCGCCGGTCGAGCAGGCGGTGACCACGGCGTGATTCGGGCCCATCAGGCCGTATTTGATGCTGACCTGGCCCGAGATCAGGTTGATCAGGCGGCCATGGACGAAGTGCGGGCTGACGCGCTTCGGGCCCTTTTCGGCGAGGACGAGCGATTCGCTCTCGATGCCCGGCAGGCCGCCGATGCCCGAGCCGATCGAGCAGCCGGCGCGGAATCGGGTCGCCTCGTCCATGTCGAGCAGGCCGGCATCCTCGATCGCCTGGCCGGCGGCATCGATGCCATAGACGATGAACGGATCGACCTGGCGCTGGACCTTGTGGTCGACTCGCTTGCCCGGATCGAAACCATATTCATGGTCCGGACCCTTCACTTCGCAGGCATAGTTGCTCTGGAAATCGGTCGCGTCGAAGCGCGTGATCGTGCCCGCGCCGGACTTTGCGGCGATGATATTCTTCCAGGCAGTCTCGACGTCCGCGCCCAGCGGGGTGACGAGGCCAAGGCCGGTGACGACTACACGGCGCATCCGATTTCTCCGTCAAACTTCTCAAAATTGCGCATGAAAGCGGCCCAAATGCCTGATTTCACCGCCAAAACAAAACGGCTCCCCGCCCAACTCTTTTCGAGCCCGGGACGGGGAGCCGCTGGATTCTCAAGCTCGGCCCATAAGGGCACAATCGCCTGGAGGGCGATCAGCCCGCCTGGTGCTCGGAGATGTAGGAGACCGCGTCGCCGACGGTGCTGATCTTCTCAGCTGCGTCGTCGGGAATCTCCACGCCGAATTCCTCTTCGAACGCCATCACCAGCTCGACGATGTCGAGGCTGTCGGCGCCCAGGTCATCAATGAAGCTCGCCGTCGGCGAAACGTCACCGGCATCGACACCGAGGTGATCGACGACGAGGGCAGTCACGCGGGTGGTGATCTCTTCCTGAGTGGCCATGGTCCCTGTTTTCCTTTGTAGCTAGGGGCTCAATATCGTTGGAACGCACCTAGATCGCACATGGTGCCGTTGCAAGAGGGTGCGCGCACCGGCTTCGACGTCAGGCTTCCGAAAACTGCCAGGCCGAATAGCGCACGGTGCTGAGAAAGAGGAAATATTTGTTGAGAAGCGCGGCGTTGGCACGAGTCTGCTTCGCTTCATCGGTGACCGAGGCGATCACCAGTTTCTGCATTTCCTCGGTAGCGAGCGGACGGTTTCGCACGTCCTCGGGCAAGCCGTCGAACTGCGATTCCAGCTCGCCGATGTCAAAACCCTGTGCCGAAACGAACGTCTCGGCGATCGGCAGGCCGAGCTTGGCGAGCGTGTAGACCCGGGCGGCTTCCAGCGCCGCTTCGGACCATTTGTTTGCCTCCGCACATTCCTTGGCAGCGATCGAGATGCCGCTGCCGACCGCCGGATCATAGGTCGGGCGCACGGCGGCCCCCTCCCCCATGGTCCGGGTGACGTCCCCGGAAATCTGCGCCTGTAGCGCGGGTTTCAGCTTGCCGATCACGCAATCTATCGTCGCAAGGTCGGCGGCATGGGCCGGGACCGCGAAGACCATAGCGAGGGCTGCAATTCCAAAAAGACGCATAGATTTCAAACTCCAGCCCCCGGCCAGAATCACAGCATCGCCATGCCGCCGTTCACATGCAAGGTCTGGCCGGTGACGTAGCCGGCTTCCTTACTGGCGAGATAGACGACCGCCGCGCCGATATCCTCGCCGGTGCCGAGATCGCCCGCCGGGATCTTGCCGAGCAGCGCAGTCTTCTGCGCTTCGGGCAGCACATCGGTCATCGCGGAGCGGATGAAGCCCGGGGCGACGCAGTTCACCGTAATGTTGCGGCTGGCCAGCTCCTGCGCAACCGCCTTGGACATGCCGACCAGCCCCGCCTTCGACGCGGCATAGTTGGCCTGGCCCGGATTGCCGGTCGCGCCGACGACAGAGGTGATCGAGACGATGCGGCCGAAGCGCGCCTTCATCATCGGCTTGGCGGCGGCGCGAATCAGGCGGAATGCGGCTTCGAGGTTCACGGTGATGACCTGGTCCCACTCCTCGTCCTTCATCCGCATGGTGAGGTTGTCGCGGGTGACGCCGGCATTGTTGACGAGGATGTCGAGCTTGCCGAGCGCCTCGACCGCCTGCGGGATGAGCGCATCGACCTGTGCCGGATCGGACAGGTTGCAGGGCAAAGCGACATGATCGCCGCCAAGTTCGGCGCGGAAAGCTTCGAGCTTCTCGGCATTGCTGCCGGAAACGGCGAGCCGGGCACCCTGCGCGGCCAGTGCCTTGGCGATCGCCGAACCGATACCGCCCGAAGCGCCGGTGACGAGTGCGGTCATGCCAGTGAGGTCGAACATGGTCTTTCTCCTATTTCGTCATCCCGGCGGAAGCCGGGATCTCAGGCCATCTCGCGCCATCGCACGAGACCCCGGCTTCCGCCGGGATGACGGCCAAAATTACAGGCTCTTCGCCAGCGCCTCGATATCGTCCATCGACACCACGCTGACCGGCGCGGCGTCCGGCGTGATACGCTTGACCATGCCGCCCAGCACCTTGCCGCCGAACTCGACATAGTCGGTCACGCCCGCAGCGAACATCGCCAGCACCGATTCGCGCCAGCGGACCATGCCGGTCACCTGCTCGACGAGCAGCGCACGGATCGTATCCGGATCGGCGACCGGCGCGGCGGTGACGTTGGCGTAGACCGGGACCAAAGGCGCCTGCAACGACACGGCGGCCAGCGCCTCGGCCATCGCATCGGCGGCGGGCTGCATCAGCGGGCAGTGGAACGGCGCCGAGACCGGCAGGAGCAGCGCGCGCTTGGCGCCCATTTCCTTGGCGATCGGCAGCGCGCGCTCGATCGCCTCGCGGTGGCCCGAGATCACGACCTGCGACGGATCATTGTCGTTGGCGACCGTGCAAACCTGGCCATCGGCCGCGGCATCAGCGATCGCCTGCGCCTTTTCGCGATCAGCACCCAGGATCGCGGCCATCGCGCCAACCCCGACCGGCACCGCCGCCTGCATCGCGTCGCCGCGGATACGGAGCAGCTTCGCCGTGGTCGAAAGATCGAAGGCACCGGCGGCACAGAGCGCGGTATATTCGCCGAGCGAATGGCCAGCGACGAAATCGGCCTTGTCGGCGAGGCGGATGCCGCCTTCCTTCTCAAGCACCCGCAGCACCGCGATGGCATTGGCCATGATCGCCGGCTGGGCATTGGCCGTGAGGGTCAGTTCGCCCTCGGGGCCTTCGCTCATCAGCTTGAAGAGATTCTGGCCCAGCGCCTCGTCGACTTCCTGGAAGACTTCGCGGGCTGTGGCGCTTGCTTCGGCAAGGACCTTGCCCATGCCGACGGCCTGGCTGCCCTGGCCGGGGAAGATGAAGGCGCGCATGTTTCTCTCCTGTCAGCGGCTGCGTGCGATTGGGGCCGCGCGTTAGGCCTGCGCCTGTCGCGACGCAACCCTGCCCTACATGAACGCAGCGGACAGGATTGCGAAACATTGCGACCATTTCGCAATGCCGGAGACAAATCCCTGCGACACCGCATCCCCAGATAGGTCTCAACGCCGGATGACACCGGCGCCAACGAGAAAAGAGGAGTGCAGTCATGAAGAAGTTCATTCTCGCCGCGGTCGCCGCGTCGCTGGTCGCTACGCCGGTGCTCGCAGCCGCCCCGCAGCAGCACGGCCGTCCGCCGGCCCATCAGGTGGTCACCAAGAAGAAGGTGGTCGTCACCCGGCAGAACTATCGCAACTGGCGCAAGGGCGAGCGCTTCGACAGCCGCTATGCCCGCCACTATCGCCAGATCGACTATCGCAAGTACCGCAGCCTGAAGGCCCCGCCGCGCGGCTATCGTTACGTCCAGTCGGGCAATGACGCGGTGCTGGTCGGCATCACCTCGGGCATCGTCGCCGCGGTGATCGCCAACGCGATCCGCTGATATATAGAGCCGAAAGGCAATCGAGACGGCAGGGCCCCGGCCCTGCCGTTTTGCGTCCGTACTGCGGATAGCGCCGGAACCGGCGAATCGAAGCGGCAGGCTGCCGCGCCGGACTTGCCAGCAGCCCTGCCCTGAGCTAAGGGCGCGCCTTCGTTCGAGTGGGGAACGCGATTCCCGCTCGCGCGAACCATTGAATCGAGACGACAGCCGGAGGGGCGTCACACGGGGTGACGTCAGCGATCGGCCAACATGGAAGAGAATTATGGCTCTTTACGAGCACGTGTTCCTTGCGCGCCAGGATCTGGCACAGGCGCAGGTGGACGCTCTGGCGGAAACCGCCACCAAGATCATCGAAGACAATAACGGCAAGGTCGTGAAGACCGAGACCTGGGGTCTTCGTTCGCTCGCCTATCGCATCGCCAAGAACCGCAAGGCGCACTACGTGATGCTCGAGATCGACGCCCCAGCGGGTGTCGTCGCAGAGCTCGAGCGCCAGACGCAGATCAACGAAGACGTGATCCGCTACATGACCGTCAAGGTCGATGAGCTGGAGCAGGGTCCCTCGGTGATGATGCGCAAGGGCGACCGTGAGCGCGGCCGCGGCCGTCGCGATCGTGATGAAGCTGGTGGCAACACCGGTTTCGGTGGCGGCGAATAAGGAGATATAGACCATGGCACGCCCGTTTTTCCGTCGCCGCAAGAGCTGCCCCTTCTCCGCGAAGGACGCTCCCCGGATCGATTACAAGGACGTCCGTCTGCTCCAGGGCTTCGTCTCTGAGCGCGGCAAGATCGTCCCGTCGCGCATCACTTCGGTGAGCGCCAAGAAGCAGCGCGAGCTGGCCCAGGCCATCAAGCGCGCCCGTCACCTGGGCCTGCTGCCCTACATCGTTAAGTAAGGGAGGCTCGACCCATGGAAGTCATTCTGCTTGAGCGCGTCGAGAAGCTCGGCGCCATCGGCGACGTGGTGAAGGTCAAGGACGGGTTCGCCCGTAACTATCTGCTCCCGAACAAGAAGGCGCTCCGCTCGAACGCCGCGAACCGCAAGGTTTTCGAAGCCAACCGCGCGCGCATCGAGGCCGACAACGCCGCTCGCCGCACGGATGCCGAGAAGGAAGCCGGCACGTTCAACGACGTGTCCGTCACCCTGATCCGTCAGGCTTCGAACACCGGCCAGCTCTACGGTTCGGTTGCGGTGCGTGACCTGGTCGAGGCGCTCGTCGCCGACGGCCACAAGGTCAACAAGGCGCAGATCGTTCTCGACAAGCCGATCAAGGCGATCGGCCTGTACGAAGTTCGCGTGCAGCTGCACCCGGAAGTGTCGGTGACCGTCAAGGTCAACGTCGCACGTTCGCCGGAAGAAGCTGACATGCAGGCGCAGGGCGTCGACGTGATGGCTCAGATGTTCGAGGAAGGCCGCGACACCGGCGGTTTCGTCGAGGCTTATGATCCGAACGCCGAGCCGGGCGCGACCGCCGAAGCCCGCGAGGATGCTCCGGCTGCCGACGAAGGCGAGACCGCCGAGGGCTGAGCCCTTTGCAACGGTTAAGGAAAAGGGCCGCTCCGGGATACCGGGGCGGCCCTTTTCTTGTGCGACCCTCTCCGGGATTTCGCATTCCGGAACTATTCGGAAGAAATTCCGACTATATCCCGGCCCCTCGCCAGCATCGAGGAGTCAAACTTCCCGTATCAGGGACACGAGACGCAGGCGCCGATCACCGCAGCTAGCGGGATGAGAGCCAATACCACTGGCAGGACCTTGTTCATCTCAACCCAAACTCTTGTTGTCGCTCGGGGTGTAAAACGAGCCCAATCGAGCAAGGTTGCAGCGCCCGTTAATCTTTTGTTCGGGCATCGTTCATCTCAGCCTGCTCTATAGGCAGTCGATGTCGCCGTTCCTGCCCCTCGCGCTGATGCTCGCCGCACCGCCCCAGGCGGGGATCGAGGGCGGAGTGCTCGCCGAGATCAACTTCGCCCGCACCCGGCCTCAGGACTATGCCGAGCGGCTTCGCGAATATCGCCGATATTTCAGGGGCAAGATCGTCTGGTATCCTGGCAATCCGGACGGGCTGCGCACCGAGGAAGGCACCCGCGCCGTGGACGAGGCGATCCGTTTCCTCGAACGTCAGGCGCCACTGGCGCCGGTCGCCCCCGCCCCGCTCCTTGCCCGCGCGGCCCGCGACCATGTTCGCGAGCAAGGACCGCGCGGAGCGACCGGTCACATATCCGCAGACGGCGCCAATCCGCGCAACCGGGTACAGCGCCGTGGCGGCGGGGACTATGTCGCCGAGGTCATCACCTATGGCCCGCCCAGCGCGGTGGAAGTGGTGCGCCAGTTGATCGTCGACGATGCCGTGCCGGGGCGCGGCCATCGCAAGACCTTGTTCTCCGCGGAGATGGTCTATGCCGGCGTCGCCTGTGGTCCGCACAGGGGCTACCGGGTGATGTGTGTTGCCGATCTGGGCCGCAAGCCGGACGGGCGACCCTAGATTCCGGTTCCGGACCGGATAGGATCGGGGCGATGATCATCCTCGAACATCCCGATGGAGAAGAACGCATCCTGATCCTGCAACGGGCGGATGGCCGGTTCACCTATTGCAAGCAATCCCGCGCCACGGATTCGGCGGCCGAGGATCCATGGGATCGACCAGGCCCCGACCTTGGCATCTATGACTCGCCGCTCACCGCCGAGACCGAGGCCAGGCAGCGTGTCGGATGGCTGAAAGCCCAGTTCCACTGATAAGAAAGGAGCATGACACCCACCTAAGGTTAACCCCCGAATATCCGCTTGCCTTCTCAGCCAGTTAAGCGTGTATCGCTACCGGTGAAATAACGGACGGGCGCGGGGCCCGGACCGGCTCCGGGGGGAGCGTGTTCTTGCTTACCAAGGCCTGTTGGACCGCCGCGCTGGGCGCGTGCGCCATGTTGCTGACGAGCCCCGCCCATGCAGGCGAGCGCGCTTACGACGTCTCGCGGCTGGAGCGCGACGTGCTCACCGAGATCAATTACGCCCGCGAGCATCCGCAGGAATATGCCGAGATACTGCGCGAATATCGCGGGTTCTTCGATGGCCGGGTGCTGTTCCTTCCCGGCGACGAGAATGGCGTGATCACCAACGAGGGTGTCGCCGCGGTCGATGAGGCGATCGACTATCTGGAGCGTCAGGCACCGCTGGCGCCACTGAGCCGCGGCGAGTTGCTCGTGCTCGCAGCACAAGACCATGCCGACGAGCAGGGCGCGAACGGCGGCAGCGGACATGTCTCGCGGGGCGGAATGAGCCCGGGCGACCGGGTGAAGCGTCGCGGCGGCGACATCTATGTCGGTGAAGGCATCTGGTACGGCAGCGGCGATGCCGGCGCAGTGGTGCGCAGCCTGATCGTCGACGACGGGGTGCGCGGGCGCGGGCACCGTGCATTGCTGTTCCAGGCGGATTTCCACTTCGCCGGCGTGGGCTGCGGCGCACATCGCCGCTTCGGCAATATCTGCGTGGTCGATTTCAGCGGGACTGCGGACGGCTCGCCGGTGGTGCCAGCCTGGGCCAAGGCGCGCGGCGGCCAGGTTTTCCGGATGCCGGCGACGACCAGACGCTGAGACAGATTGCCAGAAGCTCGCCGATCGGGGAGAAGCGCTGGCGATGGGGTATCTCGTACTTTTCCTCGCCGGAGCCTTGCTCTGCAACGCGATCCCGCATCTTGCCGCGGGACTGCGCGGCGAACCCTTCCCTACCCCCTTCGCCCGCCCGCGCGGTGTAGGCCTCTCCTCGCCGTTGATGAACTTCTATTGGGGAACGGCGAACCTGCTGATCGGCATCTCGGCGCTGCTCAGCTATTCGCTGCGCATCTATGGCGTGTGGCCGGTAATCGCGGGGTGGCTGGTACTGGGGAGCTACATCGCCTGCCACTTTGGGAAAGTGCGGCGGTAAAGTCTAAGCCTCCTCCCGCAGCCACTCCAGCTTTTCGTCTGGCAGGAACCTGGCGAGCTGGCCGGTGTCGATCCCGTAGCGGCGACAGAAGCCGATAAGCTCCCAAATGTCTTCATCGCAAGGGACACGGCTCAACTCGATGAAAAGATCGCGAACTTCGCCATAGTATTCGCGGACGAACGGCATCCGATCAAGCCATTCGAAAAAGGCGCGCTCGTCCGACTGATGATAATAGAGAACGCTCGTGGCCACG
>PJUL01000959.1_pt1 | contig 15254 bp, 13 predicted proteins | sample 1512221 | NCBI WGS metagenome assembly PJUL01 (sample SAMN08177667, study PRJNA422409) | Feces metagenome, whole genome shotgun sequencing project.
TTGCCGGGCAGCCGAATGCAGGAAAAAGCTCGCTGCTCAATGCGCTGGCGGGGTCCGAATTGGCCATCGTCACGCCCATTGCCGGCACCACGCGCGACAAGGTGCAGCAGACCATTCAGATCGAAGGGGTGCCCCTGCACATCATCGACACGGCCGGTCTGCGCGAAAGCAACGATGAGGTGGAGCGCATCGGCATCGCCCGCGCCTGGGACGAGATCGCGGGGGCGGATGCCGTGTTGTTCCTGCACGACCTGTCGCGGCAGGGTGCTCCTGAATATGTAGCTGCTGACGCAGATATCGAAAGCGCTTTGGGGCAAAAACTGCCTACAAACATCCCCGTGATTGACGTCTGGAACAAGCTGGACTGCGCAGCGGGCACCAACCCCTCCGTCAGCGCCGAGCGCCCGGCGGTGCACCTGTCGGCCCGCACCGGTCAGGGTCTGGACGGGTTGCGAAAGCTGCTGCTGGATGTGGCCGGCTGGCAGTCGGCGCCCGAGGGGATTTACATTGCCCGCGCGCGGCATGTGCAGGCGCTCCAGGCGGTGTCTGACCACCTGCAGGAAGCTTCCGACCAGCTGCAGGCCCAGGGCCCGGCGCTGGACCTGCTGGCCGAGGAACTTCGGCTGGCGCAGAACGCGCTGAGCGCCATCACCGGCGAGTTCACCTCTGATGACCTGCTGGGCGTGATCTTCTCCAGCTTCTGCATCGGCAAATAGCGACCGCTGGTCCGCATATGTTGTAAACGGACGTAAACAGCGCTTGTGCCCAATCTGTAACAGGGTTACTTTCGGCGCACCATGAATGTTTCAACGTCCGCTGCCACCAAGGTCGACCTGCACGGTCTGATCGACGCTATCACCCAGGCCAGTGCCGACGACAGCATGACCAACCCGCTGACTCCCGCGCAATGGGAAGTCCTTTCCTCGTATTTGCTTCCCGTGGTGCTGCCTGCGGGCCAGGTGCTTTTCTCCCAGGGCGCCAACGACCGTACCCTTTATCTGGTGGAAAGCGGCAGCCTCAGCGTGCACTACCAAGACGAAAAAGAACGCCTGCGCCTGGCCATCGTGGGCCCAGGCTCTGTGGTCGGCGAGGGGGCGTTCTTTTCGCACCGCGCGCGCAGCGCCACGGTGCAGGCCAGTGCACCCAGCAAGCTCTGGAGCCTGACCGCCATCCGCTACACCGAACTCAGCAACCGACAGCCCGCCATTGCCCTGGGCTTGGTGATGGCCACAGGTGCCGTGCTGGCCAAGCGCCTGGGCAACCGCCGCCGCCGCGTTGCGGCCACCTGACAGACGGCAGTAAGGTTCTGCCACACGCGTCTTCAAGGGCTGACGCAAGGGCGGCGCGCGGTAAACTCGATTCGACCGTTCCCAGGTGCTGTTCGAAGAGCCGTCCCCAGAAAGCAAGCCATGTCCCTGTTCAGTTGGTTCAGCCGCAAACCTGCACCCCCCAAGCCACGCGCCGCGGGCGAACCCTCTGGCCTGCTGAACGCCGACGCCACGGTGCCCCTCGGTGCGGGCCGCCAGGGTAAGCCACTGGGTGAAGCCATTCCCCCGGAACACGCGGCCAACCGAAAAAACGAACGCATGGAGCGCCGCGAGTTGCTCTACACCGTGGTGCGTGACGCCATGGTGCGCGCTGGTGTGCTGTCGGCCAGCTACAAATTCAAGGTGTTGTCGCTGGACCAGCGGGGCCGCCAGTTTCTGGTGATGATGGATCTGGCCCGCGAATATGGCGGCGAGACGGTTCGCCTGTCTGAGATCGAAGCCCTCATCGCCCAGACTGCCAAGACCCGTTACGACATCCTGGTGACCGCGGTGTACTGGCGCATCAACGACCATGTGGCTGTCGGCATTCCGCAAAGAGGCGTGGCGCCCCATGGTGCCGGTCTGCAACCCGCCGCAACGCCTGCAGCCGTGCGCCGCCCGCCCGTCGCGGCGGCACCCATCCTTTCACCCGCAGCTTCGGCACCGGTTGCTGCGTCCGCCTTGCCTTCCGCGGCTGCGCGGCCTGTGGCCCCGCAACCGTCTGCTGCCACGGCACGTCCGCCCCTCACATCGGGTGCTGCTGCTGGCGCGACCTCAGCCGCCTCTCCCTTGTTGCCTGCGGCGGCAGCCCAGCGAACGCCCCAACGCTTTGAGCCGATCGAGGCCGACGAAGTCGCGGCTTTCAAGCGTGCCTTGGCCAATGCCGCCAGTGCCGGAGCAGGCGCTGCAGTGGCAACGGCTGCCGCAGCGCGTCCGGGGGTGGCGGTTCGCTCGGGCCCTCTGTTGCCCCCTGCGCCCACGGGCTTTGAGGACACTGAAATGCCCGGCTCCGAGACCCCTGCGCAGGACCTCAGCAGCACCCAGTACGGGGAACTGAACTGAGCCGGCCCCACACAGCACAGGCCGAACCAAGGGCGCGCTTTGTGCCGAGCTCAGTGCCCTGCGAAGTCCACCAGCGTGTACAGCGGCAGGCCCGACTCGCGCAACCGGTCTGATCCGCCCAGTTCCGGCAGGTCCACAATCGCGGCGCCCTCGGTCACGGTGGCGCCCAGCTTTTCCAGCAGCTTCTTGCCTGCCATCATGGTGCCGCCGGTGGCGATGAGGTCGTCGATCAGCAGCACGCGGTCGCCTTTCTTGACAGCGTCGGTGTGCAGTTCCACCGTCGCACTGCCGTACTCCAGCTCATAGGTTTCCTCGACCGTGGTGAACGGCAGCTTGCCCTTCTTGCGGATCGGCACGAAGCCCACATTGAGTTCGTAAGCCACCACAGCACCCAGAATGAACCCCCGGGCGTCCAGCCCCGCCACCACGTCGGGCCGCAGCGCTTTGTCCATGTAACGGTGCACAAAGGCATCGATCAGCACGCGGAACACTTTCGGATCCTGCAGCAGCGGCGTGATGTCGCGGAACTGCACTCCGGGCGCGGGCCAGTCGGGCACCGTGCGGATGTGCTGGCGAAGGTATTCGTTGACGCTGAGGGGCTGCATAGAACGCGGATCGAGAAATGGGGGCTGGCTTGGCCGGGTACGGCGACCACCAAGGTGCGCCGAATCAAAGTGCAGGAGTGTAAACAGCCCGTCTCGCAGGTGCCGGTGCAAGCCCCCACGCACCGCCCCAAGCCCCCATAATGTTTCTCTGTTGTTACATCCCTTGGCGATGCCCTCTTTCCTGGTGACTGACCCATGCCCATCTCGGTCCTGTTGATTGAAGGCGATGCCTCCCACGCACAGGCCGTGGTGGATGCGCTGGCGGACCCTTGGTCGGGCTGGCGGGTGGATGTGTGCGCATCGCTGGCCGAAGCGCGAACGCACTGCCAGCAGCACAGGCCCGATATCGTGTTGGCCGCACAGAAGACGCTGGGCGGCGGTGCCTTTGACTTGCTGCACGGGCTGGAAGGCGTGCCTGCCATCATCATCGTGCGGACCGGGGCGGAAACCCACGCCGCCCAGGCCATGCGCCACGGCTTTGACGACTTTGCCGTGCAGGACCCGGCGCTCGATTACCTGCTCACCCTGCCCGCGCAGATCGACGCCGTTCTGGAGCGCCATTCGAGCGCCCGCGCCCGCTCGGCGGCCGATGCCCTGCTCGCCCGGCAGCACCGCTTGCTGCAGGCCATTTCGCGGGCACAAGCAGTGTTCATTGCCAGCGCTGGCCCGCGTGCTGCCTTCGAATCGCTGCTGGAGGAGCTGATGTCGCTCACGCAAAGCGCCTTTGGCGTGGTGGGCCAGGTGCAGCGCGCCGAAGACGGCCACCCCTTCTTGCGCGTGCACGCCATGACGGACATCAGCTGGGACGACGCCTCGCGCGCGCTTTTCGCTCAGCACGCGCAGGAAGGCATGGTGTTCGACAACCTTCACTCGCTGGTGGGTGCCGCGTTGCAAACCGGCGAACCCGTGTTGACCAATGACGCCGCCAACGATCCACGCGCCGCCGGTGTGCCGCGGGGCCACCCGGCGCTGCACACCTACCTGGGCCTGCCCATCCACGCCGCGGGCGAACTCGTGGCCATGGTGGGGCTGGCCAATCGGCCGGGTGGCTACACCCCGGCCGACGTGCAGTTTCTGCAGCCGCTGCTGAGCACCGTGGGGCAGTTGGAGGTGGCGCGCCGGGCTGCCCTGGCCCGCACTGTGGCAGAGGCCGAACTGGCCCGCACCACGGCCCTGCTGGCCGAAAAAACCCGTGCGCTGGAGGTCACCCTCGCCAGCGTTTCGCAAGGCATCACCAATGTGGATGCCGAGGGCCGTATCCGCGTCTACAACCAGCGCTACTTGGAGCTGCTGGACCTGCCTGAAGACCTGCTGGCCAAACAGCCGGGGGTGGACGAGGTGGTGCGCTTCCAAACCGAGCGGGGCGATTTTGGCCCCGACTTCCAGCTCATAGAACCCACGGCGCGTGGGTACGTGGCTGCCGAATACGCCGCATACGGCGGCAGCCTCACCATGCCGGATGTGTACGTGCGGCGCACCCGTGCTGGGCGGTTCATCGAAGTGCGCACCCGTGCTCTGCCGCAAGGCGGGCGGGTGCGCACCTTCACCGACGTGACCGATTACCTGAGCACGCTGGACGCACTGCGCCTGAGCGAAGCACGCTGGCGCAGCCTCACGCACCTGTCGTCTGATTGGTACTGGGAGCAGGACGCGCAGTTCCGGTTTGTGCGGCTGGATGGCAACCCCCACCGCGTCACGGGCGTGCCCGACGAAATGCACTACGGCTTGGCCCGCTGGGAGCTGCCCGACACCTTCGTGAGCGAAGGCCAGTGGCGCGAGCACCGCGAGGTTCTGCAAGCGCACCAGGTGTTCCACGACTTTGAAATGCAGCGGCTCGCGCCCGACGGTTCAACCGTGTGGGTGTCCATCAGTGGCGAGCCGATTTTTGATGCCGAAGGCCGGTTCGCGGGTTACCGCGGCGTGGCCCGCGACATCACCGAGCGCAAGAAGGCCGAGGCCGAGATCCAGCGCCTGGCTTTCTACGACGAACTCACCGGCCTGCCCAACCGGCGCCTGCTGATGGACCGGCTGGAGCGTGCTGCCACGGCCAGCCTGCGCGATGGCAGCCACGGGGCGCTGTTGTTTCTGGACCTGGACAACTTCAAGGGCATCAACGACACCATGGGCCACGAATGGGGCGACCGGCTGCTGGTTCAGGTGGGCCAGCGGCTGGTCGCCAGCGTGCGGGCCACCGACACCGTGGCCCGACTGGGTGGCGACGAGTTTGTGGTGGTCATTCAGGGGCTGAACGCCCAGGCGTCCGAGGCGGCCGTGGAAGCAGAAACCGTAGCGCAGAAAGTGCTCATGGCGTTGAACCAGCCGTACTTGGTGGATGGCAGCGAAATGCACAGCACCCCCAGCATTGGCATCGCCCTGTTCAGCAACCTGCAACTGCCCGTGCAAGAGTTGCTCAAGCGGGCCGATCTGGCCATGTACCAGGCCAAGGCGCAGGGGCGCAACACCCTGTGTTTTTTCGACCCCGCCATGCAGGCGGCCGCCTCGGCCCGTTCGGTACTGGAGGGCGACATTCGCCAGGGCCTGGCGCGCCAGGAGTTTGTGCTGCACTACCAGCCGGTGGTCAGCGCCACCGGACAGATGCTGGGCGCCGAAGCCCTGGTGCGCTGGAACCACCCGCAGCGCGGCATGGTCACCCCAGGCGATTTCATCCCGCTGGCCGAGCAGACCGGGCTGATCCTGCCCCTGGGCCGCCAGGTGCTGGCCATGGCCTGCAGACAGCTGGCGCACTGGGCCACGGCACCTGCCACGGCGGCCTGGAGCGTGGCCGTGAACGTGAGCGCGCACGAGTTCCGCCAGCCCGACTTTGTGGAGCAGGTGCTCACCGCGCTGCGCGATTCGGGGTGCGACCCGCGCCAACTCAAGCTGGAGCTGACGGAAAGCCTGCTGCTGCACGATGTGGAGGACAGCATTCTCAAAATGCAGGCCCTGCGCACGCTGGGCGTGGGCTTCTCGCTGGACGACTTTGGCACCGGGTACTCGTCGCTGTCGTACCTCAAGCGCCTGCCGCTCGACCAGCTCAAGATCGACCAGAGCTTTGTGCGCGACGTGCTCACCGACCCCAACGACGCCACCATCGCCTGCACCATCATCACGCTGGCCCGCAGCCTGGGTCTGGATGTGGTGGCCGAAGGCGTGGAAACCGAGGGCCAGCGCGACTTCCTGCTGCGCAACGGCTGCCTGCGGTTCCAGGGGTACCTGTTCGGCCGTCCCGGCCCCGCAGAACGGCTTGATTTGCTATTGAATATATAGCTGGCGGCGCTTTCTGGATAAGCGCTAAGGCCTTATTTGGCTCAAATTATGGTGCCGCCTTGTTCGTGGGGGTGCACCAGGGCGGTCAGCGTCAATGCTGCTGTGCGCGCACTCCGTCAGCCCCGCAGGAGCTTGTCCTCCGCCAGAGACAGCGCCGCCGGGTGCCCCGACAGCACCAGCGTGTCTCCCGCCGCCAGCAGTGCGTCGTCGGCGGCAGAACCCATGTGGCCCGTGCTGTGCCGCAGGTTCACCACACGCACCCCCATGGCAGGCAGCGCCAACTGGCCCAGGCTCTTGCCCAGTGCTGTGGAGCCGGGGGGCAGGTTGATGGTGGACAGGCGCTCCTGGTCGCGTTCGTTCACGGTGTCGTCGTCCGCGCCATGGAAGTAACCGCGCAGCAGGTTGTAGCGGGCATCGCGCTGGTCTTGCACCAGCCGCAGCACGCGGCGCATGGGCACACCCACCAGCGCCAGCGCATGGCTGGCCAGCATGAGCGATCCCTCAATCGCCTCGGGCACCACTTCCGTGGCGCCAGCCTCCTGCAGCTTGTCCAGGTACAGGTCGTCTTGCGTGCGCACCACCACGGGCACCTGCGGCGCGTGGGATCGCGCATTGCCCAGCACCTTTAGCGCAGCGGGCACATCGATGTAGGTGACGGCCACGGCGCTGGCACGCAGCAAGCCAGCCGCCATCAGCGCCTGCAGCCGCGTGGCGTCGCCGTAGACCACCGAGTCGCCGGCTGCGGCGGCTTGGCGCACGCGGTCCGGGTCCAGGTCGAGTGCCATGTAGGGGATGCCCTCGTGCTCCAGCATGCGCGCCAGGTTCTGGCCGCAGCGGCCGTAGCCGCAGATGATCACGTGTTTGCTGGTGTTGATGGATTTGCGCGCGATGGTCGTCATCTGCAGCGACTGCTGCAGCCAGTCGCTGGCCACCAGCTTCATCACGATGCGGTTGCTGTACATGATGAGAAACGGCGTGGCCAGCATCGACAGCACCATCGCGGCCAGGATCGGGTTCATCAGCGCGGGCTGCACCAGCCCGTTGGCCTGCGTGAGCGACAGCAGCACGAACCCGAACTCGCCCGCTTGCGCCAGATAAAGCCCGGTGCGCAGCGAAACCCCTGTGGTCGCACCCATGCCCCGCGCCAACAGCAGGATGATCCCCAGCTTGAGCACCAGTGGCACCGTCAGCAGCGCCAACACCAGCGCCCAGCGGTCCACCAGGATGTGCCAGTCCAGCATCATGCCGATGGTGATGAAGAACAGGCCCAGCAGCACATCGTGGAAGGGCCGGATGTCGGTGCCCACCTGGTGGCGGTATTCCGTTTCGGAGACCAGCACGCCCGCAATGAAGGCGCCCAGCGCCAGGCTCAGGCCGGCCAACTCGGTCAGCCAAGCCAGGCCCAGGGTCATGAGCAGCAGGTTCAGCATGAACAGCTCATCGCTCTTGCGCCGGGCCACCAGAGTGAGCCACCAGCGCATGAACCGCTGGCCACCCGTGAGCAGCAGCGCCACCAGCACCGTGGCCTTGAGCAGCGCCCAGGCCAGGGCCGTGAGCAACTGGTCGGGCGAGGAACTCAGCGCCGGGATCAGCACCAGCAGCGGCACCACGGCCAAGTCCTGGAACAGCAAGATGCCCATCACGCGGCGGCCGTGCTCGCTCTCCAGCTCGGCGCGCTCGGCCATCAGCTTCACCACGATGGCCGTGCTGCTCATGGCCATCACGCCCGACAGGGCCAGCGCCGTTTGCCAGCCCATGTCCCACACACCGCCCACTCCGCGCGACAGCGCCAGCGCGGCTGCCGTGACCACGGCCATGGTCAGCGCTACCTGCATGAACCCCAGTCCAAACACCTGCTGCCGCATGGCGCGCAGCTTGGGCAGGCTGAATTCAAGGCCAATGGCAAACATCAAAAACACCACGCCAAACTCGCCGAGGTGCCGCACGCCTTCGGAGTTCTGCGCCAGCGCCAGCGCGTGGGGTCCTATGAGCACACCGGCGGCCAGATAGCCCAGCATGGGCGGCAGCTTGAGGCTTCGGCACACCACCACCCCCAGCACCGCGGCCAGCAGGTAAAGCAGTGTCAGGGCAAGAGAGGACATCCCATGGATGCTATCCGAGCGCCGCCCCCGCCACACCGTCTTTTCGCCGTGAGCGCCCGCTGGTGTCTAGGCTGCTATCTCCGATCTCCTGCAAGCGCGCCAGCAGACTGGCACAGGCGTCTGCTTGCCCCGCCGCAGCGCTTGGCCAAAAAGCGCCGGCCGGGCGTCCGCCCGCGCTCGGTCGATAGAATCCCCGGATGACTCCCGCCCCCGCCGTGCTGCCCCCTTTTGACCCGGAACAGGCCCTGCGCCTGGCCCGTGAGACGTTTGATATCGAAGCGGCGGCGCTCACCGGTTTGTCGGCCCGTGTCGGCAGCGTCTTTGCCCAAGCCGTGCAGATGGTTCTGCAGGCCCGGGGGCGTGTGGTGGTGATGGGCATGGGCAAAAGCGGCCATGTGGGACGCAAGATTGCCGCTACGCTGGCATCCACGGGCACCCCCGCGTTTTTTGTCCACCCTGCCGAAGCCAGCCATGGCGACCTGGGCATGGTCACCGGCGACGACTTGGTGCTGGCCATCTCCAACAGCGGCGAAAGCGGCGAACTCACGGCCATCCTGCCGGTGCTCAAGCGCCTGGGCGCCCCGTTGATCGCCATGACGGGTGGCCTGCAATCCACCCTGGCCCGCCATGCCGAACTGGTGCTGGACTGCAGCGTGGAGCGCGAAGCCTGCCCTCTGAACCTGGCCCCCACGGCCAGCACCACGGCCCAACTGGCCATGGGCGATGCACTGGCCGTGGCCTTGCTGGACGCCCGGGGCTTCCGCCCCGAGGACTTTGCCCGCTCGCACCCCGGTGGCGCGCTGGGCCGCAAGCTGCTCACACACGTCAGCGATGTGATGCGCTCGGGCACCGAGGTGCCGCGCGTGGCACCCGATGCCACGTTCAGCGACCTCATGCGCGAGATGAGCGCCAAGGGCCTGGGCGCCTCGGCCATCGTCGATGCCGCAGGGCAGGTGCTGGGCATCTTCACCGACGGCGACCTGCGCCGCCGCATCGAGGCCGGAGCGGACCTGCGCACTGCCACGGCCGCCCAGGTCATGCACCCCAGCCCGCGCCGCATCGCGCCCGACGCGCTGGCGGTGGACGCCGCCGAAATGATGGAAGCCCACGCCATCACCAGCGTGCTGGTGGTAGATGCGGCAGGTGCGCTGGCGGGCGTGGTGCACATTGGCGATCTGATGCGCGCGAAGGTCATATGACGCATCCCACCCTGCAATTTCCGCCCGAGCTGCTGCTGCGCGCACAGGGCGTGCGCGTGGCTTTCTTCGATGTGGACGGCGTGCTGACCGATGGGGGTCTGTATTTCACCGAAGCGGGCGAAACCATCAAGCGCTTCAACACCCTGGACGGGCACGGCCTCAAGCTGCTGCAAAAAGCGGGCATCACGCCAGCCGTGATCACCGGGCGTGACTCTGCCCCGCTGCGAACGCGCCTGAAGGCCCTGGGGGTGGGGCACGCCGTTTTCGGCACGGAAGACAAGCGCCCCGCAGCTGAGCAGATGTTGGCCCATCTGGGGCTGAACTGGTCGCAAGCCGCCGCGATGGGAGACGATTGGCCGGACCTGCCGGTTATGCGCCGCAGTGCGTTGGCGTGCGCCCCCGCCAACGCACAGATCGAAGTGCGCCATGCTGCACACCATGTCACCCAGGCCCGGGGCGGCGAAGGCGCGGCCCGCGAGCTGTGCGACCTGCTGCTGGTGGCCACCGGCCGCTATGCGGCGCTGTTGGCGGACTACACCGCATGATGAACAGGCTGCGCCAGGGCTGGGAGCAGCTCTCGCTGTATTTGCCGGTGCTGCTGATGGGCCTGTTGGCGCTGGGCACCTGGTGGCTGGTGCGCAATGCGCCCATGCCGCAGCTGCCCGCGGTTGAGCGGCCGTTGAGCCACCAGCCAGACTACTTCATGAAGAATTTTTCGGTGAAGAGCTTTGATGCCACCGGCCGCCTGCAAAGCGAGGTGCAGGGCGAGATGGCCCGGCACTACCCCGACACCGACACCTTGGAGATCGACCAGGTCCGCATGCGCTCCGTCACGCTGGAGGGCCGCCGCACACTGGCCACGGCCAATCGTGCGCTGACCAATGCCGACGGCACAGAGGTACAACTCTTCGGCAACGCCATCGTCACACGAGAGCCGCTGCCTCCCAAGTCGGGGGCACCGGCCCAGCCGCGGCTTGAGTTTCGCAGCGAATTCCTGCACGCCTACACCGACAGCGAGCGGGTGCGCTCCGACCAGCCGGTGGTCCTGACCCGCGGCAACGACCGCTTCACCGCCGACGCCATGGACTACGACAACCTTGACCAAGTGCTGCAGCTGCGCGGCCGGGTCAAGGGCGTGCTGATGCCGGGTCCGGCCAAATAGCCACCCCTGCGCTGGAGCTTGCCTGCATGACGACCCCCCTCGCCTTCATCACCGGCGCCTCCAGCGGCATAGGCCAGGCACTGGCCTTGCGATTTCACCGGGCGGGATACCGGCTGGCCCTCGTCGCTCGCCGCACTTCTGAGGTCAAAACGTGGGCTGACGCCCAAGGGATAAGCGCTGATGGCTATGAAATCTATAGTTCTGATGTTGCGCTGACGGACAGCATCGTGGCTGCGGGCCAGGCTTGCCTGGCGCAGCAGGGTCTGCCGGACGTGGTCATCGCCAACGCAGGTATCAGCGTGGGCATGGACACGGCCGTGCGCAGCGACATCGACGTGATGGCACGCACCTTTGCCACCAACAACATCGGCATGGCCGCCACGTTTCAGCCTTTTGTGGAAGGCATGGTGCAGCGCGGCAGCGGCACCTTGGTGGGCATTGGCAGCGTGGCAGGCATCCGCGGCCTGCCGGGGCACGGCGCCTACTGCGCCAGCAAGGCGGCCGTCATCAGCTACTGTGAAAGCCTGCGCGGCGAAATGCGCCCGCACGGCGTACGGGTGGTCACCATTTCGCCCGGCTACATCGACACCCCCCTCACGCAGAAAAACCGCTATGGCATGCCGTTTCTGATGCAGCCCGAGGATTTTGCCGACCGGGCTTACCGAACCATCGTGGCGGGTGTGAGCTACCGCGTCATTCCCTGGCAAATGGGCGTGGTCGCCAAGCTGCTGCGCGCGCTGCCAAACGCCGTGTTCGACAAGGTGCTGGCGGGGCGTCCGCGCAAACGCCGCCAAGGCGAATAAGCTGTTTCAGCCCGAGCGCTTTCTCCGCATGCGTCACATAAGGTTGGGGCTGGAAATTGCGCCAAAAGTTGGAGGTTGGACGTGCGTTTCCCACGCGGGGTATCGCTTCGGCCTTTGAAGGCTCGTTCAGATGCGCAAGTCCGTAGGCATCGGACATAAAAAAAGCCCCCGAAGGGGCTTGTTTGCAATAACCAGTCCGGGGCTCAGTAGCCACTGTTGCCACCACCACCGTAGCCACCGCCGCCATTGCGGCCGCCACCCCCACCGTTGCGGGAGCCCGAGCCGTAGGGGCTGCGAAAACCCCCGTCGCCTCGACCTCCACCACCGCCGTAACCGCCGCCACCACCTTCGCGGCCACCGCCACCATAGCCACCGCCGCCTTCACGACCACCACCGTAGCCGCCTCCGCCACCACTGCGGCCACCGCCGCCGTAGCCGCCGCCCCCAAACCCGCCGCTACGGGGTGGGCGGGGCTCCATGGGGCGCGCCTCGTTGACAACAATGCTGCGGCCACCGAGTGGCTGCCCATTCATGCCGTTGATGGCCGCCTGGGCCTCTGCATCGCTGCCCATTTCCACGAAACCAAAGCCCTTGGAGCGGCCGGTGTCGCGCTCCATCATGACCTTGGCACTGGTGACCGCGCCGAATTGGCCAAAAGCCTGTTCCAGATCGCTGTCGCGCACCGAATACGGCAGGTTGCCAACGTAGAGTTTGTTGCCCATCGAGGGACTCCTCAAAAACACATGGATAAAGCGATGGAGTCCCGAAAACGCAGCCAGCTAATCTCAATGACGCTCTCAGCGCGAAACTGACGGATCACCGCAAACTTTGAAAGCGGGGCAATGCCCCGCAAAGCCATTATGCGCCACACTTTTGAGGAAAAAGCAAGCGACTTGGCGTGCTGTGGTGCTGTGGTGCTGTGGTGCTGTTGCTGCAAGCGCGTGAAGTGCGCAAGAGGCTGCTTGCCGACGGCGCGCGAGTCGCCCATAAAAAAAAAGGAGCCCTAAAGCTCCTTGTTTGCCCATCAGTCGGTGCGAGCACCCACTGAGAAGGTCTTTTAGTAGCCGCCGCGGCCACCGCCGTAGCCACCACCGCCGCCTTCACGGCCACCGCCGTAACCGCCGCCGCCGTAGCCGCCACCACCGCTGCGGCCGCCGCCGAAGCCACCACCGTTGCCGCCGGCGAAGCCGCCGCTACGGGGAGCGCGGGGCTCCATGGGACGGGCTTCGTTGACCACGAGGTCACGGCCGCCGAAGTTTTGGCCATGCACGCCTTGGATGGCGGCTTGGGCTTCTGCATCGCTGCCCATTTCGACAAAGCCGAAGCCCTTGGAACGGCCGGTGTCACGCTCCATCATGACCTTGGCGCTGCCCACAGAGCCGAATTGGCTGAAGGTTTGCTCCAGATCTTGGTCGCGGAAGGAATAGGGCAGGTTGCCCACGTAGAGTTTGTTGCCCATGAAGGACTCCTGAAAAAACATGAAAACGCGATGGAGCCCGACGCAATCAACAAACCTGTGACGACTTCAAAGACGCGAAACTGACCATTCACCGCTAAGCTAGCTGCTCTTTTGCAAGCAAAAAAGCCAGACCATTATTAATCACTTAATTGGGTCGTGGGGCTTTATTTTGGTCGGCAGGCGCTGAAATGCGCCGTTTAGCGTGGTTTTTAGGGCCAATCTCCGGGGAAACCATAGGTTAGAATGGTGGGGTCTTTGGGGAGTAGCCCGCCCGGTTGTGCAACGCACCGGGGGCATGCGTCAACAAACTTGGGTTCGGTGAACCTATGGCGTATGCGGCCTTTATGGCTGGGCGAGACCATTGACTGCATGCCGATCCAAATGGCCGGAGTCGGGGTGCAGTCAATGCGTTTTCCACCCATCCGGCCGGATAGGACCCCCCACACCATGGAAGCTTTCTTCGTCTCCACCGCCATCGTCGCGCTTGCCGAGATGGGCGATAAAACCCAGTTGCTCGCGCTGGTTCTCGCTGCGCGCTTTCGCAAACCCTGGCCCATCGTGCTGGGCATTCTGGCGGCCACCCTCGTCAACCACGCATTAGCCGGCGCCGTGGGCGCGTGGGTGACCACCTTTGTCGGGCCGCAGGTGCTGCGCTGGATATTGGCGGCGTCGTTCATCGGCATGGCCATCTGGATGCTGATTCCGGACAAGCTGGATGAAGGCGAGGCTGAAGGCACGCCACGCTGGGGCGTGTTCGGCACCACGCTGCTGGCCTTCTTCCTGGCCGAGATGGGCGACAAAACGCAGATCGCCACCGTCATGCTGGCCGCGCAATACAACGCGTATGTCTGGGTGGTGGCCGGCACGACGCTGGGCATGATGCTGGCGAACGCGCCGGTGGTGTGGCTCGGCGAGCGCATCACGCGCAAGGTGCCGATTCGCCTGGTGCATGTAATTTCTGCGGGCATCTTCCTCGTGCTGGGTCTGCTGGCCATCTTTGCACCGGCGCCGGTCTGACCCGCGGCGCGTTGTTTGGTATATTTGCCCGACGCGCCGATTTGCCACAGCTTGCGGGCGCTTTATAAATTCAGCTAAAGACCCGACCGACATCCGTGCCCGGCCTCGTTTTTAGCGACGCCGGGTTTTTTTATGTCGTTCATTGCCACACCTCAGTCGATGCATTTTCCGGATGCGCTGCCGCTGCAAAGCGGCGCGTCCATCCGCGACTACCACCTGGCCTACGAGACCTACGGCACGCTCAATGCCGACCACTCCAACGCGGTGCTCGTGTGCCACGCCCTCAACGCCTCGCACCACGTGGCGGGCGTGTACGCGGGGCAGGACAAGAGCGAGGGCTGGTGGGACAACATGATCGGCCCCGGCAAGCCGGTGGACACCGACCGCTTCTTCGTCATCGGCGTGAACAACCTGGGCTCGTGTTTCGGCTCCACCGGCCCCATGCACAACCACCCAGACACCGGCGAGGTCTACGGTGCGGACTTCCCCGTGGTCACGGTGGAAGACTGGGTCAACGCCCAGGCCCGCCTGCTCGACCGTCTGGGCATCACGCAAATGGCCGCTGTGCTGGGCGGCAGCCTGGGCGGCATGCAGGCGCTCAGCTGGACGCTGCAGTACCCCGAGCGCATACGCCACGCCGTGGTGGTGGCCAGCGCGCCCAACCTCACGGCCGAGAACATCGCCTTCAACGAAGTCGCCCGCCGCGCCATCGTGACCGACCCGGACTTTCACGGCGGGCACTTCTACCGCCATGGCGTGATCCCCAAACGCGGCCTGCGCATCGCCCGCATGATCGGCCACATCACCTACCTCAGCGACGACGTGATGAACGAGAAATTCGGGAGGCAGCTGCGCGAAGGCATTGACCTGAAGTACAGCACGCAGGACATCGAATTCCAGATCGAAAGCTATCTGCGCTACCAGGGCGACAAGTTCAGCGACTATTTCGACGCCAACACCTACCTGCTAATCACCCGCGCGCTGGACTACTTCGACCCGGCCCGCGCGCATGGCGGCAACCTCACACGCGCCCTGGCCAGGGCCACGGCGAAGTTCCTGCTCGTGAGCTTTACCACCGACTGGCGCTTTTCGCCCCAGCGCAGCCGCGAGATCGTCAAGGCCCTGCTCGACAACCGCCGCAGCGTGAGCTACGCCGAGATTGACGCACCCCACGGGCATGATGCCTTTTTGCTCGATGACGCCCGTTACATGGGCGTGATGCGCTCTTACTTTGATAGCATTGCCAAGGAGTTGCAAGCATGACGGACAAA
>PJUL01000961.1_pt1 | contig 15236 bp, 12 predicted proteins | sample 1512221 | NCBI WGS metagenome assembly PJUL01 (sample SAMN08177667, study PRJNA422409) | Feces metagenome, whole genome shotgun sequencing project.
CAGCTCGCCGCCGACGCCCATCGGCTGACGCCACGGCGCCGCATTGGTGCCCGACTGGACCTTCTCGTTCAGGCCCAGCTCCATAACCTGAATGAAGGCGCGCCAGGCGGCGGGCAGCGGTACGCGGAAATCGATCTGTCGGGTGACGGGACCGGGGACCGCGACGATCAGCGCGTCCGCCGCCTCGATCGAACCGTCAAGGAAATGGAGTTTCAGCCCAGATTCGACGCGGAGCAGGCGCTTTCCGGTGGCGATCCGATCGGCATAATGCACGCTCATCGCGTCGACCAGGGCTGAGCTGCCGCCTTCGATCACATAGCGCTCGTCCGCCCCGCCCAGCACTTCGGCGCGGACGCCATCGACGGTGGGGAGGTTGAAGATCAGCTCGATCGCCGAGGCGTGCTTCGGCTCCACGCCATATTCGGTGCGGCTGGTCGCCTCGAGCAGCTGGCGCAGCCAAGGCTCGCGGATCAGCGCGGCATGCCTGTCGAGATAGTCGTGGATCGACAGGCGATCGAGATCCGGCGCCACCCGCGCCTGGTCCTTGTCGAGCCGATCGGCGTCCTTGCCGATCTGCGCCGCGATCGGGCGCAGCGCTTCGGCCAGTTCTGCATCAGTGATCAGCCGGCCATTCGCCAGGATCAGCGTGTCATGCGGCTCGCTCTTGCGGTCGAGCAGCGCCACGCCGAAGCGCTTGAGCAGCCCGTGCATGTCGTAATGGTCGGTATTGACCAGCTGCCCACCCGCCTCGAACGTCCAGTCGCCCGATTTGTGGGTGTACATCCGCCCGCCGGTGCGGCCCCGGCCTTCGTAGAGGAACGCGTCGACGCCCACTTCGCGCAGATGGTGGAGCGCTGTCAGCCCGGCGATGCCGCCGCCGACGATCGCCACGCGACCTGTGGGGCGTGCCGTGGCGGGGTGGGGCAGGGCTGTTGCGACACCCCCGGCTGCCATTGCCCGCAGCACCGCGCGCCGCGTCGCGCCGCTCGCGCCCTTGACCGGTATGGCCTCGCCTGCCGCTTCCAGATTCCGCCGCCGCGCCATTTCGAGTGCGCGCCAGACGATGCCGTTCCCCCGCATTGCCCCTCCTCGGCTCCTGCTTAACCATGAAGCCCTAGCGCCTGACCCTTGCCATCCGGTAACCATTCCGCCAAGCCGCGCGACCATGACCGCACCTGTCCCCAAGCCCTGGATCATGGAAATCGCCCCCTATGTGCCGGGGCGCTCCACCACCGAAGACGGCCGCAAGGTAACCAAGCTCTCGTCCAACGAGAATCCGCTCGGCACCTCGCAAAAGGCGCGCGACGCGTTCCTGACCGCGGCGACCAGCCTCGAGCGCTATCCGGACGCCAGCGCCGTCGAGCTGCGCGAGACGATCGCGGCGAAATACGGCCTAGATCCCGCGCGGATCATCTACGGCAACGGCTCGGACGAAGTGCTCCACCTTGCAGCCGGCGCGTTCGCCGGCCCGGGCGACGAGATCATCTACGTCAACTACGGCTTCACCGTGTACCCGATCGCCACCCGTCGCGTCGGCGCGATCCCGGTGGTAGCGCCGGACAAGGATTACGCGACCGATGTCGACGCGATCCTCGCCTCGGTGACCGAAAAGACCAAGATCGTCTTCGTCGCCAACCCCAACAACCCGACCGGCACCTATGCGCCGCGCTCGGAGATCCTGCGCCTCCATGCAGGCCTGCCGAGCGACGTGCTGCTCGTGCTCGATCACGCCTATGCCGAATATATCGAAGGCGATGACGATGACGGCGGCATGGAACTGGCGCGCAGCGCGCCGAACGTGCTGGTGACGCGCACCTTCTCCAAGATGTACGGCCTCGCCGCCGAGCGGATCGGCTGGGGCTATGCCCCGGCGCCGATCATCGAGGCGATGCACCGCATCCGCCTGCCCTTCTCGATCACCATCGCGGGCACTGCGGCGGCGGTCGCGGCGTTGGGCGATACCGAGTTCGTCGACCACACCAAGGCGCATAATGCCGAGTGGCGCCGCTGGTTCTCGGACGAGATCGCCAGGCTGGGCAACAAGGGCCTGCGCGCGGTGCCGAGCCAGGCGAACTTCGTGCTGGTGCTGTTCGAAGGCCAGCTCACCGCCGAGGCGGCGTATAAGGGCTTGATGGAAGACGGCTATATCGTCCGCTGGCTGCCCGGCCAGGGGCTGCCGCACGGCCTGCGCATCACCATCGGCACCGAGGAAGAGACGCGCGGCGTGATGGCGTCGCTGCGCAAAATGGCTGGCGAGGACTGATGCTGCCCTTTTCGCGTGTCACGATCATCGGGCTGGGCCTGATCGGCTCGTCGATCGCGCGCGGCATCCGCCAGCACATGCCGAGCGTGCGGGTGACCGGCTATGACGCCGATCCCGCGGTGCGCGAGATCGCGGTACGCATCGACCTGTGCGACGACATTGCCGACACCGCCGGCACCTCGGTGATCGATGCCGACCTCGTCATCCTCTGCGTCCCCGTCGGCGCGATGGGCGCGGCGGCGGCGGAGATCGCGGCGGACCTGCCGGCCGACGCGATCATCAGCGATGTCGGCTCGTGCAAGGAGAGCGTGGTCGAGGCCGTCCACGCCGCACTGCCCAATGCCGTGTTCGTGCCGGCGCATCCGGTGGCCGGCACCGAGAATAGCGGACCGGAGGCCGGCTTCGCCTCGCTGTTCCAGGGCCGCTGGTGCATCGTCACGCCGGTCGAGGGCACTGCGCCCTTCGCTATCGAGCGGGTGCTCGAATTCTGGCGTCGTCTCGGCGCCGAGGTCGAGACGATGGCGCCCGATCATCATGATCGCGTCCTCGCCGTAACCAGCCATTTGCCGCACCTCATCGCCTATACGATCGTCGGCACCGCGTCGGACATGGAGGAAGTCACCCAGTCCGAAGTGATCAAATATTCGGCCGGCGGCTTCCGCGACTTCACCCGCATCGCCGCGTCGGACCCGACGATGTGGCGCGACGTGTTCCTCGCGAACAAGGAAGCGGTGCTCGACATGCTCCAGCGCTTCTCCGAGGATCTCACCGCGCTTCAGCGCGCGATCCGCTGGGGCAAGGGCGACGAGCTGTTCGAGCTGTTCAGCCGCACCCGCGCGATCCGCCGCTCGATCATCGAGCAGGGCCAGGACGATGCGGCGCCCGACTTCGGGCGTTCGCACGACTGAGCTTCCTACAAAGCGCGTTCCGGCGCCGCGCAGAAAGTCACAAAAGTCGCAATAGCCAAAGGGCAAATAGCGCCGGCGCTTTTGGAATTTTCGGTCGCAAGCTGCGGCCTCCGCGTAAGCTATTGCTGCGCCGCTGATCCTATCTTTCCTACAGGGTAAAAGAGCGGCCGGGTGCCAACCGGCTGCAGCAGCAGGCCATAGGAAATCCTACATTGCAAGCCGGGCAGGGCTCAGCCGTTGAGCGCGTTGATCCCCGCATGGACCCGGGCCTCGGCCTCGGCGCGGGGCAGGCCCGGCGGGATCACGGGCTCGAAGCGGAAGACGATCACGCCGGGCCGCTTGGCACCACGCTTGGGCCAGACATGGCCGCTCTTCACCGCGATCGGCACCACGGGCAGATCGAGCATCCGGTAGAGCCCGGCAAAGCCCGAGCGCAGCGCGGGCGCTTCGCCCGGTTTCACCCGCGTACCTTCGGGGAAGATCAGCACCGAGCGGCCCTGCGCCAGCGCCGCCCTGGCATCCTTCATCATCGATCGCAGCGCCGCGGCATTGGCGGTGCGGTTGACGATGATCACGCCGTAGCGCCGCGCCGCCCAGCCCCAGAGCGGAATCTGCGCCAGCTCGCGCTTCATCACCGTGGCCGGGGAGCCGAGCAGCCGGCTCAGCTCCAGCGCTTCGAACAGCGATTCATGCTTGCCTGCGAAGATCACCGGCCCCTCGGGAATTTCGCCTTCGATCTTCACCCGGATTCCCAGGATCCAGCGTGCCGACCAGGTCATCAGCCCGACCCAGGCCATCGCATAGCTGCGCAGCGCATCGCCGCCGAGCAGGGCGACGAAAGGCACCAGCAGCACCAGCACCACCGACAGGCCGTAGAAGAAGATCGAGAAGACCAGCGTGCGCAGGAAGTTCATCAAGGGGCACCGAGCAGCAGTGCGATGCGGCGCACCAGATATTTGTGATACTCGCGGAACAGCATCGCGAAGCCGGGCTGGCTGCGCACAGGATCGCCGATCACCTCGACACCCTTCAGCGCATGCGAAAGCTCGAGCCGGGCGCGTGGCATGTGCCAGTCCGACGTGACCAGGCGCACGGTCTTGTAGTCGTGCTCCTTCACCCATTCCGCGGTCTCTTCCGCGTTCGAACGGGTGTCGACCGCCTGCCAGCCCAGATCGACGCAGCAGCGCATCAGCTTGCGGTCGATCTTGTATTCCGCCGCGAACTCGCCCGGGCGCACATCGGGATCGACGCCGCTGACCAGCATCCGCTGCGCATCGCCGGCACGCAGCACCTCGAGCCCGCGATCGATCCGCTTCGGCCCGCCGGTCAGCACCACGATCGCATCGGTCTTGCGATCTTCCAGCGGATGGCCGAGCGACAGCATGAACACGGCGAAGCCGAGCAGCCAGACGAGCACGGCCAGGGCAATCAGCCGCAGGATCACAGCGTACGGCCCAGGGCGCGGAGCACTGTGTTCCGCGCCGCGAAGGTGGCGAGCAGGGCGAAGCTGAGGGGGAGCAGCAACAGCAGGAACCAGTCGCGCTGCTGCAGCGCCACGCCGCTCAGCATCTCCGAGCCGACCAGCGCCATGCGCGATTGGAGGAACCAGACCAGAACGAACGCCGCGACGGTGCCGATCAGGCCGCCGAGCAGCGTATCGAAGGCGATCCGGCGCTGGAACAGGCGGGCAATCTGGACATCGGTGGAGCCGAGCATGTGGAGCACATCGATGGTGTCGCGGTGCGTGTCCAGCCCCGAACGCGCGGCGAGCAGCACCACGGCGGCGGTGGCGGTCGCGATCAGCAGCATCAGGCCGACGGCCAGCCAGCTCATCGTGGTCATGAAGCTGCGCACCGGGGAAAGCCACTGGGCATGCCGGTCGATCCGCGCATGCGGCGCGATCGCGCGGGCGGTCTGTTCGACTGCAGCGCCATTGCCGCCGCGCGTCTCGACGTCGATCATCGCCGGCATCGGCAGCTCGGGATCGAGGCCGGTATCGCCCAGCCAGGGCTGGAGCAGCTCGGCGAGCCGCTCGCGATCGACTTCGGTCACCTGCGTCACACCGGCCACGCGCGGCAATGCGGTGCGCAGCGCCTTCACTTCGCTGTCGCGCACCGCGGCATCGGGCTCGACGATCTGGATGGTCATCCGTCCGGAAAGCTGACGGTCGAGCTGCGCGGTCGCGGCGAACATGCCGAGCCCCAGCGCGCCGGCGAGGACGGTCAGGAACACCATGATCGCCATGATCCAGGTCATGGCGCGGGTGCGCCGGCTCTCGTCGAGCAGGCGGCGATCCGGCGCGTTGGGATTGAGGCGCAGCTTCATGCCCGTCCCGGCGGAGGGTTGCGCAGGGCGCCAGTGGGATCGTTCAGCCGGCCCTTCTCCAGGCGCATCATGTGCGCATTGGGAATGCGACTGAGCAGATGGAAGTCGTGCGTCGCCACCACCACGGTAGTTCCCAGCCGGTTGAGGCTGTCGAACAGGTGGAGCAGCCGTTCGGCCATGTCGGGATCGACGTTGCCGGTCGGCTCGTCGGCGACGAGCAGCTCGGGGCGGCCGATCACCGCGCGGGCGATGGCGATGCGCTGCTGCTCGCCGCCCGACAGGGTGGGTGGCCTGGCGCGGCCGCGATCGGTCAGCCCCACCCAGGCGAGCATCTCGCGCACCGGCGCCTCGATGTCGCTCTCCGATACGCCCGCGACACGCAGCGGGAGGGCGATATTGTCATAGGCGGAAAGATGCGGGACCAGCCGGAAGTCCTGGAACACCACGCCGATCCGGCGGCGGAAACCGGGCAGGCGGGTGCGGGGCAGGGCGCCGGCATCCTCGCCGAAGATGCGCACCGTGCCGCGGCTCGGCCGCTGGGCGAGATAGAGCAGCTTGAGCAGCGAGGTCTTGCCCGCGCCGGAAGGGCCGGTGAGGAAATAGAAACTGCCGGTGTTCAGCGAAAAGCTGACGTCGGAGAGAGTCTCGTCGCCCGAACCGTAGCGCAGGCCGACATTCTCGAATTGGACGATGCTGGCCATCAGGCTCCCGGCGCTTCTATTGCACCTGCCATCGCACAGAGGCCGATCCCGCTCAAGAAGCTGGGGATAGCCGGGCCGGGGACTCTTGTGGCCGCGAATCGATGGGTCTAGAATCATGACAATCGGGCGACAGGCCCCCGTGTCGTGAGCCGCGCTAATGATCCTCGAATGCAGCCAGTGCCGTACCCGCTATCTGGTGCCCGACAGCGCCATTGGCGCAGACGGCCGCACCGTGCGCTGCGCGAGCTGCAAGCACAGCTGGTTCCAGGCGCCGGTCGCGCTCGATCTGACTACGCGGGCCTCGCCCGCCGATGGTCCGGTCACGCCCGCGCCCAGGCGCGAAGCCGAAGTCCCGAAGCGCGAGGCGCCGGTAGCGCCGCGCGTGTTCGACGATGCTTCGATCAGCATGGCGGCGGGGGGACCTTCGCCGGACTATGATCCGTTCGCGACCCAGCCCCCGTTCAAGCCGCGCCGCAATCCCGCGCGACGCTGGACAGCCGCTGCCCTTGTGGCGGGCTTCTCGATGCTGCTGGGTACCGGCGCTATCCTCTATTCGGGCGCGCCCGGGCTCGCGGCGCAATTGGGCTGGGGCATGGGCATCGGCAGCGAGGTCGAGACGCCGCTCGTGTTCACCGACAAGAATGTCGAGCTGCGTACCCAGACCAATGGCAGCGAGCTGTTCATCATTTCGGGCAAGGTGGCGAACCCCAGCGCCGAAAAGCAGCATGTGCCCGACATCCGCATCGAGCTGAAGGACGATCAGGACCGGCTGGTCTATAGCTGGCGGGTCACCCCGCAGCTGCGCGAGCTGGGGCCGAAGCAGGTGATCGACTTCAACTCGGCCCAGCTCGATCCGCCGCGCAGCGCGCGTTCGGCCAAGCTCAGCTTCGCTACCGAAATCGGCGGCTGACCCACCAGAGCCGTGCGCCGTGCAGTGCCGCGGCGACCACCATGCCCATGCCTGACGCCAGCGCCAGCCCGATCGGGCCCAGATCGGCCATGCGAACGAGCACCAGCCCCGCGCCTCCGGTGACGAGGAAGAAGGCGATCACCGAGTTGATGCCCGCGACCACCTGGTCGCCGAGCGAGCGCAGCGCATAGACGAACACCACCTGGACGCCGTCGAACAGGATGAAGGGCGCCCAGACGGGCAGCATCATCAGGGCGAGCGTGCGCACCTCCGGCACCGCGGGGAACAGCGCGACAAAGGGATGGGGGATCAGGATCAGCAGGACGGCCAGCAGCCCCGTCGCCAGCGCGGCAAGCGCGGCGGCGATCGCGGCACGCCGGGCCGCGGCTTCGGGAACGCCCTCGCCGACTGCATTGCCGACGCGGACCCCAGCTGCGGATCCCAGCCCCAGCGCCACCGAGAAGGTCACGTTGTGAATAGCGAACACGATCTGGAAGGCGTGGGTGGTGACGTCGCCCAGTTCGGTGGAAAGCGCGATCAGGATCGAGAAGCCGATCAGCTCGAGGCCCGAGGCGATCGCAGGCACCAGGCCGAATTTGGCGAGGCCGAGCGCGCCGCGCAGCGAATCGCCGCTGAAGAGATGAGCAAGGTCGTGCACGCCGCGCTGGCGGGCACGGGGGAGCGTCCAGGCGGCGGCGACCATTCCCGCCGCGCCCAGCGCCGATGCGATCGCGGTGGCCAGCGCTGCGCCGGTGGCGCCCATCGCGGGCAGGCCGAGATGCCCGGCGGACAGCGCCCAGGCGAGCAGCGCGTTGATCGGCAGGATCGCCAGATTGATGACGGTTACCCGCTGCGGGCGGCTCACTCCTTCAAGGAAGAAGCTTGCCGTGATGATCAGCAGCTGAAAGGGATAGGCGAGCGCCATCACCCGCACGACATCGGCGGCAAGCGGCGCGATCTCGGCTGCGACGCCGATCCCCAGCAGCATCGGCTCGGCAAAGGCGAACAGCAGAAGCGCGCTGATCAGCCCGAGCGCGAGGGCGAGCACCAGGCCCTGGTGGAACACGCGCCCGGTGCCGGGCAGATCCTTCGCGCCATCGGCCCGAGAGACATGGACGAGCACGCCGGTCAGCGCGCCCAGTCCCATCACGATGCCCGGAAAGGTCAGCGCGCGGCTCGCCCCCAGCGCGGCGACCTGCTCGGTGCCGGTGAAGCCGACCACGACCACATCGGTCACGTGCAGGATCGTCCAGTTCAGGCTGGTCAGCGCTACCGGCCAGGCCAGTGACAGGATTCGGCGCATCTCGGCGGAAAGATCGGAAGAGAGGCGCATGGGAGGGCGCGCTTAGCGGATTTCATTTCATTTGGAAAAGCGTCGCGGAAGCGCTTGCCAAGTCCGAAACGCGTTGCTAGGGGCCGCTGCCTTACCAGCCGTTGGTATCCCAACCAGCGGATTTCACGTGCGGTCGTGGCGGAACTGGTAGACGCGCAACGTTGAGGTCGTTGTGGCCGAAAGGCCGTGGAAGTTCGAGTCTTCTCGACCGCACCAGTGAAAAATGCAGGCACCCGGCGATATCGCCGCGGTGCCGCAATTTTTTCGGAACCGGCACATTTCTGCGACATGTCGCGATTAGCCACGCCGTGTTCATGGTAGCGGTGCCAATGCGCCGCCCGGGGTTTCGAAAAGGGTGGGAAATAGATGCGTTCGACGTTGATGCTGGGGTCCGCGATTGCCGGGTTGCTTGTCGGCGCCATGCCGGGCGGCGCACTGGCCCAGACGCAGCAGCCCGCCCCCGCACCTTCGTCCCAGGATCATCCGCAGCCTGCCCGGCCGACCGCTACCGCCCAGGATCAGGGCGCCGAGGATATGGGCGACGAAGGCGCGATCGTCGTCAACGGCGTGCTGCCGGGCGCGGTGAAGACCGACGTGAAGCCCGAGGTCCAGCTCAACCCGGCCGATATCCGCGCTTATGGCGCCTCCAACGTATCCGAGCTGATCACCGCCCTGCAGGCGCAGCTGGGCAGCGGCTCGGGGCGGGGCGACGAGCAGCCGGTGATCCTGATCAGCGGCCGCCGCTCGAGCATGAACGAGGTCCGCGACCTGCCGACCGAGGCGATCGACCGGATCGACATCCTGCCGGAGGAAGTCGCGCTGCAATATGGCTATGGCGCCACGCAGAAGGTGATCAACTTCGTCCTGCGCCGCCGCTTCCAGGCGGTCACCACTGTGCTGGAAGGGCAGATGCCCACCGCCGGCGGCAATTTCACCGGCAGCGGCAACGTCAACATCCTCAAGCTCAACCGCGACGGCCGGGTGACGCTGGACGTCAAGTACAACCAGAATTCGTCGATCCTCGAGAGCGAGCGCGGCGTGAGCCGGGCGGGCAATGCGCTGTTCGACACGACCGGCAATATCGTCGGCCTCGGCAACGAGGTCACCGATCCGGTCACGGGTGCCGTGATCGGCCGGGAGATCGATCCGGCGCTCAGCGCGCTTGCCGGCGTGCCGGTGACGCGGGCCGGGGTGCCGTTTGGCAGCCCCCAGTCGCTTGCCGGCTACGCGGCCAATGCGAACGATCCCAACGTCACCGATCTCACACCCTATCGTACCCTTGTCGGTCCGGCGAAGACGCTGAACGTCAGCGGCATCTACAATCGCGCGCTCTCGCCCAAGGTGAGCGCGACGGCGACGATCAATCTGGACGTCACGGAAAGCGAATCCTGGCTTGGCCTGCCCAGCGCGACGCTGACCCTGCCGGCCGGCAATCCCTTCTCGCCCTTCGGGCAGAACGTCCAGTTGCTGCGCTACTACGACAATCTCAACCCGCTCACCCGCTCGAGCGGCAGCCAGGCGCTGCGCGGCGAGGTGACGATCAACGGCGACAGTTCGCCCTGGATCAACAGCTGGCGCTGGTCGCTCAACGCGAATTACCAGCAGACCGGCAGCGATTCGACGACGACGCGCGGCGTCGATCCGAGCGTGGCGCAGGCGCTGCTCAACGCCAATGACCCGAACTTCAATCCGTTCGCGGCGATCCCCTATAGTGCGATCGGCAGCCGTCCGGACGACTGGACCGAATCGACGACCAGGGTCGGCAATGTCGAGTTCCTCACCAACGGCCCGCTGTTCAAGCTGCCGGCGGGCGACGTCACCGGCAGCATCCGCGTGGCGGGGCGCACCAACGACCTGTCGGGCAAGTCCTTCCGCTCGGGCCTGTACAGCGCGAGCGACATCTCGCGCGACACCGGCGCGATCCGTGGCAACATCTCGATCCCGATCACCAGCCGCCGCCGCGCGGTGCTCGACGCGATCGGCGACTTCTCGGTCAACGCCAATATCGAAGTCGAGCAGCTTTCCGACTTCGGGCGGCTGACCACGACGGGCTATGGCTTCAACTGGTCGCCGATCACCCAGGTCCAGGCGATCGTCAGCTTCATCGACGACAGCAACGCGCCGACGCCCGGCCAGCTCGGCAATCCGGTGGTCACCACGCCCAACGTCACCGTCTACGACTTCGTGCGCGGCGAGAGCGTCAACATCACCCAGATCAGCGGCGGCAATGCGCTGCTGAGCGCCGACAGCCGCCACGTGTTCCGCGCTGGCCTGAACATCCGGCCGTTCACCGAGACCAATCTCGGCATCGTGGTGAACTACACCAATTCGCGGTTCCGCAACGCGATCCAGAGCTTCCCCGGCGCATCTGCCGAAGTCGAGGCGGCGTTCCCCGACCGCTTCGTGCGCGACGGCAGCGGCCGGCTGCTCAGCATCGACGCGCGCCCGGTGAACTATGACCGGACCGAGCATTCGGAGCTGCGCTGGGGCTTCAACCTGTTCCTGCCGATCGCCTCGCCCCAGCAGAAGCGCATGCGCGAGCGCCGCGAGATGTTCCAGAAGGCACGCGAGGAATCGCGCCGCACCGGCCAGCCGCTGCCGCCCGAAATGACGGCGATGTTCGAGCAGTTCCGCAAGCTGGGCCAGCAGTCGAGCCTGTTCGGCGGCACGCAGGGCGGCCAGTTCCGCGGCCCGCGGCCCGAGGGCCAGCAGGGCCAGGGACAGGAGGCACCGCCGCGACCGCCGGCCGACGGCCCCGGTGCCGGTGGGCCGCCGGGTGGCGGCGGTCCGCGCTTCGGTGGCCCCGGTGGCGGCGGCCGAGGCGGTTTTGGTGGCGGCGGCGGCGGCGGCAACCGCATCATCCTCAGTGCCTATCATACCTGGGTGCTGCGCGACGAAATCCAGATCCGCCCGGGCCTGCCGGTCATCGACCGGCTGGGCGACACAACCAGCCAGGCGATCGCGGCGCACCGGGTGGACTTCACCGCCGGAGTGAAGCGCGATGCGCTGCTGGTTCAGCTCAATGGCAATTGGCAGAGCGGCACCCGCACCACGGGCGGCACCACCGGCCTGCCGGGCAGCACCGGAGAGCTCAATTTCGGCAGCCTCGCCAAGCTGAACCTGCTCACCGAGTTCAACCCCGGCCAGGACATCGACTTCCTGCTCAAGCACCCCTGGTTCCGCGGATCGCGGATCCAGCTGCGCGTCGACAATATCTTCGATGCGCGCCAGCGGGTGACCGACGAGAATGGCGCGACCCCGGCCGCCTATGCGCCGAACCTGCGTGATCCGATCGGACGCACGGTGAAGCTCACTTTCCGCAAGCAGTTCTTCTGAGGCTGATCTCCCTCTTCCCTCCCGCGGAGGGGAGAGGGAGATTTCAGTGTGCCGCCAGCGGCGCAGCGGCTTCGCGGCTGGCGCGCAGGCCGGGGCGGAAGCGGCCCTGCTGGTCCTGATCCATGATCCGGCGATAGAGCAGGGTGATCGAGACGCGGCGGTTGCGCGGGTCGGCGGGGTTCTCGACGATCAGTGGCTCGCGGTCGGCCACGCCCTCGATCCGCTCGAAGCGCGTTTCGCTGACGCTGCCCGACAACAGGCGCCGGCGAGTCGCCTCGGCGCGGCCGCTGGAGAGCATCCAGTTGTTCATCGCCAGCGGATCGCCGTACCCAAGACTATCGGTATGGCCGCGGATCATGATCGGGTTTTCCATGCCCTTGATCGAGTCCGCGATGGTGCCGACCAATGCGCTCGCCTCGGGCACCAGCGCGGTCGTGCCGAGGTTGAACATCGAATAATTGGCATCGTCGAGCAGGTCGATCCGCATGCCGTCGCGCGTCGGCACGAAGCGGACATGGTTGGCCAGCTTCGACAGCGCGGGCGTCGCGCGCATGCGCTGGCGGATCCGCTTGGCGGTCTCCTCGAAGTTCTTCTGGTCCTGCTGGGTCAGCGCGCGCTGGTCCTTGAGCGTGCCCTTGGTGCCGGTGCCGACATCCTTGCCGCCGCTGCCGCCCACGGGGACGGTCAGCGACTTGGTGCCGGTCTGCGATGCCTTGCCCGGATAATTGTCGCGCTGGTTGATCGCCTCACCGCCGAACAGGCCGTTCGAGCCGGCGCTGTTCTGCTTGAGCTCGACCAGGGTCGGCGCGAAGTAGTCGGCCAGCGCCTTGCGCTGCTTCTCGGTGGTGGCGCCGAGGATCCACAGCAGCAGGAAGAACGCCATCATCGCGGTCACGAAGTCCGCGTATGCGACCTTCCAGGCGCCGCCGTGATGGCCGCCATGTCCCTCGACGATGATCTTCTTGACGATGATCTTCGGCTGGAGCTGGTTCCCATGGGGTGCGCGTTGCGCAGCCACTTACCGACCCCTCAATCCGTCGAACACTTCGCCGAAGCCCGGCTGGTTGGCGTGCGCGATGCTGGAGCGGGCGGCCTCGATCACCAGCGGCTGCGGATGGCCGTGGAGCGAGGCGATGATGATCTGCTTCACCACATGATAGATCGCCGAATCGGCGTCGATCACCTGCTGCAGGCGGCCGGCGAGCGGGGCGACGATGCCATAGGCCAGAAGCACGCCCATGAAGGTGCCGACCAGCGCCGAGCCGATCATCGCGCCGAGGATGCTCGGCGGCTTGTCGATCGAGCCCATGGTCTTCACCACGCCGAGCACGGCCGCGACGATGCCGAGCGCCGGCAGCGCGTCGCCGAGCGACTGGAGGGTTGTCTGCGGGCCCTGCACTTCGTGGTGGTGGGTCTTGATCGAGTTGTCCATCACCTCCTCGACCGCGTGCACGTCGAGCGTGCCCGACGAGACGACGACGAGGCGCAGCGTATCGGTGATCAGGTTGATCAGCGTGTGATCGGCGAGCAGGCGCGGATATTCGGCGAAGATCGCGGAGGACTTGGGATCCTCGACATGCGGCTCGAGCGCGATCGGGCCCTCGGTCCGCAGCATCTTCATCAGCTTCGAGACCAGAAAGATGGTGTCGAGATAGTCCTGCTTCTTGTACTTCGGGCCCTTCAGGACCTTCATGAAGCCGCCACCGAGCGCCTTCAGCTCCTTCATCGAATTGCCGATGACCAGCGCGCCGATCGCGGCGCCGCCGATGATGAGCATCTCGTGCGGAATCGCTTCGAGCACGGGGCCGAGTGCGCCGCCGGTGATCGCGAAACCACCGAAGACCATCACCAGCAGAATGACCAGGCCGATTGCCGGAAACATGTGCGCGAAACCCCCGAATTGTCGTCTCGGTTAACGACCGCTTCGCCGTGATATTCAGCGGAAAAACATGGTTAATTCGTTACCGGCTCGAATTATTTCGCGGATTCGCTTGAATATCGGCGCAAATCCTCTGGCGGCGGCGCCTTGCGGGGCGCGCACCGGAAAAGGCATGCGGTTGCAGCGGTTTACTTGAGATAGTCGAACAGCGAGACGCTGTTGAGCTTGGTAAAGCTGGCCTGGGTCGCCTGCAGCACGGTCAATGTCTTCTGCAGATTGGCGACCGCCGTCGGGATATCGGTGTCCTCGATACCCGAGCGTGTGGCTTCGCGGGTCTCGGCCACGTCGGTAAGCCGGTCGGCCTGGAGATCGAGCCGGGCGCCGCGCGCACCCACCGATGCACGGGCGAGCGAGACCTGGTCGATCGAAGCGTTGATGCCGGTCAGCGCGGTGCCTGCCGCGGCCTTCACGTTCGTGCCGGACTTGAGCGCATCGGCAAGGTCGCCGATCGTCTTGAACATGTCGCCATCGGCGGTGCTGAACACCCGCTGGCCGCTGATGGTGGGCTGCACGCTCTCGCCATCGGCGACCGGGATGGCCGAGGGTTCGCCGGTGCCGGCGAAGCTGATCGAGCCGTCGGCATTCTTCACATAGGCGGTATCGCCGGTGGCGCCGCCGAACAGCGGCTGGCCGCGGATATCGTCCTTGGTGTTGGCGAGGCCGTACAGCGTGTCGCGGATCGCACTCAGTTCCTCGCCGATCGCGGCGCGGTCGGAATCCGACAGCGTGTCGTTGGCGGCGCGGGTGGCGAGCTCGAGTGCGCGCTGCAGCTGCGTATCGACGCCCTCGAGCGCGGTATCGGTCTGGGAAAGCACGCCCTGGGCGACGTTGATGTTCGCCTTGTAGGTGGCATCGCCGGTCGAGGCGCGCTGGATCTGCTGCAGCTTCACATAGGCGGCCGCATCCGATGCCGCAGTGATCCCCAGCTTGGTGGTGGCGATCTGGGTCTGCGTCTTGTCGGCCTCTGCGGTCAGCTGGGTCATCAGCGACACGGGACGGCTGTACATCTGCGAAGTGGAGATGCGCATGGTCTTTTACCTGATATCGAGGATCGACTGGAGCGTTTCGCGCGCGACCTGGATCACCCGCGTGGACGCCTGATAGGCCTGCTGGAAGCGCATCAGATCGACCGCCTCCTCGTCAATGTTCACGCCGCTCACCGAATCGCGCGCCGAGATCGCCGAATCGCGAATCGAGCTCTGCGCGTCGGCGACGCTGTTGCGCCCCGCGAGCGCGGCGCCGTTGGCGGCCGTTAGATCGGTCACGCCCTGCTCGAAATTGCCGCTGGTGCGCAGCGTGTCGAATCCGGCGAGATTGCTGTTGTCGCGCGTGCCACCGCCGGCCTTCGCTGCGGCGATGCCGCGCGGATCGGTCAGCGTCACGCTGAGGTTATAGGCCGGGTCGCCCACCGAGAAGATCGGCTGGCCGGGATTGCCCTGCAGGTCGACGCCGGCGGCCTGCACCGCATTGACGCCGTCGGCGAAGCTCTTCGCCATATCGCTGATCTGGTCGCGTGCGGCG
>PJUL01000962.1_pt1 | contig 15218 bp, 13 predicted proteins | sample 1512221 | NCBI WGS metagenome assembly PJUL01 (sample SAMN08177667, study PRJNA422409) | Feces metagenome, whole genome shotgun sequencing project.
GCCCTGCTCGAGAAGGAAGGCGCGGCCTATGACGTCGCCGGCTATCGCGACGCCCCGGCGGGCCTCCGCATCTGGCGCGGAGCCACCGTCGACACCGCCGATATCGAGCCGCTCGGCCCCTGGCTTGACTGGGCCTACGCCGCAGCACGCAACGCATAATCGTCATCCCGGCGACAGCCGGGACCCAGAGCACAAGCGACATCCCCTGTAACCCTGGGCCCCGGCTTTTGCCGGGGTGACGGGTGGAGAACCAAAATGCCCAAGGTACTGATTTCCGACAAAATGGATCCCAAGGCCGCCGAGATCTTCCGCGCCCGCGGCGTCGAGGTCGACGAGATCACCGGCAAGACCCCGGAAGAACTCAAGGCGATCATCAACAACTATGACGGCCTCGCCATCCGCAGCTCGACCAAGGTGACCCAGGAGATCCTCGACGCGGCGCCGAACCTCAAGGTCGTCGGCCGCGCCGGCATCGGCGTCGACAATGTCGATATCCCCGCCGCCTCGGCGCGCGGCGTGGTCGTGATGAACACCCCGTTCGGCAACTCGATCACCACCGCGGAGCACGCTATCGCGCTGATGTTCGCGCTCGCCCGCCAGCTGCCCGAGGCCGATGCCTCGACCCAGGCCGGCAAGTGGGAGAAGAATCGCTTCATGGGCGTCGAGCTCACCGGCAAGACCCTCGGCCTGATCGGTGCCGGCAATATCGGCTCGATCGTCGCCGATCGCGCGCTCGGCCTGCGCATGAAGGTCGTCGCCTTCGATCCGTTCCTCACCCCGGAGCGCGCGATCGAGATGGGCGTCGAGAAGGTCTCGCTCGACGACCTGCTGCTGCGTGCCGACTTCATCACGCTGCACACCCCGCTCACCGACCAGACCCGCAACATCCTCTCGGCCGAGAACCTCGCCAAGACGCGTCGCGGCGTGCGCATCATCAATTGCGCGCGCGGGGGCCTGATCGACGAGGCGGCGCTCAAGCAGGGCCTCGAATCGGGCCATATCGCCGGTGCCGCGCTAGACGTGTTCGCCGTGGAGCCCGCGAAGGAGCACCCGCTGTTCGGCACGCCGAACTTCGTCTCGACGCCGCACCTCGGCGCGTCGACCACCGAAGCACAGGTCAATGTCGCGATCCAGGTCGCGGAGCAGATGGCCGATTTCCTCGTCTCGGGCGGCGTCACCAACGCGCTCAACATGCCGAGCCTCTCGGCCGAGGAAGCCCCGCGCCTCAAGCCGTACATGGCGCTTGCCGAGAAGCTCGGTTCGCTGGTCGGCCAGCTCTCGCATGGCGAGCTCAAGAATATCGCGATCGAGAGCGAAGGCGCTGCCGCCGAGCTCAACCAGAAGCCGATCGTCGGCGCGGTGCTCGCCGGGCTGATGCGCGTCCATTCGGACACGGTGAACATGGTCAATGCGCCGTTCCTCGCGAAGGAGCGCGGCCTCGACGTGCGCGAGGTCCGTCACGACCGCGAGGGCGATTACCACACGCTGGTCCGCGTCACCGTCGGCACCGCCCAGGGCGATCGCTCGGTCGCGGGCACGTTGTTCGGCAATTCGGCCCCGCGCCTGGTCGAGCTGTTCGGCATCAAGGTCGAGGCCGATCTCGCCGGCAACATGCTCTACATCGTCAACGAGGACGCACCGGGCTTCATCGGCCGCCTCGGCACCACGTTGGGCGAGGCGGGCGTCAACATCGGCACCTTCCATCTCGGCCGCCGCGAAGCGGGTGGCGAAGCCATCCTGCTGCTCTCGGTCGACGAGAAGGTCGGCGAAGAACTCCTCGCCAAGGTCCGCGCGCTTCCGGGCGTGAAGACCGCGATGGCGCTGGCGTTCTGACGAACTAGTCCCTCTCGCCTGGTCGCGTGCGCCGAGTGCGCGTCTGGGCTATAGCCCTCTCCCCATCGGGGAGAGGGTTGGGAGAGGGGCAGTGCCGCAAACCGACAAGGCGTTGCTTGCGCGAGCGAAAGCGATGCGCGCCAACCCCACGCCCACCGAGACCGCAATGTGGCGCATCCTCCGCGCCAAACAATTCGAGGGCGTGAAATTCGCTCGCCAAGTGGTGATCGCGCCCTATATCGCCGACTTCGTCGCGCGTTCTCGCGGATTGATCATCGAGATCGACGGCGACACGCACGCCTTGCGCGACGTTCAGGACGCGCTGCGTACGGCTTGGCTGGAACGGCAAGGATATCGCGTGATCCGGTTCACGAACTACGAAGTGGGGAGCAATCTGGAAGGGGTGGCATATGCCGTCAGCGTGGCGCTTGCCGCGACTGCCCCTCTCCCCAGCCCTCTCCCCGGAGGGGAGAGGGAGTAATATGAGCGGACTGTTACCCGAAGGCTTTCACGATCGCCTCCCGCCCGCGGCGGATGCTGCCACCCGGCTCGAGAGCCGCGTGCTCGGCGTTGCGCGCGCCTATGGCTATGAGCAGGTCGATCCCCCGCTCGCCGAATTCGCTGACGAGCTGAGCGCACGCCTCAAGGCCGCCGGTGGCCTGCGCGACGCGGTGCGCTTCGTCGACCCGGTATCGCAGCGCACGCTGGCGATCCGTCCTGATCTCACTGCGCAGGTCGGCCGTATCGCCGCCACCCGCATGGCGCACCATCCGCGCCCGGTGCGCCTTTCCTATGCCGGCCCGGTGATGAAGCTCTCGGCTTCGGAGCTCGATCCGTTGCGCGCCACCCGCCAGATCGGCGCCGAGCTGATCGGCCTCGACACCGTGCCCGCCGCCACCGAAGTGGTGCGCGTCGCGATCGAGGCGCTGCAGGCGGCCGGGGTGCAGGGCATCGCGCTCGATTTCACCTTGCCCGATCTGGTCGATTGCCTGGCGGGCGACAGCCTGACCCCGGCCCAGCTCGCCACGCTGCGCGAACGCCTCGACGCCAAGGATGCCGCCGGCGTCGCCGCGATCGATCCGCGCTATCTGCCGCTGATAGAGGCGGCGGGGCCGTTCGATGCCGCGATCGAGCGGCTGCGCACCATCGATGCGGGCAAGGCGCTTGCCACGCGCCTCGACGGTCTTGCCGAGATTGCCGCGAGCATCCGCGGCCAGGCCGCGCTCACCCTCGATCCCACCGAGCGCCACGGCTTCGAATATCAGAGCTGGCTCGGCTTCTCGGTGTTCGCGCAAGGAGCGCGGGCGGAGATCGGCCGCGGCGGCACCTATACGATCCTGCACGGCAATGGCCGTGAGGAGACTGCGGTCGGCTTCTCGCTGTTCGCCGATCCTATCCTCGATGCGGCGATCGGCGTGGGCGAGCGCCGCCGGCTGTTCCTGCCCTTCGGCACGCCGGCCGGCATCGGCGCGGGCCTGCGCGCGGAAGGCTGGGTCACGGTTGCCGCGCTGGAGGAGGACGACACGCCCGAGGCGCAGCTCTGCACGCATGTGCTGCGCGATGGGGCGCCGGCGGCGGTCTAGGTCGCCGCTTCTATAAAACCGTCACCCCGGCCTCGTGCCGGGGGCCACGGTGCCAAACGGGATAGGTATCGACCTCCAGCCCATGGCGTGCCTCCCGGAACGAGTCCGGGGTGACGATGGGATTTGCAGCCGTGCTGTCCTTGCAATGTAGGATTTGACCTGCTTGGCTTCCGCGGCCGGACGTAAACCCGGCCGCTCTTTCAAACCGTAGGAAAGATAGGACTCGTCCTGCGTAAGCATGTTGCGCGCCGGAAAGGTCGGCGCGCCTCTATGACTGTAGAGACTTTTGTGACCTTCCGCGCGCCACCACCGGATTCCGCCCGAGTCGCCGTGGCGCCAAAATAGGATCAGCGTGCCAGCAATTCCGCCGCCCGGCCTTCGAGGAACGCGGGCACCGCCGCCGTCACGGCATCGCGGAAGCGCGCATCCTCGGCGAGCTGAGCCGGAAACACCTGGCGCAGCGCCAGCACGCCGGCTGCCGGATCGCTACCCGAAGCCGCGCCGGCCAGCACGTCCGCAAGCGGATCGGTGATCTTGTCGCCGGCCTCGGCCTTGCGGCGCAGGAAGGCGATCCAGGCCGCCACCGGCACCGCCAGTCGCGTCACGTCCTCGCCTGCCGCGAGCCGGTCGCGGACGGTGTCGAGCAGGCGATAGGGCAGCTTCTGGGAGCCGTCCCAGGCGATCTGGCTGAGCAGATGGCGGATCGCGGGGTTGCGGAACCGGTCCTGCACCGCGCCGGCATAGCTTTGCACGTCGAGGCCCTCGACCGGCTTGAGCGAGCCGGCGATGTCCTCGTGCATCAGCCGGCCGACAAAGGCGCCGAGGGCAGGATCGCTCACCGCCTCGAACACCGTCTCATGGCCGAGCGCGAGGCCGATATAGGCAAGGCTCGAATGCGCGCCGTTGAGGATGCGCAGCTTGGCCTGCTCATAGCCCTGAACGTCGTTGGTCAGGGTCACGCCGGCGGCGCCCAGGTCAGGCCCGTCGGTCAGGTCGAAGCGCTGCAGCACCCACTGCGTGAAACGCTCGCGCTGCACGGCGGCGGCGTCGGTGACGCCGAGCTCCCCGGCGACCTTGGCGAGGAACGCGGGGTCGCTTGCCGGGGTAATCGAATCGACCATCGAATCGGGGAAGGCGACTTCCTGCGCGATCCAGTCGGCGAGGCCCTTATCCCATTCGCCGGCGAGGGCGACGCAGGCGGCGCGAAGCTTGCCGCCATTGCCGGTCATGTTGTCGCAGCAGAGCATCGCGAAGGGCGCGGCACCGGCGGCGCGGCGATCGGCGAGGCCCGAGACGATCCAGCCGATCACGCTCGCCGGTTCGTCCGGGCGGGCGCGGTCATGGACGATGTCGGGATGGTTGAAGTCGATGCTGCCATCGGCGCCCAGGCAATAGCCCTTCTCGGTCACCGTGCTGGTCGCGAGTTTGACCGCCGGATCGGCGAGCAGGGTGCGTAGCCTGGCGCCCTCGCCGGGGCCGATCGCGTCCGAATGGGCGGCGATGATGCGGGTCGCCGGCTCGCGGTCGATCACCGCCAGCGTGTAGAGCCCGTCCTGCGCCTTGAGTGCGTCGACCGTGCCCGCGCTGCGCAGCGAAACCGCAGCGATGCCCCAGCGGGGATCGCTATCGAGCACCCGGTCGAACACGTCCGCCTGGTGCGCGCGATGGAAGGCGCCGGGACCGAAATGGACCACGCCCGTGCGGATCGAGGCGATGTCGTGACCCGGCCGGGCGATTGCGGCGGGAAGCGAGGCGAGTGCGGCGCGCGAAAGGCTGGTCATGATCCCGGTGTCAACGCCGCCGGGCGATCAAAGTCAATGGCGCACCGTTGCGATCCCGAGGACGGTCGTTGCCGTCAGTAGGAATCGGTCGACGAGGGACTTTTGACGCCGGGGATCAGGCTGCCCGTGTAAAGCGGCTTCGGTTCGCGCTCGTCAGGCATCAGGAAACGGACCTGCCGATTGGGGAAATCGATCTCGACTCGCCGAAAACTGCGCAACGCATCCATGCCGAGCAGCAGCGCCGGGCGCCGGGTGAGGCCGAAACGCTCGAACGGAGTCACATCGGCAAAGGCGACTGGCATCGCGCCGAAGCGCACCTTGCCGACCAGGATGTTGGGCACTTGGGTATAATCGGCGAGGGTCTGGGCGCCCGTCACGCTGGTCAGCTTGATCTTCTGTGCCGGCGGAACGTCGCGGCCGATGCGCTTGCGCAGCGCGCTGTTCCCCATGGTGACCTGGCTGCCGGTGTCGAGCACCACCTGTATCCGGGTATCGTTGTAATAGGCGTCGGTCACGATCAACTGGCCGAACACATTCTTGGCGGTCACCACGATCTCGTTGCGATCGCGCTTCGAGAACGCCTTGCGCTTCACGCTGGGGCGTACCGCCATCGTGCCTTTCTCGAAGTCGATGGTGACCTGATGGTTGCGCAGCGTATCGATGCCCAGCAACCCGAGCGCGCCGAGATTGCGCGCCTCCAGCGCGGGGGCGATGATGGTGTGTTGCTCGCCGATCGACTTGATGCTCAGGCCGGGCACCACCACCGTGCCCACTGTATCGCGGCCGGTCATCGAGGTGATCACCACCGGAGAAGAGGCGCCGAGCTTGAGCGAGCCGGCCAGTTCTCGCGAGACGACAGTGCGTTCGGCACCCGTGTCGATGATGAAATTATAGGGTCCGCTGGCGCCCACGGCGACGGGAACGGTCAGGCGCTTGTCGATCTCGCCCAGCGCCAGCAGCGTCGCCTCGACGTCCTCCGGACTGGGCATGGTCAGCTCGGGATCCTGCGGCGGCGGGGTATGCGGCACCGGGTTCTGGAGGTCATGGGCTCCGGCGGTTGCGGCCAGCGGGAGCAGGAGAAGCACTGCGAGCCTTTTCATGGATGTGAAGGTACACCCATCGATGTTGCGCAGCAATTGTCTGAATTGTGTCTAATCGAGCCGCATCGCCTCGGCCGCGATGTCTTCCGCTTCCATCAGCAGTGCATCCTCGGTCACGCCCTGCGCGACATTTTCGCGACCGATCATGATCAGCACGGGCACCGCCATGGGGGAGACGCGGGGCAGATCGACGTGCAGCATCGTGTCGGCGGCGGTATCGAGCAGATGGCCGAGCCGCCCGACATCGGTCATCCGTGCCCGCGCATCGGCCCAGGCGGCGCGCAGCAGCAGATGGTCGGGCTCGTACTTGCGCAGCACGTCGTAGATCAGGTCGGTCGAGAAGGTGACCTGGCGCCCGGTCTTCTTCTTGCCCGGATGCTGGCGCTCGACCAGCCCGCCGATGATCGCCACCTCGCGGAACGCACGCTTGAGCAGCGCCGACCCCTGCACCCATTCGACGAACTCATGCTCGAGAATGTCGGGGGAGAACAGCGCCGCGGGATCCTCGATCTTCTCCAGCCCGTAGACCGCCAGCGCATAGTCATTGGCGACGAAGCCCAGCGGCTTGAGCCCCAGCGCCTCCATCCGCCGCGTCACCAGCATGCCGAGCGACTGGTGCGCGTTCCAGCCCTCGAAGCTGTAGGCGACCATGTGGTGCTTGCCCTCGTGCGGAAAGGTCTCGACCAGCAACTGGCCCGGCGCAGGGATGGCGGAGCGGCGCTCCTGCACTTCCAGCCATTCTCGAACGTCGTCGGGAAAGCGCCGCCACTGGCTGCGGTCATGTAGGAAGCGGCGGACGCGCTCGGCCAGCGTCGCGGTGATCGCCAGCCGGGCCCCCATATAGGAGACATAGCGCGCCGGCTTGGCGGTGGCGCGGACGATCAGGTCGGTCAGTTCGACCCGCTCGACCTCCACTGCCATGCCGGCGAAGACAAAGGCGTCACCGGGCGAGAGCTGGGTGCCGAACGCTTCCTCGACCTTGCCGAGCCGGCGGCCGTTCTTGAAGCGGACCTCCATCATCGGGGATTCGACGATGATGCCGGCATTGAGCCGATGCTGCGCAATAAAAGCCGGGGTGGTGACCCGCCACAGCCCGTCCTTGCCCTTGGTGAGCCGCTTGAACTTTTCATAGGCGCGCAGGGCATAGCCGCCATCGGCGATGAAGCTCAGCACCCGGTCGAACGTTTCGTTGGGCAGCGCCGAATAGGGCAATGCTGCGCGAATCTCCTGCAGCAAAGCATCGCGGTCGAAAGGGGCGGCGCAGGCGCAGGCCATGACATGCTGCGCCAGCACGTCGAGCGCGCCGGGGCGGAAGACATCGGGATCGAGCTCGCCATGCTCGACGGCATCGAGCGCGGCGCGGGCCTCGAGATATTCGAAGCGGTTGCCGGGGACGAGCACCGCTTCCGAAGGTTCGTCGAGCCGATGGTTGGCGCGGCCGATGCGCTGGAGCAGGCGCGAAGAGCCCTTGGGCGCCCCCATCTGGATCACGCAGTCGACATCGCCCCAGTCGACACCGAGATCGAGGCTGGCGGTGGCGACCAGCGCACGCAGCTGCCCGTCCGCCATCGCCTGCTCGGCGCGCTGCCGAGCCTCCAGACTCAAGCTGCCATGATGCACCCCGATCGGCAGCTTGAGCTCGTTGACCTTCCACAGCTGCTGGAAGACCAGCTCGGCGAGGCCGCGGGTGTTGCAGAAGACGATCGTCGTCCTGTGCGTCTCGATCTCGGCCATGACCTGGGGGATGGCATAGACGCCCGAATGGCCGGCCCAGGGCACCCGGTCCTCGGGCAGCAGGATGGCGATGTTAGGATCGGCGCCCTTTTCGCCCTGGACCAGCGTAACCGCGTCGATGTCGCCATGCGGTGCGAGCCAGGCGCGATAGCCGTCGGGGTCGGCCACCGTCGCCGAGAGCGCCACCCGGCGCAGGTTCGGGGCGAGGCGCTGGAGCCGGGCCATGGCCAGTGCGAGCAGGTCGCCGCGCTTGCCGGTGGCGAAGGCGTGGACCTCGTCGATCACCACCGTCTTCAGTCCCTCGAACATCGTCAGGCTGTCTTCGTAAGATAGCAGCAGACTCAGCGACTCGGGCGTGGTCAGCAGGACCTGGGGCGGGCGGGCGCGCTGGCGGACCTTCTTCTCCCAGGGCGTGTCGCCGGTGCGGGTCTCGACGCGGATCGGGGCACCCATCTCCTCGATCGGCGTCAGCAGGTTGCGCTGCACGTCGACCGCCAGCGCCTTCAGCGGCGAGATGTAGAGCGTGTGCAGCCCGTCGGCCGGGTTCTCGATCAGGTCCGCAAGCGTAGGCAGGAAGCCCGCCAGCGTCTTGCCCGCACCGGTCGGCGCGACCAGCAGCGCATGTTCGCCGCGGCGACCTGCCTCCAGCATCTCCAGCTGGTGGCGGCGTGGCGCCCAGCCGCGACGCGCGAACCAGTCCTGCAATATCGGGGGGAGCTGGGAACCGAAGGCCATCCCGACCATATAGGCATGATGGCGAAGCTCGGCGACTGGATCGATCCGCGGCCCACGGGCATCTATCTGCCCGCGGCCGATATCTGGATCGACCCTTCGCAACCGGTCCGCCGTGCGCTGGTCACCCACGGCCATGCCGATCACGCCCGGGGCGGGCACGAGGCGGTGTGGGCGACGCCGCAGACGCTGGCGATCATGGAAGCGCGCTACGGCCCGCAGAACGGCAACCCCGTAGCCTATGGCGAGCGGATCACGATGCACGGCATCGACATCCGCTTCGTTCCCGCCGGCCATGTCCTCGGTTCCGCCCAGATCGTGCTCGAGCATCGCGGCGAGCGGATCGTCGTCTCCGGCGATTATAAGCGCCGGGAAGACCCGACCTGCGCGCCCTTCGAGCCGGTGCCGTGCGACGTGTTCGTCACCGAGGCGACCTTTGGCCTTCCGGTATTTCGTCATCCCGAGACGCATGACGAACTCGACAAGCTGCTCGCCGCCCTGCGCGCCAATCCGGAGCGGTGCGTGCTGGTCGGCGCCTATGCGCTGGGCAAGGCGCAGCGGGTGATCAGCGAGCTGCGGGTGATGGGGTTCGACGATCCCATCTACATCCACGGCGCCTTGCAACGGCTGTGCGATCTCTATGTCGAGCAGGGCGTCGACCTCGGCGAACTGCGCCCGGCCACCGGCGTGGCCAAGGCCGAGCTGCAGGGGCGGATCATCCTTTGCCCGCCGGGCGCGCTCAACGATCGCTGGTCGCGGCGGCTGCCCGATCCGATCACGGCGATGGCATCGGGCTGGATGCGGGTGCGCCAGCGTGCCCGGCAGCGGAATGTCGAGCTGCCGCTCATTCTGTCGGACCATGCCGACTGGGACGAGCTGACCTGCACGATCCTGGAGCTTGAGCCGCGCGAGGTCTGGGTGACGCATGGCCGCGAGGATGCGCTGGTCCATTGGTGCCGGCTGCATCAGGTGAAAGCCAGGGCGCTGGACCTCGCCGGGTTCGAGGACGAGGACGACTGACGGCTTCCAACAGCTGAAAGCCGCGACTCGGATCCTTCGGGTGCGGAAAGTCACAAAAGTCTCTACAGCCAATGCAGCGCGCCGGCTGGCCTTCCACGCAACATGCTTGCGCGAATGTGATCCTATATTTCCAACAGATTGAAAGAGCGGCGGAAAATCTTCCGGCCCCACCAGTCAAACAGACGAAATCCTACATTGCAAGCCGCTCAGGCGGCGGCGCGGTCCGAGCCGGAGAACAGCCAGGCTTCGGCTGTCGCGCTATCCTCGAAGCAGCGGGCATAGCGCTGGTCGAGCGCGCGGCCGAGCTGGGTGCGCGCCAGCGTCTTGCCGATCACGAAGGCGAGCCGGCGGGAGCGATAGACGGGATCGGCCAGCATCGTGCGGAACGTCTCGACGCTGTCCTGCGCCTGGATCTTCATCTCGCGCAGGTCATTCAGCGTGAGATGCTGGTTCGGTCCGCAGGTCAGCTGCGTGTGCGCCTCGGCGCGCCGGGCCAGAAACGCATCGATATCCTCGGCCGTGAAAAAGCCGCTCATCCGGATGCGGACGAGGTCGCGGGCAGGCTCGACATCAATGGTGAAATCGGCGGACATCGAATCGGCGATACCTCGCTGCTGGCTACCAAAATCCTAAGGCCACGGCTTCCCTAGCGTCAACGGGTCCTGGGCCAGGCGAGCGTCGCGACCACCGGGAAATGATCGGAGGGATAGAGCGGCCCGTCATGGGCATCGATCGTGCGATAGCTGCGCACGGTGAAGCCGCGGGTGAACAGCCAGTCGATCCGCCGGTCGGCCACGCCCTTGAAGCCGTGGAAGGTCGCCTCCGGGCCGGTCGGGTGCGCGACGGCGGTGCGGGCGTCCGCCAGCGTTTCCGCAAGCAGCGCATGCGATCTGGATTCGGGCATGGTGTTGAAGTCGCCGGTGAGCACGACCGGCACGCGCCTGGGCAGGGCGGCGATATGCTTGCGGATCAGCTCCGCGCATTTCTCGCGCGCCGCTTCGTCCTCGTCGCGATAGGGGAAATGGGTGTTGAGCAGGTAGAAGCGCTTGCCGGCTTTGGTCTCGAACAGGCCCCAGGTCACCATGCGGGGGAAGATGTTGCCCCAGCTGATGCTGGCGACCTTGTCCGGCGTGTCCGACAGCCAGAAATTGCCCTGTTCGATCAGCTTGAGCCGATCGCGGCGATAGAAGACGCCCATATGCTCGTCGGCATGGCCGCCGCGGCGATCGATCCCGAACCAGCTATATTGCGGCAGCTTGCCGACCAGATACTCGCCCTGGAGCTGGAACAGCTCCTGCGTGCCGATCACGTCGGGCGCGGTGGCGGCCACCGTCTCGACGAACAGGTCGCGCCGCTTCTCCCAGATATTCGCGCCGTCCGACGGCGAGGGGTAGCGGACGTTGAAGCTCATTACGGTGAGCTTCTCCTGCGCCTGCGCCACGATCGGCAGCAACAGGGCCAGCAGTATCGACAGGAACCGAATCAACCCACGCCCTCCAGCGCCTTTTGCCGCCGCCGCTGCACCGAGCTGCCGATCCCCATCGCCTCGCGATATTTGGCGACGGTACGCCGGGCGATGTCGAAGCCCTTGGCGTTGAGCAGTTCGACGAGCGTATCGTCGGACAGGATCTTCTTGGGATCCTCGGCCTGGATCAGCGTGCGGATCGCGTTCTTCACGGCCTCCGCCGAGACCGCGTCGCCGCCCTCCGAGGACTGGATCGCCGAGGTGAAGAAATATTTCAGCTCGAACAGGCCGCGCGCGCAGCTGAGATACTTGTTCGACGTGACGCGGCTCACCGTCGATTCGTGCATCTCGATCGCCTCGGCGACCTGGCGCAGCGTCATCGGCTTGAGATGGGCGACGCCCTTGAGGAAAAAGGCTTCCTGCTGCTTCACGATCTCGGACGCGACCTTGATGATCGTGCGCTGGCGCTGGTCGAGCGCCTTCACCAGCCAGTTGGCGCTGGCCAGCATGTCAGACAGCCAGGCCTTGCTCGCCTTGTCCTGCGGGCCCGCGCTGACTTCGGTGTAATAGGCGCGGTTGACGAGCAGGCGGGGCAGGGTGGCGGCGTTGATCTCCACCGCCCAGCCGGCACCGCGGCGCGCGACGAAGATGTCGGGCGTGACCGCCAGCGTCGGTTCCCCGCCATAGCGGCAGCCGGGCTTGGGATCATAGTTGCGCAGCTCGCGGATCATGTCCGCGAGGTCCTCGTCATCGACGTCGCAGATGCGCTTGAGGCGCGCGAGGTCGCCGCGTGCGACCAGATCGAGATTGTCGATCAGCCGCGCCATGCACGGATCGTAGCGATCGGCTTCCTTCGCCTGGAGCGCGAGGCATTCGGCGAGGTTGCGCGCGCCGACCCCGGTGGGGTCGAAGGTCTGGATCGTCGCCAGCACCGATTCGACGCGGGCGAGCGCCACGTTCAGCCGGTTGGCGATGTCGAGCAGCGGTGCGGTGAGGTAACCGGCCTCGTCGATCTGGTCGATCAGGTGCGCGGCGATGAACAGCTCGCGCCCGTCGATACTGGTGCCGGCCTGGGCCATCAGATGATCGGCCAGGCTGAGATCGGCGCTGCCGAGATTGTCGAAATCCGGCCCATCCTCGGGCGCGGCGCCGCCGCTGGCGCCGGTCAGGCCTAGGCTGCCGTCCATCCCCGCGCCCAGCGTGTCGCTGCCGCTGTCGTGGTGGAAGGTCTCGGTGGCGAAATCGACGTCGAGTGCGGCCTCGCCAGACGCCTCGCCGCCGCCGGCGATCAGTTCGCTGGCATCGGCGGGACCGTCGCGTTCCTCGAAGCCGCCGTCCGGCTCCGGCGCGTCGGCGGGCTCGCTGTCGCGCTCGTCAGTGCCGGTGCCGTTGTTCTCGAGCAGCGGGTTCTTCTCCAGCTCCTCGGCGATGAAGGTCTCGATCTCGAGATTGGAGAGCGCCAGCAGCTTGATCGCCTGCTGGAGCTGCGGCGTCATCACCAGCGATTGCGACTGGCGCAGATCGAGGCGAGGCGCGAGGGACATCAGCGCACCTCGTCATCCCGGCGAGAGCCGGGACCCAGAGCCACGGGCGATATGCTTCGGACCCTGGGTCCCGGCTTTCGCCGGGATGACGGATAAGGGTCAGAGGCACCCATCGCCTTAAAGCTCGAAGCTCTCGCCGAGATAGAGGCGGCGGACATTCTCGTCCTTGACGAGATCGGCCGGAGCGCCGGCGAAGAGCACGCGGCCATCATAGATGATGTAGCCGCGATCGACGATGTCGAGCGTCTCGCGGACATTGTGATCGGTGATGAGCACGCCGATGCCGCGCTTCTTGAGCTGGATGATCAGGTCGCGAATGTCGGAGATCGAGATCGGGTCGATGCCGGCGAACGGCTCGTCGAGCAGGATGATCGTCGGGTCGGCGGCCAGTGCGCGGGCGATCTCGGCGCGGCGACGCTCGCCGCCGGACAGTGCCATCGCCGGCGCGGCGCGCAGGCGGGTGAGGCCGAATTCCTCGAGCAGTTCGTCGAGCCGGCGCTTGCGCGCTTCCTTGTCGGGCTCGGAAAGCTCGAGCACGGCCGAGATATTGCCCTCGACGCTGAGGCCGCGGAAGATCGAGGTTTCCTGGGGCAGATAGCCGAGGCCCAGGATCGCGCGGCGATACATGGGCAGGCGGGTGATGTCCTCGCCGTCGAGCATGATGCGGCCGCTGTCGGGCTTCACCAGCCCCATCACCGAATAGAAGCAGGTGGTCTTGCCCGCGCCGTTCGGGCCGAGCAGGCCGACCACTTCGCCGCGGCCGACCGAAACCGACACGTCGGTAAGCACCACGCGCTTGTCGTACGACTTGGCGATCGAGACGACGGCCAGGCCCTTGTCGGGCAGCGGTGCCGGATCGGCGACGGGAGTATCAAGCGTGGCGGCGTCGGTCATACTGGGTCCCTGCATGGACGGTGCGCTTGCCGGCGGTTGCTTCCCGCGGCCGTTTGGCAGGATTCCTGCATGAAGATGGCCGGGAAGGGAAGCCCCGAGCGGTGTGCCGTGGAAAAAGGGCGATTACGGTTTCGGTGCCGGGGTGGGCGCCGGGGCCGGGGTGGTTGCCGGCGCATTGGCGCGCTTGGGCACCGAGAAGCGACCGGTGACGCGGCCGCCACGGCTCTGCACGCCCGGCGTGCCCGGGGCTGCGGTCGACCCGCCGACGCCGGAACCGTCGATCGTCGCGCGGCCGGTGTCGAGGTTGATCACCAGCCGGCCGCCCGAAACCACGTTGGGCCCCTGCTTCAGCGTGACGTTGCCGACCATGGTGATGATCCGCTTGTTCACGTCGTACACGGCATAATTGCCGGTCGCGCTCTGGTCCGGGCGGGTGACGGTGACGTTGCCGGCCGCGTCGAGACGCGAGACTTCGGGCGAACCGTCGGTGATCTGGCCGGTATAGGCGAGGGTGACGCGTGCGCCGGTGAGCGTCATCTCGGCCTGCTTGATGCGGACGCCGCCCGACAGGATCACGCGGTTGTTCTTGTCCTGCAGCTCGATGTGCTGGGCGTCGAAATCGATCGGCGCATTGCTGTCGTGCCGCTGCTGCGCAGCCGCGGGCGACGCGGCAAGCAGTGCCAGCGTAAAGCCGATCGGAAGCAGGGCAGTCGCACGGATCATATTCTAGCGCCTATTCGCGCGCTTGGGGGTAATCCGCAAGCGCGCATTGCCATCTAGGGAGATGGTCCGGTTTTCCAAGTCGGCAGTCAGCTTGTCGGCGCTGAACACGCCGGTCGGCGTCTTGCCGGTTACTGCGCCGCCGCTTTCCAGCTGGCGGGTCTTCAGGTCGACGGTGGCGTTGGTCGTGTCGAGGACATAGCCGTCCGCCGTCTTGAACTGGATCGGTCCGTCGGACGAGACCTGTTCCTTGTCGAGATCATAATGGCCGCGATCGGCCTTCAGCGTCGCCGGGCCTTCGGGCAATTTGATCTGGGCGGCCATGTCGCGCAGCTGGACGATCGGCTCGGCCGAGCTCTTCTGGATCGCCGAGCCGGCGTTGAGCTGGAAAGGCTGTCCCTTGCTGTCCTCACCCCGATAGATCGCCGATTCGAGACGAAGCCGCTCGGGCGACAGATCGACCTTGTTCTTGTCGAGCACGAAGCTGACTTCGCCCTTGGTGAGCAGCGGGGCAAGGATCAGGAAGGCCGAAAGCACGCCGATGCCGATCGGCAGGAAGATCAGCGACAGGCGCACGACGCGGTCGTGCGCGCTGCCGGGGTGCGCCCAGCCGCGCTTCTGCGATCGCAAGCGGGCGGCGACCTCTGACATCAGATATGCGCGAAGATGTCGGTTTCGGGCCAGCCCGAAAGGTCGAGCTCCGAGCGCCATGGCAGGAAGTCGAAGCACGCCTGGGCGAGGTCGGTGCGGCCTTCGCGCTCGAGGCGCTTGTCGAGTTCGGTCTTCATGGCGTGCAGGTAACGCACGTCGGA